>JACKZZ010016300.1_pt1 | contig 25690 bp, 15 predicted proteins | sample 8027871 | NCBI WGS metagenome assembly JACKZZ01 (sample SAMN15724774, study PRJNA655200) | protist metagenome | isolation source: fluorescence activated cell sorting (FACS) single amplified genomes of... | place: USA: West Boothbay Harbor, Gulf of Maine | collected 2000-07-19 | reverse complement strand
GGAACAGTCATTAAGGCAAAGAGCTGGGCCTCGCGGGGTCGACGCGCAAGTGCGGCGGCCGCGGAGATAAGAGAAACCGATTCGTCCACGACCACCAACAACGGTCCTCCACGACGCGCAAGCGTCGAGACGGGTGCGCTACCTGGCGGAAGCACTGCGGGGCCTGACTCGACGCCCAGTCTTGTGTCAGGCAACAGCGGCAGTGGCGCAAGCTTTCGACGGGGCAGCACAGGAGGAATGGACTTTGGCGGCTCCGCCTCGGCAGCCGGTCAGAAAAGCATGCCGCTCGCTCGACGAGGAAGTGCGGGGGCCGCGGAAGTCGGGGCCAGTGGAGGGAGGCGCGCGAGCCTGAGACAGTCTTCAAAGGGACTCAAAGACAAAAAAGACTTGGTTCCCGAATCGGATATCGACCTCCTCACCAGCGAAGATGACGACTTCTTCGGAGCCTCCGTGACTGCGCCCACCAGTAGCAATGCGCTCGGTGGTGTCCTATCCTTCGGGAGCGATATACTTCCCCAAGGAGTATCGCAGAGCAGTGTAATGCCCATTAAATCGGCCGATGTTGGCGACTCCATATCAGGGTTAGATAGCACAAATACTCTCGCAAGCAATGCGGCGCAACAAAGCATAGTGAGCAGTGCAACCGGATATAATGCCAACGTTGTTACCAGCCGTGACCGTACCGAGCCCGAAGTTTTCCGAGCATTCCTAAAAAAGAAATTCACGACGCTTTCACGAGCTTGGAATTACATGTGTGGTCGAAAGCAGGGGCGCTGTTTTCCGACCGTGGAACAAGCGAAAACCGCCTATCAAAAACAGTCTCAGGGACAGGGCATCTACGGTAATGGCAAAGAGTCGGGACAGGGACAGGCAACTGCAACGGCAAAGTCGGACAATACTAAGACGTTCAACTACCAGGAATTTACAGTAATGATGATATCTAACTTGAAGTACACCACCGACGAGAATGTGATCGGGAAACTCTTCGGCCGCTTGGACGACGACGGGAGCGCGTCGATCTCGATCGACGAAGTGCGACCTAATCGGAAAGCGGTTTTCGGCTTGTCAGCGTTCATAGAGGCTTTACTGAAACCCGTCTTCGCTCACTATCTTTATTTTGGCAATGAGGTGCAGCGCGGAGTGATGACACACTATAAATTGGTGCTCTTCTTCGCACATCTAAAGCACGTCATTAGCCGTCTGGTGAAGGGGAAGAAAGTTACGAAGAAGAATTTAGGTTGCGCAGCTGCTTTCGATCCAACGACATCAGATGAAGAGGGGACACGGCAATCCTTCCTCCAGAAGAAGCGCGAAATGGTTGCTGCAGACAGTGGTGGGGACGGTGCTCCCTTGATGACTGCGCTCTCACTCACAAGCATCCACAGTGCCTCCAGCAATATTACCAACCGGGACTCTGCGGCAGCCGTGAAGCAGATGACCAATAAACTGTTTCGTCAGGATAGTGAGTTTCGGAGGTGGGCTCAGAAACGGGACACTGAGGTCGAGTCCCGATCCAAGGGACGGATGAAGACGGTTCTGGCAGCCCTTGCAAACTTCAACTGGGAAGACCCGAAGATGACCGATTCACGCTTCTTCTTCGATCGAAGCACAAAACGCAAGCCGGATATTGCGCCTCCAGACATCCAAAAAAACGACGACGTGTGGAATTACGATTTCGGAATCGATATTTACGACAGACCTGGCGGCAACATAGTCGCGTCCACGGCAAACGAGCTAAACACAGACACGTTTCACGCAATTCGAGCTAAACACCCCTCCCATTGCGTTTGCAGGTGGTGCGGTCATACGCTCACAAAAAATGGATGGGGCACGAATGTGTTTTGCATTGGCTGCAATTCCACGTCAGAAGCACTTCGTCATGGGCTGTATCCGTTGATACAGTTATTCAGAAGTAATTGTGCCGCGTCACCGCTTTTCACAGAGCAGGTCACCCACACCACAGCGGTAACCTTCAACAAGCAAGCTGTAATCAGTCCCAAGCTGTGAGAATGTTTTTCTTTGCGTCGGCAGACAGGGTTTTTCTTTGACCAGTATACTAGCTTGAAAGCAATTCGCGTATATATTTAAGTTCTGAAGGTTTCACTTGAGTCTCCAACCCAGAAAAGTGTAAATGATCCGACCGACAAGAGAGAGATTAAACATAAGATTGGGCAAGTATCTATTGTCTGTATCCTAATCAGCCTTTCTGATTTTTGTACTTCGACGCATATTTTTTGCCAACAGGTATCCAAGTTATATCCCTCGCTTTTACAACCAGAGATTGTGCTATGTATCTTGGTAATTGTATGTGACCTTAATCTCATGTATATGATCAGGCATGCAGAACCTTGGTAGTTTTCGCACGAGCAATCAATAGTAGGCCTTTCTGACAGGAGAATCGAGAGAACCAATGCAGTGTTGTTCGAGCGATTCAATCATTTGGCTACCGTATCAGTTAGGATTTTTCGACGCGTGCGCGGATTGAATCTCGATTTCGCAAAGATCCTAAAAGCGTAGAAAGAGACTGGCGTCGTAAGAACTGCCATGACGATTTTCATAATGCAAAATGACAGCGATGAACCTGAAGCCGAATCGCTGAATAGCAGTAGTGACAGCGGTAAGGGTGCTGCACCCACGGATATTAATTTGGTCATGCCTGTGTCCCAAGACAGTCTTGGGCACATGATGATGAAATCCCAGATGATCACGCCAGTGGCGATTCACGTAACCGAGACTTCGCCTTCACCTTTACTTCACTTTGAGTTCACCTTCACTTCGTGAGTTCACCTTCACTTCGTCTTCACTTCGATATCATATTATCACTTCCGTGCGCGCGTGCGGCGAGGACACCCAACCCAGCGCGAAGAGAAGACGACACAGACGCCGAGTACGCTGGGTTGCGCGCGCGGCGAGGACACCCAACCCGGCGCGCAGTGAAAGTGGTGGCGAAGTGAAGGCGAAGGCGAACTAAAAGCGAAGTGAAGGCGAGGCAAATGTGAAGGCGAAGTCTCGGTTACAGAAGTCCTCTCATACAAGCACATGGCGCTGTATCAAAATCAGTTGCAGGTCGGAAGCCTCAATTTAAGGCCGTTCCCCATTCTGGCGCGCGCGACCCGTCCGTTGTGGCGACGATTTCAGAGAGCGCACGACGAGAGGTCGCTGCACGAAACGAGACGGTCGCACTCGTGGATGATATTTTAACCATGCTGGAGGAAATACAGGCGTCATCCGGTGGCGACAAGTCGGTCAGTCATAATGCCACCAACGAAAACAGGTCTGCTGCGCCGGTGAGCACACAGCTTCGAAATGCCGGCACAGTCGGCAAATCCGCGTCGTTGGTTGCAGTGCCGAAACTCAATCAAAACGCGCGCCTGGGCGGGTCGATAGGGTCCAGTGCTGGCAAGCCTTTGTCAAAATCACTGGTGACTGCGCAGGCAACAGGAAAAGCAGCGCCGCGCCTGGGTGGGTCAGGTGGGCCGAGTGGTTTCAAGCCGTTATCAGAATCACTAGCGACTACACAGGCAACAGGTGAAACGGCGCCAGAGTTGCTGGCGACTGCGGAGTCGACACGCAAGACGGCGCCCCCTAGTCGATCCAGTTATTCAGAAGAAACTCTAGTATTGCTGCGAGGCCGACTTCAAGAGCACAAAAAACGTATCAATCAAAGCATTCTTTCAACAGCTCAGAAAACGGGACCACCAGCTCCGAGTTGTAATCGTGACCCTGATCTTGTGCCTGATCGCAGTGCAGGTAGTTGTACAAGTTTGCCTCCGAAGGATTGGATCGGCCCGCGAGGGTCAGCCGCGTCAGCGTTAGAATCCGAAAGTAAAGGCCAGCAGTCCAGTTGCGAAGGGTTGCCTCCCAAGGATTGGATCGGCCCGCGAGGGTCAGCGCTAGAATCCGGAAGTAAAGGCCAGCAGTCCAGTGAGTCCAGTGCTGCTAGTAGTTATTCCAATGAATCTTCGAGCGACTTTGGTGAGGAAAACAGTCAAGACTCATCTGATGAACCCGAAGCGCGCGAGGAATTTCTGCGGGGTCGCAGTGGCAGCGGCAAGGAAGATATCATTCTTCCAAAGCTCAATGCAAGCACTGGAAGTCGGGCTGCAGTCAGTGCAGTCTCTTCAGGCGCTTCCAAACCGAGCACAAGAGAACGCCAGAGTTTTCAAAGCACTGCAAATCGGGGGGCAGTCTCTTCTCAGGTTTGCAGGACTGGTGCAAGAGCAAGTTCGATTCCTCAAGGGAATGCAGTTTCTTCTAGTGCTTTACAGCCACGTGCCAATGCAAGTAAACGTAGTGAGAGTGAGCATCTCAACGAACTTCCCGCTAAGCGGCGTCGCATCGAGAGCGAGAGGAGTGCGCCGGACTCGAAAAAAGGTCCTCCCGAAGTCAGCAAGGAGGTTCTGGAAAGGGCGCGTGAGATGAAAAGGCGAAGATTGGAAGATGTGAAACGATTTGGAAAAGGTGGTGAGCGACTCGCGCGGCAATGCTCCGATCTTGGTAAGGGACAGTTGGAGGGGACTGGCTCCGATAGGGCATCCATGTGGGGTGGTAAGTGGTCTTCCGATAAGCAGACTAACTCCAAAGGGAACCCCAATACTGCTAAGTGGGCCTCCGACAGGAAGAGCCAAGCTCTCGAATCGGCTCCAGAGCGCTCCGAGATTGGTAAGGGACAGGCGGAGGGGACTGACTCCAATCGGACCTCCAACAGGAAAATCCAAGCCTCCGAAGCGGCTTCAGAGCGTTCCAGATACTCGCCTCCGGAACCGGCGCCTTGTTCCAACAGTCAAGAGAAGACGCAGGTAAAGCGAACGCCGGAGTCTCCTACGCGGTCACTCCCGCCAGGATATTCGTACTCCGGTTGCAAGAACGCGGAAAGTAGCGCGCCGGGTCGACTCGAAGAAAACAGGATTGGACATCCCACGATCGCTCTGAAAAGGGGTCAGACCGATGCGGTCGTTCCTAGGAATCCTACAACCGCGAGCACCTCGAGCACCGATGACATGCTCGTTAATGGAATCATTATTCCAGGCGAGTTTATTGACTGTTTGCGAGAACTTCGTGCTGCAATAGATGAGGGTCTCTCGGACTAACGGTTACTCAGAACTATAGCACGCCTAGAGAGTCAATGATGCGTGGTCAGCGCACTTGGTGTATTCACAGTGCGTGATTAGCGTAATGCAAATGAAAGCTAGTGGAAGTATGTGCAGAAGTGCAAGTGTGGAAAAACGCAGGCGGACACTTCGATTGTCCGCCTTGAGTCATGAATGTTGCTTTCCGTTTTGTTCTCCAGCACTGCGGCGATGTAGAACATTCAGATAGTCTTCTGAGGGTGAAAATGAAGGTCGAGTCCGATCAGAAGATCAGACAGATGGAGAATGAAAGAGAACACAATGACGAGAAGTTTCGGAAGTTTCTTTGAGATGAGGCCGCATGAGGTATTCAGTCGGTGAAAAATGATCGTTTGTGATAGAAAGCTGGACTCCATCGGAGTCAAAACCTATTCTCCATTGTGGAGTCTGAAAACCGCTTCCCTATTGTGGCGCAGTGAAAAACGTGTCGTGTGTGGTGATCGATACTGTCTGAAAAACTGAGAACTTAAGATGCAACGTAAGAGTTCATCCAAGTCGAGTGCCAAGCCGGACAGTCGGAGTCCATCTCCCATGCGTCCTGCCATGAAGGTCGCGGCGCAGAAAACGACAGCGGAAACTGACGTAGATGCACCTGAAGGAGATGCTACCGCTGTGAGGGCTCCGAGAAGAGCGAACAAGACAGTCGAGGAAAGATTCCAGAAAAAGACCCCATTGGAGCACGTCTTACTTCGGCCGGATTCGTATGTTGGCTCGGTCGAGCCCACGACTGAGAAGCTCTACGTGTACGACCATAAGAAGCATTACATGGTGATGAAGAATGTCACCTACGTCCCGGCCTTCTTCAAGATCTTCGATGAGATTCTCGTGAATGCAGCCGATAACTACCACCGCGACCCTAAGAATATGGACGAAATTCGGGTGACCATAAGCCCGCCGGGAACGAAGGACCCCGTGATCAAGATCCGGAATAACGGTCGAACTTTGCCGCTGGTGAAACACAAGACCCACAAGATGTACATTCCGGAGCTGGTCTTTGGCAATCTCCTGACATCGGACAACTACGACGACAGCGAGAAGAAAGTGGTCGGTGGCCGCAACGGTTACGGCGCGAAACTCTGCAATATCTTTTCGAACAAGTTTATCGTGGAGTGCTGCGATGGTAAGCAGACCTACAAGCAGCAATTCGAGAAGAACATGCATGTGAAGAAGCCCCCGAGCCTTAAGGCCGGCGGCAGTGGAAAGGGCTCCTCGTACACGGAGATCACCTTTTACCCCGACTTGAGCAAGTTCAATGGCATGACAGATACAATGCCCAAGGACACTTACGAGATCCTCGAGCGACGTGTTTACGATGTCGCAGGCTCAACCGTGGAGAAAGTGAAGGTTCATCTTAACGGAAGTAAGATTCCAGTGAAGTGCTTCGAGGACTATGTCGATCTCTACCTCAAAGGCGGTGCGAGTTCCTCGGCGACCGCGGAAACGAAGCTGTACCAAAAGGGAGGTCAGCGTTGGGAAGTGGCGGTCTGCGTGTCGGACACCCAGCAGTTTCAGCAGGTCAGGTATAATGATTTACGACGAACAAAAGCGTGTGAGTGTTTCAATTTGTATTTCCTTTGACAAGTTCTCGTCATCCAATTGGATCCCCAGCTTCGTGAACTCGATCCACACCTCGAAGGGGGGCACGCACGTACAGCACGTGACAGACAAATTGATCGACGCCCTCAAGGAGAAGAGCAACACGCTCGGCAAGCGTTTGGGCAGCATGGAGATCAAGGGAACCCACATAAAGAACCATCTCTTCGTTTTCGTGAACTGTCTTGTCGAGAATCCCGCATTTGACTCGCAGACAAAGGAGACCTTGAAAACCGAAGCCAGAAACTTCGTATCCCAGATTACGAAGCCACCTGTGTCTCTGTTCACCTGCAAACGATCCGCTTGCTTACCGAAACAGAAAGTCCACCATTCTCTGCATATGAATTTCATAACGTCACGCTGTGTTTCCAAAGAATTTTTCTTGGAATTCTTCGCACTTTCCATTCTCTTTTGGAGAAACAAATGGTTTGCTGTCTTCTGACCGAGATGAAAGCCCATTGCCTCTATCGCCGCGGGCTTCCGCAGCTTCAGGAGAAAATGGTTGGACACTAGATTTTGCAAGTGCAGCAGCGCGGGGTATCCTATCTCTCGGCTCTGGTTCATACCAGGAAGTGAACCCCTCACAGATGATGATACGGATGAGGAGGCAGGTTTGTTCGCAGGGGGCTGATTGTTTACAGCATCGCTGCTCGCCGCTACCTGAGGATTATATTGCGACCGGGTCCGCACCTCACCGGGGCCCGAGTCCGAAGGCTCGGTCGCCGTCGCACCACTTCGCGCTGACCTCCTCTGGTCGCCTTCCATGATGAAAAGTTATCACACACTGATTGAAGGCATGTTTTTGGTAAACCTTGTCCTGGACAATGTCCACATGTTGTCTCATTCAATGTACCACCGCCGAAAATTCACACCGAAATAGTTTAGCCCGAAATAAAACCACGTCGCACGAACTCGGCGACGTTTCGCTGCTGGAACACGGAAAAACGACAAGGTTCGTGCTAAGTGACCTACCTGCTCGTGATTACATGACTGAGTCGACTCCCCAGGCTATGTAATATGCGCGCGCGCGCATTCCGAATGTCTATGTTAGTATGTCGCACACCATTGCGCTACGAGAGATCCACCTTCCTTCGCTTCATCTTTTCGACTGCCTCCTCATTCCGCTCTGCCAATTTCTCCTGCTGGAGCAGTTCTTGCATTCGCGTTTCCCTTTTCTGGAAGCCGTAGAAGTTCTCGAGTTTCTTCTTTGCCTTCTTTCTCGCCTTCCTATCATCTGCGACATTTCCTAGGAGACTCATGTCTTCCACACCAAGTAGGCTCCCCATTTTCTGGCGCATGAGTTCGTCACTCTCATCCTGTGGCCTGAAGGTCCGCTTCTTGAAATTGGACTTCCCCACGAGAACGAAGCCATCTTCGTCTACTTCGTTTTCCTTCCGTGCCTGTTCCTCCTTCTCTTCTCGCACCTTCTCTTCGTACCGTTGCGTGAAGCTCTCGTAATACTTCTGCAACTTCGAAGCTTCAGGGTAGAAGTTCCGCCGGAGATGCAAGGCTGCTTGGCGCAACACATTGCTAGACTTCACATGCGCTAGCAGCGACTCAACCAAGACGGGAGTCCTCTCCGACTGAGCACACTTGTCGAAAGCCTGTTGCACGCTGGCCTCGGAGATGAAACGCACCAGAGCGAAAAGGGACTGTAAAGTGAGAAAAAAGTGTTTATGCTTCGAGTGAAAATGTTCATCATATGCACGAAGAAAATATTTTACTGAAATCCTGAATTACGAATTCGTGTGAACGCTGAATTACCTCCTGCTTAATGCCTTCTCTCCTGAGATACCCCACTTCTCGACGTTCGATTCTCTTGAGCGAAACCTTCTCTACTTCGCCGAAGCAACTGAAAATGTCTGTCAGATGCTTCTCTTCCAGACCATCCATGTGTGTCACGAATACGGTCCGGGACGCCCAGGATCTCTCGTCATCCTGCTCGACGTCTGCACTATTCGAATTCCTTTTCGTAGTCGGCTCGTATTGCTTCAAAAACAGATTTTTCGTCCAAGTCTGATCCGGGTCCGCCGACACGCGAAGCTGATGAAACCCAGCTACAAGGCCATCGGAAAGTGCCATCGGTTTCAATGTTCAGATCAATGCCGCGATTTACAGAATTGAGTGGAGAGTTTTTTATCAAACCTTGTCAGTCAGTCTGGAAGGTTCTAGTTTTGCCCTGTTTGATTGAATTTGAGAACGGACGCTAACATGTGCACTACGCTCGACATGGAAATGACATATGTAGATCCGCACAAGAAATCACGCATGACGGAAATAACGGACGACCATCGCAGACGAGAGATACTGTTGAACCGTTGACTTTTGCCGCACATTTTGCGCCATTTTGCCGCATTTTGCGCAACGCTTTGACGAGTTGACTTTTCGTCACAAATACATAAGTTGATTGATTGATTGATTGAGAGAAGTCCGACCAAACGAGTACAGTGGACCCGAGAACAGGCGGCGATCGCTTCAGAGTCGTTTTTTTCAATTACATTTGCTATACATCTTACTATCGCATCCTGATCGTTTCTTGAAAAACTACCTCATCGTTGTATACATAATAAGAGGAATGCTAACAGTTTACTTTCTACTTTCTACTGCATATCCTTGATTGATTGATGGTTTACTACCGCAGGGTAATGCCGAGCTCGCCAGATTGTCCACATGGATGACGGACGCACCGAAACCGTAAACGTCAGAGGAGCTACTTCTTCTTCTTTTCCTCCTCCTCATCTGACGAGTCGCTTGAACTGTCCGAGTCGCTTGAGCTGCTCGAATCATCTGGGAGAAAATTGATTGAAATTTCAATTAAAATTTTGTGATGAGTTGAATTACACTTACAATTGACCCACATTCGAATTTTTAACTATACCGCCTTTCTTGTCGTCTTTCTTGCCGGCGTCTTTTTTCACCTCCGGCGCCTTCTTGTCATCCACCTTCTTTTTGTCGCCCTCATCTTCCGAGTCTGACTCCTCTCCGCCTTGGAGCTCACCGACGAATTGCTGGAACAACGTCGGCTGCTTGTCGAGCTCTTCGTCCTCCGGATGCACAAACACTTTCCGATCCGGATCGTCGTCCGCCAATATCGCATCGAATTGCACGTCGGCGGTCTGTAATCGGTTCCGGGTTCAGGGAATCGAGTGAAGGAATGAAATTTCAAATGTTACAAAGAAAGGAAGTGATTGTTTATGGTCATTTCAATGCTAGGGTTTTGTACCTGATCAATGCCCGCATACGAATCGCAGAAGCACTGGACCTGAAGATTGTGCTTGCCTTTTCGACCGACGTGGAACCGCAGTCGCTCGATGAAAGTTCGCTCCTGGTTCTTGACCTTCTCCCAGCAGATCACTTTGTTGTTTTCCGTGAGAAAGATGTACCTGACAAGTTTTGAAAAGATATGTTTTCAAGATGAGAAATCCAAGGAGATTGAATATGCAAATTTCGTTTGTCAAAACTCTCGAAGTCTCTCCATCGTGGTGCTGCGCCACGCATTCATTCTAGTAATGGTGTTACCATTCCTCATGCTTTAGCTCCGGGAAAAAGGGTGCGTGTACGTAGCCCAAAGCCGTCTTTTCTGGCAGGTTTTCTCTTGTTATTTTCACGCTGACCGTGGCAATGTCATCCTTGCAAATGGTTTTCTCTCCCTCGACGACGGCACTCGCTTCCACCTTCACGTTGGTCATGTGCTTAACGAATTCTTCGATATCTGCCAGCTGCTCCTCCGACATGTCGGACACCCCTCTTCGCTGGGCTGGTTCCCGCGTTATAAAATTCATGATGTTCTTGATGGGATTGTTTCCTTTGGCGCAGTGCTTGACGTTTTCCTCGGTAAAGTGCGGTATCTGCAGGAGCGAATTCGACTTCAGGTCCAGAGCTTGTATCATGCATCTTCGGAATTCAATTAGGGACTTCGAGGTTTCGAGCCATTCCCGCACGCTTGCGATTTCAATCATTGCGGTGGTGATCTTGTCGATGTGTCGCAGCAGCTCGTCCAGCTCCAGCCGCAAGTTGGGCGACATTAAGTGATGCAACCGCTGCATGTGTGCCCAAATCAGGTGATTGTTCCGCACAATGACAGGAAGTGTGAATTTCGCCTTCTGGTGCAGTACAACCTATTGGTATTAGAGTGGGATTTTTGCGCTGACAACACGTATGGCCACCGTGACCAACGAAGTGAATTCAACTCTTGCGGCCATGAGAATGAAATCGGAATAGTTCTCATTTACACAATTAGGATGAATAAGTAGGATGAATACCTCGCTGATTACGGGTTTCATTTCGGCGTCGTCCTCGGGTCGAATTTCCATTTTTCTGCTTTCCCCGCTGCTCGCCACGAGTTCTGGGCAGTTCTTCAGCCGGGTGGTTTCGTTGATGTAGTGGCCCATGAATTGCAGGGTCTCGATCAGCACTCCCGTTGGCGAGTAATCCTTCTGTCTTTGGTAGTACACAATAAAAATCGCAGGGATGACCACCAGGAAGGATGCAAAGAACAGACACAGAATCAACAGATGGTGCTGCTTCTCGAGAAGGAACCGCGGCAGACCGATTCCGACTTTCGTGGTCTGAGGACCATCAGGATTCCCGTACTTCTCCCAGTTCTCTTTCGCCGCAGGATCTGTGAGGCACTTCTGCGCCTTGGAAACTTGTAGAAACTTCGCGCTCGCGAGCGGATCGTCCGGATTCTTATCGGGATGGTACTTCAGCGACATTTGACCTGTAGTTGGGGGGAAGAGCGTGGTGTTTTCCAATGTTAGAGTGAAAGAAATTCCAGATTAATACTGGAGCACAGTTAAGAAACGCTAATAATGTGAGGAATGAAAATCGAAATCTACAAATCAGACAAAACGTTCAAGTCTTACGATATGCTTTCTTGATGGCGGAGTCGTCCGCTCCCGGCTCCAACCCGAGGACTTCATAAGGGTTGAAACCCTTCACCGAGTTTCCACCGTCGGTATCTGCAAGCTGGAAGAAACAGTAGATCCACAGCAGCCAACAAATGCCGAGGACAACCAGTTTAAATGCGTTCCAGCGCTTGTATCTCGCCTCCGCTTTAGCCTGCACTGCTTCAATAGATCTCAAATTGATTTCGGTGAGGGTGTTCTTCACATACTGGATCGGAGAGAAATTCTTTCGAGTGGTCTTGGGGAAATGTCCGACCTTCGCGCCCCAAATGTAAAAGCGAACCCACGTCCAGGTCCAGGGAATCACGATGCACGACAAAACCGTAACGCCGAAGAAATACGACGCGCCATCGTCATAGTTCAGAAGCTCCTCCTGCTCTGAGTTCTTGGTGAACGTGTCCTTGAAGGAAGACATCGTCTCTCACTGCCTCCCCTAGTCAAGGAGCGCCGCCTTAGTTTGGGCTTCTAATCCACGAGACGATAAAGAGCGCTATGTGAAGCTATACCGACTTGGAGAAATCGCCTCTGGAGTTCGGAAATCAAGATCGTTCGAAACTGGATGCCGGGTACGCTAATTCAAATAAGTCTTAGTGACCAGGAACTTCTTCGAGAGAAAATACATGTCGAGACGTTAGAAAGTAAAGTTCATTCGCCGTGCCATTAAATCTGAGACTGAATACTAGCTACTTATATTTTCGTTTTGGCAAAAGAAGCGAGAGGGATCTAGTTAGATCCATTTGCGAGGCATTACGGTATTTGATATCTACTCACTCCCTTTGGAGTCCCGCTGCACCTGTGGAAGTAATTCCGAACCCGCGTTACCTACATAATACGACTGACAAATTCTGAGTTGATTCTTTCATTTGGATTACAAAATAGCGAGAACTGTCACCTGGTGTGGGAACTGTCTTACGGGTTTTGCTTGCGACACACTGACCCAGGGAATACGCTTGTGGCCGTTGGTTACAAGTCAACAAAATGTACGGTTCTGCGGGTTGCCAAAGCCTCTACGCTTCGACAATTGCTGCCAATTGCGCCCTCAGATCGTAGTTCATCTCCGTTAAGTCGTCTTTCTCTTTTTCAGCAGCGAGCCAGGCTTCCCCCGCAGCCATGGAGGCAAGATGCTCTGTGACGCACTGCGTTTTTGATATTATATCCTTTTTAGAGTCGGTTCCAATCGCCTCGCCCACAACAAATTCGGCATACCTTCTGAGTAACTTCGCAACGTGCTCTTGTTGCAGACTTTCCGACAGCTTCTGATATTCGTCTGTAGTCAAATTGTCTGCGTCAACCTCCTTCTGCTCCAGATCCCGACGCGCAATGTCTTCACGCTGTTTCTGGAGCTGTGTTTCCAGTTCTTGCAGCTTCCGCCTGTGCTCCTCCTTCTTTCTGGCAGCAAGCGCAGTCGCAGACAACAAGGCATCCGACATTTTGCTGTTTGCATCTTTGATCACCGCACCCATATCGGCGTGAAACTGAATGACTTTTCTTTTCCAATCCTGATCTTCACCGGCCTCTTTCTTCGCCTTCTTCGCTTCACGTCTGCCAGTAACGTGCATTTTCTCCACCTGCGGCTCGACACGAGTTCCCGTGGTAACTTTCTGCGTCTCAGCATTCTTTGTCGCAGTAATCTCTGCTTTCTTCTTTTGCTCTTTTCTCTGCAATTCCCTTTGTTCTTGCTCCAGCGTCTCCATCATTCTCCTGCCGCGCAGAGTTGACACACCCTCGAAGCTACCGACATTGCTTGACTCCTCGAGCTCCTCTTCGGCATTTTCCACCGCCTCATGCAATTTCTCGGCCGAAGATTCGTCCTCGCCTCGAGTTTGCCGGGGAGACTCTCGCTTCGCTGACGTTTGGTTGCGATCGGTGTTCTTCAAGGCCGCAGGATTTCGCAAGCTATCTTGATAAACCTCCAACGCTCTTGCTGCGCCGGCCGCCAACTCGTTGTCAGCATCCTTAATTGTAGTTGCAACATCTTTCTTTCCTGGGTGGGGGACTACTTGCTGCTCCTTTTCCTTTCCTTCGTGCGACGCGTCCGGCGCCGGCTCATCCCTCGCGAGCGTACTACCGAGGAGTTGCATCGATTCATCCATTGCGTACGGGTCGTCTTGTGCGTCGGTTTGCAGAAAACTGAATACACCTCCACGCATTAATGCACCAAGCGGGGCTACGCGCCCCCAATATGGATGAAACTTTCTTTCATTTGTTGCTGCTGCTGCAGGGCTCGCGGCCACTTGCCGCAGAGTGCGTTGCGACTGCCGTGTCGCCACAAGCTCCGGACGAGTGAAGCGTACCTTCTTTGTAAATGCAGATGGCGTTTCTCCAGCAGCTTTCTCGTCAAGCTCACCCTTTGTCAGACTCTCGTTAGGACTTTGAAACGTGTCCAAGCTCATATTATTAGTCGAGATCGAAATAGTCGAGGAAAGTCGGTTCATGATCGAAGACGCAGCGTCCTTAATCGTGTCTAGAACGCCGCCTCCGTTGGAAGGCGCACTGGCGGCACTGAGTCCCACCTTGCCAGGCGACTGTTCTGCGCGACTGTCGTCCACCCCCGTACTGATTTTACTCGAATCAGGGACGGGCGTCAGAGCTACACTCGATTCAGAACTCTGCACCGCATCGGCGACGCTCTTCATCTCCGCCTTCACGTGTTGTCGTGCCGTGTCATGGCTGTTCTTCCAATTGTTTAGAAGGCGCTCCTTGGCCTTCCGCGCGTCCTCTTTATTTTTCAGGTGCGCGAGAAACTTACTGGCTTTCTCAGCTTCGACTTTCCTCTGCTCCCGCTCCTCCTGCTCCACCGCAAACCGCACACTCCAATCCTTGTTTAAGCGGGCCTGAGCACTCTTCAGCTCTCTCTGAAGCTCTTCATTATCCTTTCCAAGCGCATGGCTTCGAGCCTGCAGTTTGTGCGTGGATTCTCCGGAGAGTATCTCTGCCGTTAAAGACGCGCAACTGCTGGCGCTTTCCAACCGCGTTTGTATCAACGTGCGAAATCGAGTCGTGAACTCCGCTAGTGTAAGTGATTCAGACGAGGGCGCCTTGCACAATAAAGAAACATCGTAGAGAGACAAAACGCCACCAGCTGGAAAGGCGCGATCGAATACCTTACGAATTTCACCCTGAGTCCTCACAGAGTGGTTCAAAAGGGTAACGCAATTGGCCGCGGAGATTCTTCGGCCAATCAAAGCTTCGTGTTCTAGCTCGCGCTGTAAATCTGGATCTGTTTCCATTTTTCGAAAAGCATTCGAGAAAGCAACATAGTCCGACTCCGGGGCGTTCTTTTTCTCTTCTCCATCGTAGACACGATGCTGCTTGTCGACGTTGTTGTCCGCGCGACGCGTGTTCCCCACTGCCGATGCTGATTCTTGGCGATCCACAGCTGTTGGAGGATTAGCCGTGAATGCCGCCAGTATGTTGAACACCTCTAGTCCAACACCATCACCGGTACATGGAGGTCCCGGAGGGGAGCTTCCCACGGTCACGGCAAACGGAAAAAAACAAAAGCGATGGAGAAACATTCTGGGAAAACTCTGGAGAACATCTCAACCCATCTCGTCCGCTAAGGTTGAGAGTGCAAACCATGTCGTCCGGTAGCGAGTCGAGACTCGCACTTATCATTCAATAGACACCTCTCTGGTCAAGTTACGTGGGTTAAATTCACTATGCATGCTCCACGGGATGCGCAGGCTGAAAGGCATCAACTGTGGTGCAGCGACTGAAGATGCATCAACTGAGCAAACACAACACACGCGCCAACATTATGTTCACGTAGGCATAGGCATAGGGCATCAGAGGGCCGACCAAACAAGCACGGTGAGCCCGAGGCAAAAGTGCCTACCAGGGGTCCGGCTCCAGCCTGGCAAAAACTTAAAGCGAGGAGCTAAAAGAAAACCTGAAAATCACAAAAGTAGGGTAACGCTAACACTAGCTGTCCTACCCACTCCAAACGGAGGTTCACAACTTGAGCCAAAATGGCTACGGTTGTCAATCATCATTCGAGTCCGTTTATGGAGTACTACATACGTTTACGAAACACTACGATAAAGATTTTGTATCATCTTTGGATGGTACAGGCAAAATGAGCCATCGACTAACAAAATTTCCATTAGCAAGCAGAAATGAGCGGAGAGTACCTTTGAACTTATACTGAGCAAAACAGAGTGCCAAGGGGAAATTTAATCTTCTGGGAAATCCCCTGGAAAAGTAGTGATAATAATCGAAACACTATGTAACGAGCAATCGTAGCACGAAGTTTTGAGCATTTGCTTGAGTTTTTGTTTTTCAAGCACAAACAATCACGTTGGTCGACTGCAATGAGCTGCAATTCTCATTACACAGACAGCACAAAACCTAGAAATCATCGTACAAACCGATCACGAAACAGAGTATCTCGGATCGATAAGAGTACCCGAGGACTTCATGCTGTTCGCCCCCATCGTCCTCGCTCTCTTGGTTCCTTTTCCATCTGGTGATTTGGATCTGCTTCTTTTCTTCATGCCTTTGGTGGCAGCATCGGCCCCTATGTGTTTCGCCTGTTGCCTGGCTTTTTCGTCGGCCTTCGCCATTCGTCCGAGATCCTTCTCCAACTGGTCTAGATCCACGGCCCACAGATTTTCAATGCTTGTCTTCTGTAACGTCCGTTCTTGCTGTTCCTTCTCCGCCAGCTCCTTGGACAACTGTTGAACCTTTTCGAAGGTAAGAGACCACATCGGCATGTTTAGTAAGTAATCGTAGCCGGTCCTTTCTTCTGCGGCCTCCTCTTCCTTTGTTGTGTCCTGCCTCTTGGCTTCCTCCGCCATTTCCTCTTCGTTTTCTTCACGTTCTGTGAATTCATCGGTGTATTTTTTCTTTATTTGCTGCGATGTGAGGAACTTGGCTGCTCCCAGAGCCCGGATCAACTGGTCCTTCTTCACGTTTCCGACTTTTATGCTGCCGCCGATCACCGACACGATGAACTGCTTCTTCATTCTCAGCGTTTCGCACTGCCTCCTGAGAATAACCAATAGATGCGCCTTCCGCTTCTTGTAAAATTCGAGTCGGACGGGGATGAACTCCAAGAGGATTTGCATGGCGCTGTCGTACTTCTTTATGGCGCCGTTGCGGTCCCAGAGCACCAAGTTGGTGGTCTGCAGGTTCGCGCGCAGTTTCAGATTCTCCAGAAGGCCCTGCCCTTTCTCCTCCAAGCTCTTCATCTGCTCCTTCGTCACGTTGAGAACGAAGTGCACCATGTTTTCCGTATGGTATTCTCGAAAATTTTGGATCATGGGCGTGACCTTTTTCTTGCTGTCTTCGGCGCCGCCCGGCATCAGGCTCTGAAGGAACTCCTTGTAATCCTGCGTCGAGCTGTACCGCCCCTTGACGCCCAGCTCCTTGATTTCGATCATGGTAGGGGAGGTCTTCTCCACCTTTCCCTCCGAGACGAAGTAGTCCTTCTTCGTCTCCGGGTCCTTTGTCTTGCGAATGGTTCCCGTGTAGCCTCTGTACCAGGGCGTGAGGTCCGCAGAAAGCGGTTTGCCCGCCAGGTACTTACGCAGCTCGGCGATGATGTCGCGGGGATTGTAGTTGGGCACAAAGGTGCTCCATCCGGAGCCAATCCCCTCCGCGCCGTTGACCAGAACCATCGGTATGACGGGTACGTAGTGTCTGGGCTCGATCTTCTGGCCCTCCTCCACGAGATAGTTGAGAATCGGGCCGTCGTCCACGTGGAACACGCTGCGGGTGTAGTCCTGCAGGCGCGTGTAGACGTAACGCGCGCTGGCCGCGTCCTTCCCGCCGTTCATGCGCGTCCCGAACTGGCCGGAGGGGACCAGCAGATTCAGGTTATTGGAGCCCACAAAGTCCTGCGCCATGTTGATAATCGTGCTCTGCAGGCTGGCCTCGCCATGGTGGTAGGCGGCGTTCTCGGCCACGTACCCAGTGAGCTGCGCCACCTTCACGTCGGAACTGAGCCGACGCTTGAAGCAGGAGTAGAGCACTTTCCGCTGGGACGGCTTGAGACCGTCCATCAGGGCTGGAATCATGCGGTGCAGATCATAGGTCGCGTACTTGATCAGCTCCTGGTTCACGAAATCCGAGACGGCGAGCGTGGGCTGCGAGTGGTCCACGTGGTCCTCCTCATCGTCGTACTCCTCGATCCACTTCTTGCGATCGTCTGCTCTCGTCTTGTTGAACGCGAGATCCAGATTCTCGCACGCTTGCTCGTCGTACTCGAACTCGATTTCGTGGTCCGACATGTGCTCGAAATACTCCTTCGCCTCCGCGGAGGTCGAGGTACCCAGACCCTTGTAGTATTTGATCTTCCAGCCCTCGTTGGCGTAGTTCTTGTGCTTCTTCATCCACTCCTCGTACTCCTGCAGCGAGAAGAACGAGTCTTTTGTGCTGCCCTTCTGTACCTGAAGTTTCGGGAAAGTTTTGGGATTTAGACTCTTTCGAGTGAAACGTTGACACCGTCAACGACGGGGAAGTGTACATTTCATATCATGCGAAGTGATATAAACAGCGTGATACCTTGATAATGGGCGTGACGAATTCCTTAAGGAAACCTTCGACTTCCAGTAAGGAAGGCCACCAGTGGGCGATCATGTTCAGAATTAGTCCTTTGATGTGGCTTCCGTCGTAATCCTGATCTGCCATGATCATGATGGTCCCATACCGCAAACCCGACACGTCGTTGTATTTTCTCGCCGGGTCCAAGCCGATGATTTTCAGAATGTTGGAGATTTCCGCGTTGTTCTTAATCGTGTCGTGCTTTGCTTCGCGCACGTTCAACAACTTGCCTTTCAAGGGGAAGACGCCGTATTTGTCACGCCCCACCACAGAAAGCCCGGCGACCGCGAGGGCTTTAGCGGAGTCTCCCTCGGTCAAAATCAACGTGCATTCCGCAGCGTTATTGCCACCCGCTTCATTAGCGTCTTCGAGCTTCGGGATGCCCAGAAGTTTCTTCTTCGATGCGCGCGCGCCCAGAAGCGCGGACTTCCCGAGATCGATTTTCTCCTTGGCCTTGGCCCACTCTAGAATGGTGTCCGTGAACCCGCTCTCCTTTTTGCACAGTTCGGCGTAGAATTTGCTCGGAAGCTCGCACTTGGATCCGAAGTTTCTGGCTTCGGTTTTCAAGGTCTCCTTTGTCTGCGAGTCAAATGCGGGATTCTCGACAAGACAGTTCACGAAAACGAAGAGATGGTTCTTTATGTGGGTTCCCTTGATCTCCATGCTGCCCAAACGCTTGCCGAGCGTGTTGCTCTTCTCCTTGAGGGCGTCGATCAATTTGTCTGTCACGTGCTGTACGTGCGTGCCCCCCTTCGAGGTGTGGATCGAGTTCACGAAGCTGGGGATCCAATTGGATGACGAGAACTTGTCAAAGGAAATACAAATTGAAACACTCACACGCTTTTGTTCGTCGTAAATCATTATACCTGACCTGCTGAAACTGCTGGGTGTCCGACACGCAGACCGCCACTTCCCAACGCTGACCTCCCTTTTGGTACAGCTTCGTTTCCGCGGTCGCCGAGGAACTCGCACCGCCTTTGAGGTAGAGATCGACATAGTCCTCGAAGCACTTCACTGGAATCTTACTTCCGTTAAGATGAACCTTCACTTTCTCCACGGTTGAGCCTGCGACATCGTAAACACGTCGCTCGAGGATCTCGTAAGTGTCCTTGGGCATTGTATCTGTCATGCCATTGAACTTGCTCAAGTCGGGGTAAAAGGTGATCTCCGTGTACGAGGAGCCCTTTCCACTGCCGCCGGCCTTAAGGCTCGGGGGCTTCTTCACATGCATGTTCTTCTCGAATTGCTGCTTGTAGGTCTGCTTACCATCGCAGCACTCCACGATAAACTTGTTCGAAAAGATATTGCAGAGTTTCGCGCCGTAACCGTTGCGGCCACCGACCACTTTCTTCTCGCTGTCGTCGTAGTTGTCCGATGTCAGGAGATTGCCAAAGACCAGCTCCGGAATGTACATCTTGTGGGTCTTGTGTTTCACCAGCGGCAAAGTTCGACCGTTATTCCGGATCTTGATCACGGGGTCCTTCGTTCCCGGCGGGCTTATGGTCACCCGAATTTCGTCCATATTCTTAGGGTCGCGGTGGTAGTTATCGGCTGCATTCACGAGAATCTCATCGAAGATCTTGAAGAAGGCCGGGACGTAGGTGACATTCTTCATCACCATGTAATGCTTCTTATGGTCGTACACGTAGAGCTTCTCAGTCGTGGGCTCGACCGAGCCAACATACGAATCCGGCCGAAGTAAGACGTGCTCCAATGGGGTCTTTTTCTGGAATCTTTCCTCGACTGTCTTGTTCGCTCTTCTCGGAGCCCTCACAGCGGTAGCATCTCCTTCAGGTGCATCTACGTCAGTTTCCGCTGTCGTTTTCTGCGCCGCGACCTTCATGGCAGGACGCATGGGAGATGGACTCCGACTGTCCGGCTTGGCACTCGACTTGGATGAACTCTTACGTTGCATCTTAAGTTCTCAGTTTTTCAGACAGTATCGATCACCACACACGACACGTTTTTCACTGCGCCACAATAGGGAAGCGGTTTTCAGACTCCACAATGGAGAATAGGTTTTGACTCCGATGGAGTCCAGCTTTCTATCACAAACGATCATTTTTCACCGACTGAATACCTCATGCGGCCTCATCTCAAAGAAACTTCCGAAACTTCTCGTCATTGTGTTCTCTTTCATTCTCCATCTGTCTGATCTTCTGATCGGACTCGACCTTCATTTTCACCCTCAGAAGACTATCTGAATGTTCTACATCGCCGCAGTGCTGGAGAACAAAACGGAAAGCAACATTCATGACTCAAGGCGGACAATCGAAGTGTCCGCCTGCGTTTTTCCACACTTGCACTTCTGCACATACTTCCACTAGCTTTCATTTGCATTACGCTAATCACGCACTGTGAATACACCAAGTGCGCTGACCACGCATCATTGACTCTCTAGGCGTGCTATAGTTCTGAGTAACCGTTAGTCCGAGAGACCCTCATCTATTGCAGCACGAAGTTCTCGCAAACAGTCAATAAACTCGCCTGGAATAATGATTCCATTAACGAGCATGTCATCGGTGCTCGAGGTGCTCGCGGTTGTAGGATTCCTAGGAACGACCGCATCGGTCTGACCCCTTTTCAGAGCGATCGTGGGATGTCCAATCCTGTTTTCTTCGAGTCGACCCGGCGCGCTACTTTCCGCGTTCTTGCAACCGGAGTACGAATATCCTGGCGGGAGTGACCGCGTAGGAGACTCCGGCGTTCGCTTTACCTGCGTCTTCTCTTGACTGTTGGAACAAGGCGCCGGTTCCGGAGGCGAGTATCTGGAACGCTCTGAAGCCGCTTCGGAGGCTTGGATTTTCCTGTTGGAGGTCCGATTGGAGTCAGTCCCCTCCGCCTGTCCCTTACCAATCTCGGAGCGCTCTGGAGCCGATTCGAGAGCTTGGCTCTTCCTGTCGGAGGCCCACTTAGCAGTATTGGGGTTCCCTTTGGAGTTAGTCTGCTTATCGGAAGACCACTTACCACCCCACATGGATGCCCTATCGGAGCCAGTCCCCTCCAACTGTCCCTTACCAAGATCGGAGCATTGCCGCGCGAGTCGCTCACCACCTTTTCCAAATCGTTTCACATCTTCCAATCTTCGCCTTTTCATCTCACGCGCCCTTTCCAGAACCTCCTTGCTGACTTCGGGAGGACCTTTTTTCGAGTCCGGCGCACTCCTCTCGCTCTCGATGCGACGCCGCTTAGCGGGAAGTTCGTTGAGATGCTCACTCTCACTACGTTTACTTGCATTGGCACGTGGCTGTAAAGCACTAGAAGAAACTGCATTCCCTTGAGGAATCGAACTTGCTCTTGCACCAGTCCTGCAAACCTGAGAAGAGACTGCCCCCCGATTTGCAGTGCTTTGAAAACTCTGGCGTTCTCTTGTGCTCGGTTTGGAAGCGCCTGAAGAGACTGCACTGACTGCAGCCCGACTTCCAGTGCTTGCATTGAGCTTTGGAAGAATGATATCTTCCTTGCCGCTGCCACTGCGACCCCGCAGAAATTCCTCGCGCGCTTCGGGTTCATCAGATGAGTCTTGACTGTTTTCCTCACCAAAGTCGCTCGAAGATTCATTGGAATAACTACTAGCAGCACTGGACTCACTGGACTGCTGGCCTTTACTTCCGGATTCTAGCGCTGACCCTCGCGGGCCGATCCAATCCTTGGGAGGCAACCCTTCGCAACTGGACTGCTGGCCTTTACTTTCGGATTCTAACGCTGACGCGGCTGACCCTCGCGGGCCGATCCAATCCTTCGGAGGCAAACTTGTACAACTACCTGCACTGCGATCAGGCACAAGATCAGGGTCACGATTACAACTCGGAGCTGGTGGTCCCGTTTTCTGAGCTGTTGAAAGAATGCTTTGATTGATACGTTTTTTGTGCTCTTGAAGTCGGCCTCGCAGCAATACTAGAGTTTCTTCTGAATAACTGGATCGACTAGGGGGCGCCGTCTTGCGTGTCGACTCCGCAGTCGCCAGCAACTCTGGCGCCGTTTCACCTGTTGCCTGTGTAGTCGCTAGTGATTCTGATAACGGCTTGAAACCACTCGGCCCACCTGACCCACCCAGGCGCGGCGCTGCTTTTCCTGTTGCCTGCGCAGTCACCAGTGATTTTGACAAAGGCTTGCCAGCACTGGACCCTATCGACCCGCCCAGGCGCGCGTTTTGATTGAGTTTCGGCACTGCAACCAACGACGCGGATTTGCCGACTGTGCCGGCATTTCGAAGCTGTGTGCTCACCGGCGCAGCAGACCTGTTTTCGTTGGTGGCATTATGACTGACCGACTTGTCGCCACCGGATGACGCCTGTATTTCCTCCAGCATGGTTAAAATATCATCCACGAGTGCGACCGTCTCGTTTCGTGCAGCGACCTCTCGTCGTGCGCTCTCTGAAATCGTCGCCACAACGGACGGGTCGCGCGCGCCAGAATGGGGAACGGCCTTAAATTGAGGCTTCCGACCTGCAACTGATTTTGATACAGCGCCATGTGCTTGTATGAGAGGACTTCTGTAACCGAGACTTCGCCTTCACATTTGCCTCGCCTTCACTTCGCTTTTAGTTCGCCTTCGCCTTCACTTCGCCACCACTTTCACTGCGCGCCGGGTTGGGTGTCCTCGCCGCGCGCGCAACCCAGCGTACTCGGCGTCTGTGTCGTCTTCTCTTCGCGCTGGGTTGGGTGTCCTCGCCGCACGCGCGCACGGAAGTGATAATATGATATCGAAGTGAAGACGAAGTGAAGGTGAACTCACGAAGTGAAGGTGAACTCAAAGTGAAGTAAAGGTGAAGGCGAAGTCTCGGTTACGTGAATCGCCACTGGCGTGATCATCTGGGATTTCATCATCATGTGCCCAAGACTGTCTTGGGACACAGGCATGACCAAATTAATATCCGTGGGTGCAGCACCCTTACCGCTGTCACTACTGCTATTCAGCGATTCGGCTTCAGGTTCATCGCTGTCATTTTGCATTATGAAAATCGTCATGGCAGTTCTTACGACGCCAGTCTCTTTCTACGCTTTTAGGATCTTTGCGAAATCGAGATTCAATCCGCGCACGCGTCGAAAAATCCTAACTGATACGGTAGCCAAATGATTGAATCGCTCGAACAACACTGCATTGGTTCTCTCGATTCTCCTGTCAGAAAGGCCTACTATTGATTGCTCGTGCGAAAACTACCAAGGTTCTGCATGCCTGATCATATACATGAGATTAAGGTCACATACAATTACCAAGATACATAGCACAATCTCTGGTTGTAAAAGCGAGGGATATAACTTGGATACCTGTTGGCAAAAAATATGCGTCGAAGTACAAAAATCAGAAAGGCTGATTAGGATACAGACAATAGATACTTGCCCAATCTTATGTTTAATCTCTCTCTTGTCGGTCGGATCATTTACACTTTTCTGGGTTGGAGACTCAAGTGAAACCTTCAGAACTTAAATATATACGCGAATTGCTTTCAAGCTAGTATACTGGTCAAAGAAAAACCCTGTCTGCCGACGCAAAGAAAAACATTCTCACAGCTTGGGACTGATTACAGCTTGCTTGTTGAAGGTTACCGCTGTGGTGTGGGTGACCTGCTCTGTGAAAAGCGGTGACGCGGCACAATTACTTCTGAATAACTGTATCAACGGATACAGCCCATGACGAAGTGCTTCTGACGTGGAATTGCAGCCAATGCAAAACACATTCGTGCCCCATCCATTTTTTGTGAGCGTATGACCGCACCACCTGCAAACGCAATGGGAGGGGTGTTTAGCTCGAATTGCGTGAAACGTGTCTGTGTTTAGCTCGTTTGCCGTGGACGCGACTATGTTGCCGCCAGGTCTGTCGTAAATATCGATTCCGAAATCGTAATTCCACACGTCGTCGTTTTTTTGGATGTCTGGAGGCGCAATATCCGGCTTGCGTTTTGTGCTTCGATCGAAGAAGAAGCGTGAATCGGTCATCTTCGGGTCTTCCCAGTTGAAGTTTGCAAGGGCTGCCAGAACCGTCTTCATCCGTCCCTTGGATCGGGACTCGACCTCAGTGTCCCGTTTCTGAGCCCACCTCCGAAACTCACTATCCTGACGAAACAGTTTATTGGTCATCTGCTTCACGGCTGCCGCAGAGTCCCGGTTGGTAATATTGCTGGAGGCACTGTGGATGCTTGTGAGTGAGAGCGCAGTCATCAAGGGAGCACCGTCCCCACCACTGTCTGCAGCAACCATTTCGCGCTTCTTCTGGAGGAAGGATTGCCGTGTCCCCTCTTCATCTGATGTCGTTGGATCGAAAGCAGCTGCGCAACCTAAATTCTTCTTCGTAACTTTCTTCCCCTTCACCAGACGGCTAATGACGTGCTTTAGATGTGCGAAGAAGAGCACCAATTTATAGTGTGTCATCACTCCGCGCTGCACCTCATTGCCAAAATAAAGATAGTGAGCGAAGACGGGTTTCAGTAAAGCCTCTATGAACGCTGACAAGCCGAAAACCGCTTTCCGATTAGGTCGCACTTCGTCGATCGAGATCGACGCGCTCCCGTCGTCGTCCAAGCGGCCGAAGAGTTTCCCGATCACATTCTCGTCGGTGGTGTACTTCAAGTTAGATATCATCATTACTGTAAATTCCTGGTAGTTGAACGTCTTAGTATTGTCCGACTTTGCCGTTGCAGTTGCCTGTCCCTGTCCCGACTCTTTGCCATTACCGTAGATGCCCTGTCCCTGAGACTGTTTTTGATAGGCGGTTTTCGCTTGTTCCACGGTCGGAAAACAGCGCCCCTGCTTTCGACCACACATGTAATTCCAAGCTCGTGAAAGCGTCGTGAATTTCTTTTTTAGGAATGCTCGGAAAACTTCGGGCTCGGTACGGTCACGGCTGGTAACAACGTTGGCATTATATCCGGTTGCACTGCTCACTATGCTTTGTTGCGCCGCATTGCTTGCGAGAGTATTTGTGCTATCTAACCCTGATATGGAGTCGCCAACATCGGCCGATTTAATGGGCATTACACTGCTCTGCGATACTCCTTGGGGAAGTATATCGCTCCCGAAGGATAGGACACCACCGAGCGCATTGCTACTGGTGGGCGCAGTCACGGAGGCTCCGAAGAAGTCGTCATCTTCGCTGGTGAGGAGGTCGATATCCGATTCGGGAACCAAGTCTTTTTTGTCTTTGAGTCCCTTTGAAGACTGTCTCAGGCTCGCGCGCCTCCCTCCACTGGCCCCGACTTCCGCGGCCCCCGCACTTCCTCGTCGAGCGAGCGGCATGCTTTTCTGACCGGCTGCCGAGGCGGAGCCGCCAAAGTCCATTCCTCCTGTGCTGCCCCGTCGAAAGCTTGCGCCACTGCCGCTGTTGCCTGACACAAGACTGGGCGTCGAGTCAGGCCCCGCAGTGCTTCCGCCAGGTAGCGCACCCGTCTCGACGCTTGCGCGTCGTGGAGGACCGTTGTTGGTGGTCGTGGACGAATCGGTTTCTCTTATCTCCGCGGCCGCCGCACTTGCGCGTCGACCCCGCGAGGCCCAGCTCTTTGCCTTAATGACTGTTCC
>JACKZZ010005339.1_pt1 | contig 25698 bp, 23 predicted proteins | sample 8027871 | NCBI WGS metagenome assembly JACKZZ01 (sample SAMN15724774, study PRJNA655200) | protist metagenome | isolation source: fluorescence activated cell sorting (FACS) single amplified genomes of... | place: USA: West Boothbay Harbor, Gulf of Maine | collected 2000-07-19 | reverse complement strand
TAATTAGTTGGTATCAATTCGATCAGAAATCCCGAAATTTAGCTTTCATGTCAATATTTTCAAATAGCTTTTGTATTCGTGTGAATGGGATGAGTGAAGATGAATTAAATCATATGTATAATCATGAGTTAGTAAAAAAGCATGATTTTGGCGTTCCTCGTGATGCTTTAATTAAAATGAAAAGCTTGGGGATGGTAAACACAAGAAGTAGATATAAGCCTATGAAAATCCCTACAGGTGTTGAAGCTACTTTGAATTATCATACTGGTACTGTTACTTGTTTACAAATCCATGATAATAAATTGTATTCTGGATCAACAGATAAAACCATCAAAGTTTATAATTTAGAGACAAAGCAAGTGGAAGCTATTTTGAATTATCATACTGGTACTGTTAGGTGTTTACAAATCCATGATAATAAACTGTATTCTGGATCATGTGATGAAACCATCAAAGTTTATAATTTAGAGACAAAGCAAGTGGAAGCTACTTTGAATTATCATACTGATGTTGTTATTTGTTTACAAATCCATGATAATAAACTGTATTCTGGATCATTTGATACAACCATCAAAGTTTATAATTAAGTAAGTGCATTCTTCACACATCACAAGCTTATTGAATTAAAAATTGCTGTAACATTCAAGATTATGCTTTCAAAAACCCTAACGAGTGAATAACTTTGATATTGATATGATTTTATTATTCAAATTAGTGCTATAATTTATAAAATGTATATGATATTCCTACAGTTGCTAGGACTTTATGGAGTTTAAAATAACATTGATCTATGTAAACAAATTTATCCAAAGAAATAGTTTCAATTAGCAAAACAAAGTGTAGGTCTTCCATTTTACTAACAATAGAGAAGAACCAAAACCAGCTATCTATTTAATTTCACAAGACAATTTTTTTTTTCTCTTTTTTTCTTTTTTTCAAGAAGTTAAATATTTTCATAACAATAAGCATTTGTATTATTTATAAAAATGTATTAAATTTTGATATTCTTCTGTTTTCAATTTTGATTGATTGACACCAATTAAACTAAAGTATGCATCAATTGATTTTTTGTCAAACAATTAAAAAGAAATTTAATTTATATACTTAAAAAAGTTGTCGTTTTTTTTGTAAACTTTTTAATCTAGTTACACATTCACCTAATATAGAGTCAATTCATACATATTCATTCTTGTTGTTTCGAATAATTACGTATTTCGTTATTTCCAACAAACTTCATATAGGTACAATAGCTGTTTCATGTTTCATAATACAGTAAATAAAAATTAATTGAAAGGATAAACATATAATATTGTATCCGTTTCATATGCAATTAATTCAAATCTTTTAATACCTTTCATTTTCGTTAAAATTAATGGTCCAGGATTTGGTTGTATCCGTCTTTCAAGTAATGATATTTGTGATGCAATAATTTCTTTAATCATATCCGAAACATCAATATTAATTTGTGGATCAGCTAATATAGGAAATTGTAAATTTGGACAATCCGTAATTTTTAATATACTAAGATTTAAATTAATATCTAATATTAAATCAACACTATATAATGCAAAAAAACCACGTGATCGATGTAATTTAGGTCTTAAGGATGCAAGAATAGTACCTAATATTCTTTTTATTTTAGGTTTTAAAATCATATTAAAATAATCACCATGTATATCTTTATTTAATAAGTGTAAAATTTCCATAAATTGTTTTTCTGAATAAACATCATATATTTTAGTATTTATTTCATCATGACATTTTAAAATAATTTTTGGATATAAAAATGAAACTAATGGTTTGGTTGATGCAATATACATATATGTACGAATATTACAATTACGATCTGATTTCATTAAAGTTGGATGTATATTTGTTTTTAATTTTTGAATCACAATATCTTCTGCATATGGACATTTCCCACCTTTACGATAATCTTTATACATTTTTAATATATCATGATGAGTTAATAATTTAATTGCTTTTCCACCTGGATGTGTAGCTGTTGGACGTATATCAACCCAACCAATAGATGATGATGATGATGATGAAGTGATATTTTCAATTGAGACTGTATTTGAAGATTCAAATGAGGTAGAAGTAATATTAGCTAATTCTAATGCAATATTTGCCATATAGGTTTGACAATCTGATTTTAAATTCATTAAATATGTAGTAGGTAAAAATTGTTCAATGGATAATAATTCTCCATATATATTATTCGATATTTGATTATCATCATTATTATTTATAAATTCTTTACATGTATGTGCAATTCGTTTACTTTCATATACATTTGGGTGATTACAAGATAACATAATAGATAATAAATATTTATCTGTTATATATTTACTACCATATATATGATTAAAAGCTTGAGTATCATGACATATATCATTCAATGGTAATCTAGAAGCACCACCATGTTTACTAATAATAATAGTTGCATGTTCAGGTTTATTCGTAACAGTAAAGTTATAATCTTCAAAAATATCTTTCCAATTTGAATCTAATTTTAATGCTCTAGGATTTTTAGATAATGCTGGATAGGAAACTAATAATGGTAAAGTTGGTGATGTAGCTTTATAATATTGTGCTAATCTTTTACGACAATGTTTTGATGATGGTAATTTCACTTTTTCTGTTTTATAAATTTCATGTGGTTGTTGTTGTTGTTGTTGCTGTTGTGATTGTTGTTGTAATTGATGTTCTTGTTGATAATGATAATGATTAGAAGACAAAGAATTATTATATTCTTTAGGAGATAGGAAATTTTCTTTCATAATAGGTAATTCTTTATCTATATTATTTATTGAAGAAATAGAGGAGGAGGAGAAGGAGGAAGAAGAAGAAGAAGAGCTAGAATCTTTCGTATTCATTGAGATATAGGAGGAAGAAGTTGTATTATTTACAATAGATAATGATTGATTTGTTGATATTAAATTAAAAAAAACATTTCTTTCAAATGATTCTAAATTATCAAAATTCCGTAAATTATAAATTAAAGAACTTCTAGAATCAGAATATATATCAACTAAAACAATTTGTATCGAAATAATACATATAATAATAAAAACAATTATAATCATACGTTTTTCAGGTGTAACATTACCATGAGATATTCCATGTTGTACAGAAGTTGCAACTAAATGTTTATCAACTATATTAATACCACCTTGTTTATTAAAATGACGTTTACGATTCTCAGATGACATTATCTTTGTCTCTTCTTCATTGGTATTATTCTTTTGAAGCTCAAAGCTTGAAATCAATGGAAAACCCTATTTACCCACACTAAAAATTCAAGAATTTGTAAAAAACCACACCCATTTACAAAGAAAAAAAACAATAAATATAATTTAAATTAAGAGAGAGAGGTACACAATTTAATGAGGCAAATGGTATTATTTTAAAGAAAAAAAAAAAAAAAAAAAAAAAAAAAAAAGAAAACCCAATCATACGAACGAATCATGTTATTGACTGAAGCAGAAGTAGACCATATGGTAGATCATCCTCAACTTGCTGAAGATAGATCATTAACTACTAGAATTTTAAATCCAATTTTTGATGTATTAGTACATCGTATTCCTAATGATGTATCACCAAATGTCATCTCTTTAGCTGCATTATTATGTCTTGTACATGCATGGTATATTAGTTATAATCAAGGTAAGTAAAAGATTAAAGAAACATTATATTATTATCAACATTATATTACTTATTACATATCTATTTGATGATGTCATATTAATCAATCACACTTCATAAATTAGTAATAGAAACAATAACTTTATAATTTATTTTCAATGACATAATATATATAAATAGGAGAACAGTTTCCTCAAGCAGCTACATCATTTTCAATTATTATGACTGCTTTATATTGGTGTTTAGATTTTATTGATAGTAAACATGCCAAAAAAATTGGAAATGAAAATTGTTTAACTGTATTTTTTGATCATGCATGTAGTACTGTTGGATGTATTTTTTTAGTTCTTACTATGTGTGCATGTTTTCAAATTCAAAATATTGCTACAATATGGTATATGGTACAAGGTACATTATTTTTTTCACATATATATTATATAGTCTATATAAACTTTATTTCTTTTTATAAATAATAGCTGGACAATTACTATTATTAGTAAAGCATATTGGTGCATTTCAAAAGGATGTGATAACATATAAATTACTTACAGGACCAGGAGAAGCATTATTTATGTTTAATTTAGTAAGTTACTTTTTCTTCCTTTATTATAAAGATTTTTATTTATATCTTTTTTTTATAGGTATTAGCTATTCGATTTCAATTTGGATTAGAATATTTTATTGATTTATATGGTAAATTTGTAGATTATGTAAATTCTTTTACAGCATATGGTATTGAAAAGAAATCTGAACCATATTTAGAAGGTGCCCGTGTATTATATTCTATAATTTATACTGTAGCATTATTAAGAACATTAACATTAGATAAAAGTCATTCTAGAACAAGAAATTCATTAATTGTATGTTTATTATATAGATTTATTCCAGCTGGTTTATTTTTATTTGATGTTGATTTTTTTCCATTAACAATACGTGATGTTATTGCACATGGATTAATTGTTGCTGTTATTACAGGTGATATGGTAATTTCAAGAATGGCAAATAGAGAATTACATCCATGGGTAACTATTATGACAATGGTATCTATGGTAAGTAATTTTGGTATCTATGTTATGGTAGCATTCTATTATACTACAATTATTGTTGAAATTTCAAAATTTACAAAATTACCATTATTAACAAACCATATTAATGTATATGTTGATGGTATATATGATATGTGTCATATTGGTCATATGAAAGCTTTTCGTAATGCACAAAAGTTTGGTACTAGATTATTTGTTGGTGTATGTAGTGATGAAGATGCTACACCATATAAAAGGGTACCTATTATGACAACTGATGAACGATGTAATATTGTAGGTGCATGTAAATTTGTTGATAAAGTGATACCAAATGCACCATGTGAGAAAGGATCATTAAATGAAGCATTTTTAAAAAAACATAATATTCATATTGTAGCACATGGTGAAGAATATGATAGAGATGATGATGAATATTATGCTATACCTAGAAAATTAGGAATGTGTAGAATTTTACCAAGAACAAAAGGTATGAGTACATCTGAATTAATTAAACGTATTCAAGATCGTACAAAGAAATCACCAACTGGTGAAGTAAAAGCTGCAAGTGATTAGATATAAATTTGATTGATTATTATATAATTAAATTTGGGAGAAAAAATAGTAAAATATGGTATATTAATAATTAGATGATTAAATTTTTTAAAAAAAAAAATAGTAGATTGTTTTTTTTTTTTTCTCATTTCTTTATTTCATTATATAAAACTCTAATATCTAACAATTTTCAAAACAAATATACTTATTAAAACACAAAATTCAATAAAAGCAGGAAAGATACTACAAAATACTACAATATACCAATATACTTTATAATTCCATTCATTTAAAATAAACCATGTAGTATATAAAGCACCAATAAAATGTATTATAATTTGAAATAAATTTACACTACGAAAGAAAATTGAAAATCCACCAAATAAACCAAAAAAATCAAATATAAACATAATTAATGCTACAATCCATGCCTTTTTTAAATCATTTTCAGCATCATTATATTCAAGTATTGTTGGATTTGATGGTAAACCAGCTAAAACATTTGCTCTAAAATGATAACCTAAGATAATTACAGCAATTAAATGACCCATGGTTAACATAAACCTACTAGGTATCAAATATGTTTCTGCTCTGCCCATTTTTTTTTAATTAAAAAGAAAGTTTTTACATAAGTTTGAAGTTTTTATATTTTTTTTATTAACTGAAGAACTGATTATATTAAGAATTTTAAAGTTTTGTTGAAAATAGTAGAAGATTTAGGCGGAAATTTCTGTTTGTTATTTTTTCTTTTCCGCATTTTTCTGCTTCATCTTTGGCATGAGATACCAAAAAGTTAGCCTCAGAAAAAAAAAAGAAGACAATATAAACAGAAGAATAAAGGACCAAGTGTACTTCTAATAATAGTAGTACTGAAAAAAAGCTTTTTAAAAAAGAATAAAAACAACCAGTTTTATATACGTAATAATATGGGCCAATCAAATGAAAAGATGATGCGTAAGCAATTGTTTGATTTGAAATTTAGTGTAAGTGTGTACTGAATAATGAAAATTTTTCTGTGACTTCCTTTTCTTGTTAAATGTAAATTCATTTAATATATAACATAATATTAGGCAAAACAAATGACAAAATCAGCAGCGAAATGTGAAAAAAATGAAAAAGTACAAAAATCAAAATTAAAATCGGTAAGGAGAATATAGTGTGATATATAAAAAACAATAAAAATTATAAATATTAAATATTATAGGCAATTGAAAAAGGTGATATGGAGAGTGCAAAAATATATGCACAGAATGCAATTCGTGAGAAAAATCAAGCATTAAATTATAAACGTTTATCATCACGTATTGATGCTGTAGCACAACGAGTACAAACTGCAGTAAATATGGGAGAATTGACAAAAAGTATGGGTAAGACAGTAAAAGGTTTAGATAAAACATTAGCTACTATGGACGTTGAAAAAATCAGTAAAATTATGGATACTTTCGAACAACAATTTGAAGATTTGGATGTTAGAACCGGTTATATGGGTCAAGCAATGGATCAATCTATAGCGGCAACGACACCTGAAGGAGAAGTTAATACATTAATCCAAATGGTTGCTGATGAGCATGGTTTACAATTAGCTGCTGAGCTAGATGATGCCGGTTTAGTATCCCAAACTGCTCCAGCACAGCAACAACAAACAACTGTACCTGAAGATGATCTTGCTAGTCGCCTTGCCGCTTTACATTCTAATAGCTAATTCTTATAAATATAAAAAAGTTGTAAATCTTCTTTAAATCTTAATTGTCTATCATTAAATTCATAAAAAAAAAAAATAAAGGTATTTTTATAAAACAAACATAATATATTACATAAAAACATTCTACTGTCTAGTACAATACAATTTTTTTGTTTATCGAATGCATCATTTTTATTTGAAAGACAACTTTTAAGAAACTTCATTCAATGCAATTGAATATTTTCAACGTGCAGGTGAATAAAATCCTTCCTTTCTAATCTGTTCAGGACTTAATAAGACTCTCGTTGGTGAACATTCAACTCTACCATGCGAACTTAACTCTCTTCCTTGTAAATATGGTCCATTAGATTGTACAGGTGAATATAATGCAATAGATTTTTTACTAACTGGTGTATAAATTGTTTTCTGTTTCATAGGTGAGTTTTCTATATCAGATTCCATATTGAATACCATAGAAGCTTGTGGAGTATGTACTTGAAAACGTGGAGTTGATTTTGACTTTGCTTCCTGTATTTCCTGTTGTTGTTCATTACTTGGTGTTGCTGGCACAGATACATCTTCTACATATGAGCTACCAATAGACGAAGACATACTATCAGAATCATCAAATTCATCAGAATCATAATTATTTTCAAAATCTTTTGAATGTGATGGAAAACTTTTATTCGATAAAATTGAATTTGTACGTGATTTTCTTGATATATAAGAAGATTCATCATCACTACGTACAGATGCTCTTTGTAATGCCATTCTTGCGGCTTGAGCTGTTCTAGCTCTAGATTGTTCAAAATCATTATGACTATCAAATATATGTTGACTTCGATTTATATTTGGTGCTGGTGTTTGAACTTGTTGAATTGGTGTTAAATTATTTGATATAGTATTAGTTATTGTGTCATTTGGAGATGGTTGAACATAAATAAAATATTGACTAGCACATGGTAAACTCTGTTCAACTAAATCATTTTTATTACGTTCTGGAATAGAATTTAAAGAATCAATAAATAATTGATCATTTGTATTCATTAATTTCGAAGGAACTGTAGGTGGAATAACACTAGCTTTACTTGGGGAGTTTAATTGATTATTACTCCATCGTCTAGGTGTAATATTTGCTCTTTTTGGTGAATAAGTTTGATCCCATTTTCCATTATTATTAATATAATGTGCTTTAACTAATTTTGAATTATTTGGCATTGATTTTTCAAATAAATCAGTAGATAAATGTCTACGAAAACTACGATCTCTTGCCGATTTTACATTTGGTGATAATGGCATTTTCTGAAAATCCATACTATTATGAATTTTTGGTTTTGATTCAAATGCTTCATTTGGTATTATAAGTGGTTTTCTAGCAGGTTGAATAGGTCTATCATCTATAAAGTGGTTTCTACTAGTAGATGATTCATTATCATGAACTTGTTGTAATTCGTTAGATTCATTATTATTTTGTAATTCTCTCCATTGTTCTAATTCATTACGTTGACGTTGTAATTCATTTTCTAAATATTCTTGTTGTTTTATCATATTTAGCATTTCCTCTTTTCGTAACTCTAATGATTCTTGTAATCTAGACATGGAATAACTATATGCTTCATTATTTTCCAATATATTTTCTTCAACATTTTCAATTACTAGGCCATTAGATTGTGATACTTGATTTACAACAGGAGATGGTTGCATATTATATTGCTGTGGAGATGGTTGCATTTGATATTGCTGAGGAGACAGTTGTGTTTGGTATTGCTGTGGTTGATTTGGTGATTGGTTTACTTGTTGTTGTTCACGCTCATAAGCTAATTGCATCTCATGTAAGTCACGTTGAATACGAGCCTCTTCTGCAGCTTCTAAAGCTTCCAGTCTACGCTTTTCATCTTCTTTTTCTTTTTTTTTTGCATCAATTTGTTGTAATAAAACATTTTGAACTTGTTGTGCAGTTTGTTGTTTACGAATAATTTCTGCTTGTTGGTTCACATCTAAATTATTAAATTGAAATCTCGTATATTTCATAGGATCATTAGGTGATTGCTGTTGTTGCAAATGTTGAATCCTTTCTGATTGATATTCACCAGCATTAAAGCTTGTATTTCCAAAACTTGAAGGAGTAGGTGATGAAAGAACATTATTTTTTGAAGGTGAAGGTGATGATATTGGTAAATAATTATCTTGATTACCATATTTACGGTCATACTCCTCTTGTGCCAGTTTTTCTTGACGTTTACGCTCTTTACGTTCTTCTATTTGTTGTTGCAAATAAGCTGCATATTGTAATTGTTTTTGTTTTTGTAATAATTTCACTTCAATTTGTTTCTTATCACTTACTTCTACTGGGTAAATACTTTTGGTCATTCTATTATTTGGTGCTTTAATAGTTGGTGAATTTATAGAGTTAGTATTAGATTTACGTTTTTCTGATACTTGCTCATCTAATGCTTTCATATATGCTAATTGTTTATCATATTTTGATTTGTTATTATCTGAATTTACTAATGTAGATAACCCACGTCCAAATGCTTTAGAGGTTGGATCAATATTTGGCGAAGGAATATCAATATCATGTTTAATTGGATCAATAGTTGATGTAATTGATGGGCTTGATCTATATTGTTCATTCTTTGGAAATTTATCGATTGAAGTATTATTAATATCATGTTTAATTGGATCAATAGTGGAGGTAATTGATGGACTTGGTCGATATGTTATTGGTGCATTATCATGTTGATATGTTTGTGGTGAATTATATGAAAAACTAGTAGAAGGTTTATTTTCATTTTTTCTAGGTGATTCATATGATGGAGTTGTAAGTGGTGATTTTAAGGATTTATTCTTCACAGCTGCTAATTGTCTCTCCATCTCATCTAATACCATTCGTTCAAAACGATCTTTATCATAATCTAAATCATTTGCACGTAAGTCACGGTTTGAATTTTTTACATAATTATCAATTCCTAATCTTAAACTATCCCTATTATATTCTTCATTTGTCATTTTATTTTCTCCTATACTCTTTAATTAAAAATGTTTTTGTTAGTTAATTTAAATTTTTATTTTTTTAAATTTTGGAGCCAAAACGGAAAGGGTAAATACGTACCCTTAACACAAATCTTATTGTAGTATGTACGAATGTATTCTGGAAATTTTAAGTAGTATCATTTATTTATAATATTTTTTGTATCTTAAAGTTTACAAAAAAAAAAAAGAGTAAATGGAACTTGAAGAATTAAAACATGTTGAGGGTTTAACCCAGATTGTATATGGTGGTATGCAAACTACACGTGAACAACAAATTGAAGCATTACAAAAGTTATTGGTATTACAAACTTCAGCACGATATTTACCACAGGTAGGTATTTTTGAACTTGTTATATTGTTATATATATATATATATATATATATATATATAATATAGTGTAAATATATATTGGAGAATTCTAAATCAGATTATGCATTAGTATTTGCATCACAAAGTATATTAAGAATTTTAACAAGAGATCATCGTAATATTAGTAATGAAGCATTATTAAATTTAAGAAATTTTGTATTAAAAGCATTAGCTGCTGATCCTGATTTAAGTAAATTTATGACTAGAAGTTTAATACATGTATTATGTAAGATAACAAAATTAGGATGGTGTAATGATCCAAAAATGCGTTCATTAGTTGAAGAGATTGTACAATTTTTACAAGCTGGTACAAATTTTGCTTTATTGGGTTTAAGATTATTAACTGAATTAGTAACAGAATTTGATCCAGGACATTTAAAGGTAGATATTTCAACTGTTAGTAGTAATCGTAGAGCATCACAAACATTTCGTGAACATGGTTCATTAACAAGAGCATTTCGTTTAGCATTAGATAGTTTACAAATGGCTGCACAACAACCAAATTTAGAAGGTAGAACTATTTTAAAAGAAGCATTAAGAACATTATATACATGTTTAAATTATGATTTTATTGGTGTTGGTAGTGATGATGATCATATCAGTTGTATTAACATTCCAAGTACATGGGTAAGTTATTTAATGTTTAGGGTAATATCTATACTACATCGCTTATTTCTTATCTGATAATCTACTTCTTCATTGATTACTTCTTGCTACTTTATTGCTCACTTCTTCTAATGATCTGATACATAGGCTGAATTAATTGCAAGAGCACCAGCTTTACAACAATTATTTGAAATTTATACAAATTTATGGACACAATTACAAAGTGAAAATGAAATTGATCCATCTGAAGATTCAGCTGCATCCTTATGTTTACAATGTATTATATTATTATGTACTGTACGCAAATCTGTATTTACACCACCATCAAGACAAGCATATTTAGTATGTTTATTAAATGGTACTATAAATTTAATGCGTGATCGTCATGGTTTATCACATAGTGAATCCTGTTTACATCATACATGTCGTTTATTAGCAAGTATTAAATCACATTTTCAATATGCTGAAATTACAAAGCAAGCTAATTTTGTTGAATGGATAAGACATTTAGGTAATTTTACAAAAGATATATTATCATCCTATCGTAGTGTATCAACAAGATCTACTCATTATATTATGTCCTTATGGGCTGCATTAGTATTACCTACACCATATATTAAATTACAAAAAGAATTTAATGGTAGAAATCAAGTACTTGATGCAAGTGAATTGGAATTAAATACATTAGTTTCACAAGTTGTAAATAATTTTATTTCTTCAAGATGTGAATTATGTGCAACAGCAAGTATTGAATTATGTGATGATTTAGATATTGATCAAGATATTGAAGATACAACTGGTTTTCATGGTGGATTTGGACGTGGATTTGGTGCAATTGAAGATGATCCATTAGCTGATGAAGGAATGTTATTAGAACATTTAGCACCATTACCATGTTTAATACGATATAAATACAAAACAAGTGTTGAACTCATACGTGATTTATTTAATGAAAATATACAAAAAAGAGAAAATGCAATACAAACAATCGCACAATGTCATACATCAGGTGGTTCTGGAAATAATTTATTAATAGCAAGACAAAGTTTAATTGAATCACAATCAAAATTAACATTTTTAACATATATTATTGGTGCAATTATTGGTGGACATATATCAAGAATTGCTGCTGGTGCTGTTGAAAATTTAGATGAATTAAATGCTGAATTAGCTGCATGTTCATTTCGTTTAATTTTATCATCACAAAGAATTGAAGATTCAATGCAATCATTAAGTCAAAATTCATTTTTAATATATTCATTTGCATCAGATACAAGTTGGAAATTAGAATTAAGTTGTTTATATTTTTTTAAATGTTTTCAAAATTTTTATTTAGAAACAAAAGCAAGAGAAGATGTTGCTGAAATGGAACAACTAAGACGAAGATCTATGGGTTTAGTTGAAGATGCAAATGGATTTTTAACATTTTGGACAGGTGGTGGTAGAGCAGCAAGATCATCATCAATGCGTGGTATTTCACCACCATCATCACCTGTATCATCATCTTCAATGAAAAAATCATCAAATTCACAAATTATTGCACCAGCAACATTTAAAATTGGTTCATTAGTACCAGCAAGAACTTCGTTAAAAAGTATGGTAGTTGTCTCTGATGATACTTCTATGACAGATGATAATAAAAAATCTTCAAATAATGGTAGTATTGGAAATGCAAAAATTATCCCAATTTCTTCAATCAATTCTACCACTCAACGAAATAATACAAATACGGGGGATACTTCCATGAATGATAATGAAAATACAATGAATGATGAAGCTGTTGAAAAAACTGCTGCTTTACAAAGAAATGTTAGTAGTATTTTAGGAATACAAGGTGGTGATCGTCAATTATTAGATATTGCTATGCATCGTATCTTTGCTTTATTAAGATATGCACAAAGTACAGAACAAGATACGGTAAGTAAAACAACAACTAGCCCTAGCTCAGCACCTGTCATTTTAGTACAACGTGCTTTATCTGTATTATATCAATTAAGTGTTGGTGTTTCCATTGTAAATGCTGGTACATGTTATTCACCAAAATTAGTATGTAGTGGTAGATTATTATTAGAAAGTGAAGTAATTTTAGATTTATTATCAAATCCATCAGTTGATCGATTTCCATTATTACAACAAGCTAAACATGGTAAAGCAAGAACATTTTATATGGCTACCTTATCCAAATTATTATATACACAAAATAGAATACCACCCAAAGAAAATGAAAATTCCACATTATCAAATCAATTACAAATTTTACAAAATAATGCTATCATTAATTCAACATTAGATATGAAAAAATTAATGCGTAATGAAGCAAATTATAGTCAAATTGCAGAGGATCGCTTTATTCGCTTTATTTCCTCATTAACAAAAACAGCTGATGATATTTTACAAGTTGTTGGGATAAATACTGGTCCAAATCAAAATACTAATACTGGTGGAGGATTACAAATTCCTATAATTAATCCAATTACATTACAACGTGATGATTTTAAAAATCCAATTATTGGATTATGTCGTGATTTAAGAGGTATTACATCAAGTGCTTCAACAAGTAAAGAATATTCATTAATATCAAGTTGGTTATTTCCAAAAAGAATTGCTATTTTTATTGCTGCAGCAAATGCATGGTGTAATTATGATGATGTATGTATACCATTATTAAAATTATTTGTTGAAATTAGTCATAACAGAGGTAATCGTATAACATTTCCTCAACAAAATGTTGGTGGTTTATTATTATTTCGTGAGATTTGTCATGTAGTTATTTCATATTGTACTTCACACGTATTAAAATGGCATGAGCAATTAGCACAAGAATTACCTCATCAAAATTCAAATAATCCAATGCATCCAACAAAACCAAATCAACCACCACAACCCCCTGGTACAGGAAAAATGTCAACAAATAATAATGAGGAAAATAATATTGAATTATTATCAATGCAATCTTTACAAGAAGAATTAGTTGCAATGAATCAAGATACACCATCTTCAAATAATGAACGTATGAAACGTAGAATGAAAGTACAAGCAAGTATTATACCTTTATCACCTGGTGCTATTGGTAAAGGTTATACAATTGATTTAGATGCATCAAAAATGAAAATATCAACTACATTATTAAAGATTGTTACAAGATTATTAAATGGAAGATATGCAAATTTTGGTACATTAAAATTATATAATGATACATGTTTAGATGATATAATTTTATTAGTATTACAATATACATTAATATCAACACCAAGACATATTATGAATTTTTCAAAAACAATGTCTGCATTAATTTTATTATTATCTACATTGGCTGAAAAGTTTATATTATCAATTGTTGATATTGATAGTAAATTATTTGCTAGAATGATGGCATGTTTAGGTGAAGCATTATATTCAAATAAAACATCATTATCAACGCCTGCTGCATTAGCTATTGAATCTATTGCTATTTTAAGATGTTATGCTGCTGAATATACTTTTAATTTACAATCTTCATCAACAAATGATCAATTAAATCGTGAAAATGTTTTAACATCATTATTAGGTAATTTACATCGTAAAGGTCCATCAGTTTATTCATCAGAACAATTATCTAAAGCAATGAATTGTTTTCGTGCACATGAAGCAGCACAACCAAAATTATTTGGTGAATTATTATCTGTTTTATTAGATAAATTATGGAATAATACAAGTGATTCAAGTAAAAATGCATCTAATCAATGGAGTTTAGCTAGACCTATTATGCCATTAGTTTTATGTAGTCCATCTGATTTTGATGAATATAGAAATAATTTCTTAGCTGCACAATCATCACAAATGCAAATGGTAATACAAGAAAAAATTGATTTATTATTTAGTAAATTACTTCCAGCTACAAATGATCCAAGATTATTTTCCATTACCTTACAAACAAATGATATCTTTGCTAAAGAATTATGTAACTTTTCAAGACAATTAAAGACTTAAAATAATTCATTTTTTTTTTTATTAAAAAAACAGCATTTATTTTTATATATTTCCTACTCAAAAATTGAATTTATATATTATTAAAGTAATTTTTATTTATACATCCATCTTCTACTAAGAGTCCCTGAGCTTGTTGCGATTTATTTCTATTATACCCAATACTTCAATAAACATCCCATACAGGGTAAAAAATAGGGTCATTCTGTTAAAAAAATTAAAAAAAACATAAAAGATGCATAAAAATGCCTAGTAGTAAAACACTACAACAACAAGCAAAATCATTTGAATTATATACTGGATCTATTCTTTCGAAATATGGCTTCCATTTAACAACTACACCGAAATCACATGATCATGGTATTGATTTATATGGTTCATGGAATTTACCATCATGTAAGAAACCATTAAATTCTATTATTCAATGTAAATATAGTAAACATCGATTATTATCAGTAAATATCATTCGTGAATTTGAAGGTGTCATGTCAAATACGAAATTGAATTATCAAGCTAAAATAGGTATTTTAGCATCACCAATTGGATTTACTCGATCTGCTTATAAACGATTTTTTCAATCTATTTATCCTTTAGGTTTAGTAACAATAAATAACAAGTTATGTGATTTTCAATTTAATCATCAAACATTTGAATTATTACCTGATTTAATTGTAACACATCAACGTCTTATTAAATCAAAACAAAAAATTGAAGAGAATTCATGTATACTTTTGTATAAAAAACAAATTCTAGGTTATAAAAGTTAAAAATACGATCTAGGATCAAGCAAATTAATTCTTCCATGATCATTTGGATGTCGATTACGATTTTGTATTGCTGGATCTTGGAATCCATATGCTACTGATTCAGTATTGGTATTTGAATCTATATTAGTCACTATTGGTGTAGTCATAGTAGCTTGAACTATCGGTATTTCATTTTGAGTTTGAGCTTGAGCTTGAAATGGAACTGCTTGAGCTTGAACTGTAGGTATATTTGCATTCGATTTTTCATTCACAATATTTTCTAATGGAGTTGATGTATTAATAGCAACAGCATCAGCAATTGGTACATTTTGTACTGTATTATGTTGATTATTTTCTATAATTGCATATTCCCATACCGGATCATTTGGATCACTCATACCTGGTAAAACTAATAATCCAGTAGCTAAGTGTAATGTAGCATTTCCACTATAATGTTGTTGTAAATTATTTTTTTCATTAAACACTGTAACATTCAAATAATATCTTCCAACTGGTGAATGCCATTGTACTACATTGTTATCACTTCGTCCAAGGAATCTCCATTCTCTATTTAAAATTCAATAAATTAAATTATATATAATACACTAATACACAATAACATACCCTTCAATTTTCTCACCATTTATTGTTGTTAATGTACCATGTCCACTTGGATTATTACCATGAAAACCTCCTGAATATACATTACCATTTTTAAATGTTTGTACACCTTTTCCTTGTTGCATATTTCGAAACCAATCACCTTCATACATACATCCATCAGTCCATCTATAAACTCCATATCCTTCTCGTTTATTCTATGTTTTAATTTGTTTATATATTTTGTACTATATTGATCAAAAAAAAAAACAACTTACACCTTTCCATTCACCTTCATATGTATTTCCTGATTTATATGTATAAATAGGTCTACTAGTTGGTTTATTTCCCATGATTTTATTCCTTCTTTGAATGTATTATATCGAAGACACTTGTTAGTGAATTCACAAGTATAACTCGAAGTTCTTTGAAATTTATTTTGGTTTCTCGATTTGGTAGACTCTGAATTAAGGGTAAATAGGGTTATTTTTTGATTTAATATTTAATATCTTGGTTTTTAATATTTGGGTATTATATATAAGAAAGTTTGAATTTATAAAAAAGAAAGCAATTTGAATATAAAACACAGAAAAATTCAAGGAAATTAAAATACAGAACACAGAATACCCAGTAATTATCACAACCAACAGAAATACCCAAAGTTAGCAGTGTAAGTTTCCTTCAAAGAAACAAAGAAATACAAAAGATACAAGATACTGAAATTACGTTGCAAAAGAATAATGTCATCCATCAAAAAAAATATACAAAGAAAAAAAAAATCATCAAAAAAGAAGAAAAACAATATAAAACCTTATTTATTTGAACCATTAACATTAAAAGAGATTGCATCTGATAAATATGGTAGCATTATTAATAGTGCGTTTCAAGGTAAGTTTTCTGGTCTCAAGTTAATTAGTTTGTAAAAAATAAATTTCTCATATCTTGTTTAGGTAATGAGGATAGTGATTTTGCATTCATGACATTAGAAGCATTAAAAACATATCCTGATGATTATATAAAACAAATTTTATATAGTATGGCAAGAAATGGTTGTTTTGAAGGTATCTTTTTTATTTGGTTATGTAATGATGAGCAGTTTATAAAGCATATTACTGGCGAAGTATTAGATATGGCAATGAAAGTAGAACATCAATTACGTCAATATTTTGCATGTAATCGTAATCATTCTAAAATAAGTGACCCATATACTTTATTAATTGATGTATATAATGTTAATCATATATATGACAAGTTCATTGATGAATCTGATGCACCATTGAATTGTTTTCGTATAGGACATTATGGTAAACGAATGATTAAATTGGAACGTTTATTTTTTGAAAACTTTAATATTCGTAATCATTTAAAAGATCACTATAATAAATATTCTGTTGTAGAATCATTAAGTCAATTTCAGATAAATTTTGATCAATTTTCAAGTAAATTATTAAAAGGTATGAATTGGAATAATATATTTTGTGCTGGTGGTGCTTGTATGGCTTGTATTTTACCTAATTTTTGCCATGAATTAGAGGGAATGTCATATAAAAATAAAGCAAGAGTATCATTAGATGCTAGTCAAACATGGAGGAATAATCAAGATACTTCTATAAGTCAAGTTTTTTCTAAATTTATAACTTCCTCTGATATTGATTTATTTTTATATGATTTAACTCCAGAGCAAGCAAATTTAAAAGTTAAGGAGATTATGGATATTATTCAAGAGAATGCACCAATGAATGTACTAGCAGTTCGTAGTGGTCACGGTAGGTTTATTAAAACATTTGAAGTCTTTTTATTATATTAAAATATATATGTATATATAGCTATTACATTTGTATCTGGTTTTCCTATTCGTCATATTCAAATCATATTACGTTTGTATAAATCTCCAGCTGAAATTTTAATGGGATTTGATTTAGATTCATGTTGTGTTGGATATGATGGTAAGCGTGTAGTTTGTTTACCGAGAGCGATGCGTGCTTTAAATATGAAATATAACATGTGTGATATTACTCGTAGATCTTTGACTTATGAAAGTAGACTGTATAAATATGCTAAACGTGGTTTTGCAGTAGCTGTTCCTCATTTGCGACGTGAATGTATAGATCCAAAAATCTATGATTTACCATTAATAAATCCCTCCTTTTTCAATCAGCTTGATGGATTAAAGCGCTTATTATTATTGGAGAAAATTATAACTGAAAAGGAAAATTCTTGTTGTAGATTTACTAAAAACAAATTAGCTGACGAATTTTATACTTATTGGATATCACCTCAATATGATTGTAAAAGAATTAAAGAAGCACAAGAAAAGAATGAATTAACTTGGCGCTTGATTTTACTTCATTCAAATTTCTCAATACCAAAAGAATTTAACTCTCAACATGATATTAGTTTAGAATTACAGCAAATAAGAAAAGAACAAGGAATGAAAGATGATGGAAAATCTGATTATTTAAATATACGTTTACCATTTGCTCGCGGTTGGGATGTTCAAAGAGTTTATGGACATTTACAAAGTATGTTAGAAAGAAGAGAGAATATACTACATATGCAAGATTTAGAAATAGAAGCGCTTAAAGAATATGATGAGGATTATGAATATGATAACCTTTATTATACAAAATTTATTGACCGCAAATCTCTGGAGTCGAATGATCATGTGAGATTTGGTTTTACCTTAATTGAAGTACTTGAAAATATAAAATGGGTGACACATGATCCTGGCAGACAAATTATTGGTAGTTTTCATCCATTATCAGCTGAAGGTTGGGCCAAAGAAGTTCATTTAGAATATAAAAAAACCTACTGTACTATAACATTTTCAGGCTGTGCAAATCAAAATTTGATAGATTCAACTAATGAACATGTTATAGAACTACTAAACTTAATGCGTAATACATTAAATATATCGTCTATCCCCAATACTCACAGAAATTGGTTTTCCAGTACCCAATGTAAATGGTTTAAAACTGGAACAATATTTCGTCAAGCATGTGAAACTAGAGTAGCAGATGAATTTAAAAAAAAAGTTGCTAAATTACCAATCTTTGCTGATATTATATTTAAATATGATTATTATACTATTGATGTAAATGGAAAATGTTGTGATATAGAGTTACTACCTGAAGAGAAGAGTTTGTCCCATAATACATTTGATAGTAAACAAGCAATTCAATCTAGTGATGCTATCGGATGGCTTGAATGGGATTTAAATAATTGTCTCATACATAAAAATGCAAATAACTCTGAATCTGCACTTTTAAACGATGGGGAAAGAACCGATAGTCAAATTGATAGGGGTAATAATAATGATATATATATTAATGATTCTGTAAACAGATTACGTGGTGATACTTTAAGAGTTTGTGCTTTCTGTCAGCGTTCATTATTAGTTGCAAATCGTTGTAAAGCTTGTGGTAAAGTTAGTTATTGTAATCAATCTTGTCAACGTAATGATTGGAAGAAGCATCGTTTAGTATGTAATTATAAAAAGAAAAAGAAGAATTAAATTATATTTTGACGATTTTTTGACTCGTTTCTACCCTTTTCTTATTTTTTGCACCCTACTATATTTTCAAATGGTTCAAATGTTCATATAATATTTCAATAATTAATAAATGGCAGAGGTAAATATCATTTTCTAATTTCAATTTGTAGAAAGAAAATGAGTTTAGATCCTGAATTTTATAAACAAACACCTAGTGAAAATTTTAATATTAATAATGATATTGAAGATATTTATAAAGTATATGATAAAGTAATTACAGATCCAAATGAATGGCTTCAATGTAAAGAAACAGTAGAATTATTATATTCACGTAATATTACTACAAAAAAAGATTATACTAAATTAATGAATGAATTAAGAAAAAAATATAAACATCAACCAAGAAAATCATCAATATTATATTGTTATAATACAATGATACATAATAAACAAATTATTCCAAATGAAATAATTAATAATTTATTAATTAAAAAAAAACAAAAAAGTTTAAGTGGTGTATTAGTAATTACTGTATTAACAAGTCCATATCCAAAATTTAATAATAAAATACAAAAATTTAGTTGTGAATGGAATTGTTATTATTGTCCAAATGAACCTGGACAACCTAGATCTTATTTACATGATGAACCAGCTGTATTAAGAGCAAATCGTAATCATTTTGATGCTGTTTTACAATTTATTGATCGTGGTGTTACATTATCATTAAATGGTCATCCAATGGATAAAATTGAATTACTTATTTTAGGTGGTACATGGGCATCTTATCCATATGAATATCAAGAAGAATTTATTCGTGATTTATTTTATGCAGCAAATACATTTTTTACAAGATATAATAAAAGAGAAAAAAAAAGTTTATTTGAAGAAAAACAATTAAATGAATATGCAAAATGTAAAATTATAGGTATTACATTAGAGACAAGACCTGATTGTATTAATCATGAAGAATTAATTAGATTTCGTAAATATGGATGTACTAGAATTCAATTAGGAGTACAACATACAAATAATAAAATTTTAGAAAAAATTAATCGTGGATGTTATAATAATGATGTAAAAAGAGCATTAAAATTATTAAAAGATAATTGTTTTAAAATTGATATACATTTAATGCCAAATTTACCTGGTTCAAATCCAGAATTAGATTTACAAATGTTTCATGAAATATTATATAATTCAGATTATCAAGCTGATCAATGGAAAATTTATCCAACAGAAATTACACCATGGACACTTATACAAAAATGGTATGAAAAAGGTACATTTGTACCATATAGTGAAGAAGAATTATTACAAGTTTTAATGAAAACAAAAATTAAAGTTCATCCATGGATACGATTAAATAGAGTAATTAGAGATATACCAAGTCAATATGTACTTGGTGGTGTTGATAATCCAAGTATGAGACAATATATTGAAAAGAAATTATTAGAACAAGGACAAAGATGTCGTTGTATACGTTGTCGTGAAGTAAAAGATACAAATCAAGTACAAAATAGTGAATTAATTCTTAGAAGTTATTATGCTTCAGATGGTTTAGAAATCTTTATATCATATGAAACAAAAGATCAATTAACAATATGTGGTTTTGCAAGATTACGTATACCATTATATATTCTTAACAAAAGTAAAAAAAATTATGAAGATATTATACAAAAATATCATATTATAAAACATAATGACATTTATAAAATGGATCATCTGGAAGAAGAAAAAGAAGAAGTAGAAGAGCAACTGAAGAAGGAGAAACAACAAGATCGTGGTAGACATAGACAGACAGTAAAGAATTCCTCCTTCCAAACTAAATCCTCTTCTAAATTAAACCGTAATAGATCACAAAGTCCATTTCTTAAAAAATCGCCATTATTATCATCAAATACACAATATTATGGTCCATTTACTGAATTAAAGAATGCTGGATTATTACGTGAATTACATGTTTATGGTAAACTAGTTGCAACTATTAGTAAAAAAACTGATGCACAACATATTGGTGTAGGTACATTATTAATGAAAACTGCTGAAAATATTGCATATGATTTTGGTTGTACTTCTTTAGCTGTTATTGCAGGTGTTGGTGTAAGAAATTATTATCGTAAAATTGGTTATAAATTATCAACATATGAAGGAGAAATGATGGTAAAACAACTTTTTTCAAATAACAAAAAAACTTATATAAATGATCATATATATGTATTAGTATTTGTATGTTTCATTGCATTTATATGTTATTATAATACGTAATACAACACCAACCAAATAAAGAAATAAATATTGATATGATAAGATGATAATTAGTATATTTGATATTTAAATAAAAAAGAATCGAAAAAATCAAAGCAGCACCTATTCCTTTCATTAATTGTATAGCAAAGAGTTCCATCTTTAATTGTTTTTGCTCATTATTATTAATAGGAAGATGATTATTATATATAAAGATACCAATAATAGTATTTAATGGAATAGTTGATAAGATAGATGTCAAATTTGGATTTTCTGCCAATATACTAATGAAAATAAATGTAAGACAAGAAATAATAATTTCGATATAATTCATTTTGTAGAACTTTTCATTCAGCTGTTTTCGGTTGTTAATTAAACTAAATAACAATTTCGATATAATTCATTTTTCTTTGGTTATAAAATTTTATATCAGTTTAGGGTAACCTATTCCCTACAAAGTTCTTAAGTTTTATTTAAAAACAATATGATGATGATGTTATAGAATAATAAAGAAAAGTTGTTGTAATAATGTTTCTTAGACTAACTCACAGGTTGAAACGTTCTCATTTCAATTTCAATAAATATAGATATTTTAATAGTAATAATATATATTGTGTGACAGGTAAAGAAATTGGTAAGGAGGAACAATGTCGAATTCTTGAAGAAAATCAAGATTTAAATCTTATTACTTATTCAAGAATAATGATGCCACAAGATGCAAATCTTGCTGGTAATGTACATGGTGGTACTGTAATGAAAATGATGGAGCAAGCATCAACAATTTCAGCTACAAGGCATGTGAATTCTAATCCGAATGATATGAATGCTTATTTTTGTGCTTTAGCACGTATGTATAAAATGAATTTTATTGCTCCTATGTATGTAGGTGAAGTTGCATCTCTTGCTGCATCTGTTACTTTTGTTTCTAATAAAACGGTGAAAGTAGATGTAACAGTATATGCTGAAAATTTATTAACTGGTGAGCAACGTTTAACAAATAAAGGTGAATTTATTTATGTTTCATTTTTAACTAAAAATTTTCTAAATAAATCAATAAATCCACCAAAATTTAAAACATATTCTGTACCTAGACTTAAACTTGATAATATTACATTAGAGCAAGAAACAAAATATAATGAAGAATATCAATTAGCAAAATCAACGCGTTCAAATAATAATTTTTTTAATATTCAATATGAAAAATATAAACAAGGAAAAGAATTAATACAATTAATGTCTTATCAAGATGTTAATAGTTCAAATATTGTTTATGGTGGTGTTATTTTAAAACTTATGGATACAGTTTCAGGAATTGTTGGGTATAATTATTGCAAAACTAATGTTGTTACTGCATTTATTGATAATGTTGATTTCTTATATCCTATATTTAAAGGTAAGTTAAAGAAATTATATATAGTACAATATTACAATTTATTGAGTTTATTTTATTTTAGGTGATATTGTTACAATAACTGCTGGTCCAATTTTTACTTCAAAAAAATCTCTTGAAATTGAATGTTGTGTATTTAAAGAGGATTTAATTTCTAATGAAAAGAAATATCTTGCATGTAAAGGTTTACTCACATTTATATCTTTAGATGAAAATCATAAACCATTACCAATTGAACCTTTTATATGTGAAACTGAAAAACAAAAGAATTCCTTTAATGAAGCAAAAATACGATATGAAAATAGAAAACAATTAAGAAGTTTAAAAAATATTAAAATTTAATTTTTTACTCTTATTTTTATGTAAATTTTTTTATGCTTCATGTTTTAAAGATTTTGTCACGTATTCCACTAGTTGTTGTATTGTTTGTAGCAGTAAGTAGACTGGTAGGTTTAAAGGTTGGACTAGGAGTAGGTATCACATCTCCTACAATTCCACCAAAATGGTGATATTTTATTAGTAAAAGAAGAAACAGAAGAAACTATACCAGTCTCACAATTCGATTTAAATACTTCTTATTTTAATGAATATCAATATATTTTACAAATCAGATTATTTAAATATCAACTTTTTTATTACCAAATGTGAATGATGTTTATCAACAATATAATATTGATTCTATTTTTGGTAGTTTTATGTTACAAGCTACATGCTCACGTGAATGTCAACGTTTATATTTTATTATAATGATAATAATGAATTAATTCCTATGTGTCAAGTAATTTTTATGACAGTGATTCATGGATATCTACAAATCTTGTTTCACATCAATCTATAATTAAAGTAATGTATAAAGAATGTGATTCACTAGAAACATCTAAAGTTATGATATGGGCTTATATATTCCGCTATACCGTTTTGTATATTCTCTCCTTCAATATTAGGATTTTCAACTAGATCATTAAAATCATCTATTAAAACACGTCGAAATGCTTCACCTGTAATCTTTTCTTTTCCCAAGGTATAAATTTCATTTTCATTTGGATTTTTTCTTAAATCAGCAAGTCTATCTGAATAACCTTTAACTTCATTGCTTAACTCATTATTCCCAATCATAACCTATTATAAATTGTTCTATATTAAATAGCGGACCAACCATGTGGTGAGGATATACCTGAAAATGCATACGAAACTTCTTCATTCCATTACATCTAAAAACACAATTAGCACAGATCAATTGTGTGTCTTGTTCATGAAAAACGTCTCGAATGGCTGACGTAGGATTTACTGTTGAATACATGTAAAATTTCTCCGTTTGGTTTTCATAAACTGCCTTACATATATAAAATGCCTTTGTTAATCATTCATATGTCTCTTACTGCTACACTATTAAAAATCTGATCCAATAACAATAATAAGGTTTTTTTGTTTTTTTTCAAAACAAGAAAAGAGAAAAGATTGAAAGGAAAAACCTGATTCATTTAAAATTAAATAGATAGTTCGTTTTGGTTCTTCTATATTTTAAGTAAAATTGGAAGACCTACACTTTATTTTGCTAGCTAATTGAAACCATTTCTTTGGATAAATTTGTTTACATAGATCAATGTTATTTTAAACTCCATGAAGTCATAACATCTGTAGGAATATCATGTACATTTTATAAATTGTAGCACTAATTTGAATAATAAAATCATATCAATATCAAAAGTTATTCACTCGTTGGGGTTTTTGAAAGCTTAATCTTGGATGTGACAGCAATTTTTAATTCAATAAGCTTATACTGTGTGAAAAAATCACCTACTTAATTATAAACTTTGATGGTGCTATCATGTGATCCAGAATACAGTTTATTATCATGGATTTGTAAACACACAACACCACTAGTATGATAATTCAAAGTAGCTTCCACTTGCTTTGTCTCTAAATTATAAACTTTGATGATTTCATCGGCTTCTGATTCATCGCCTTCTAATCCAATATATAGTTTATTATCATGGATAAGCAAACAAGAAACAACTTCAGTATGATGATTCAAAGTAGCTTCCACTTGCTTTGTCTCTAAATTATAAACTTTGATGGTTCCATCGTATGATCCAGAGTACAGTTTATTATCATGTATTTGTAAACAATAAACAAAACTAGTATGATGATTCAAAGTAGCTTCCACTTGCTTTGTCTCTAAATTATAAACTTTGATGGTTCTATCATCTGATCCAGAATATAGTTTATTATCATGGATTTGTAAACAATAAACAAAATTAGTATGATTATTCAAAGTAGCTTCCACTTGCTTTGTCTCTAAATTATAAACTTTGATGGTTCCATCGTATGATCCAGAGTACAG
>JACKZZ010010624.1_pt1 | contig 25723 bp, 19 predicted proteins | sample 8027871 | NCBI WGS metagenome assembly JACKZZ01 (sample SAMN15724774, study PRJNA655200) | protist metagenome | isolation source: fluorescence activated cell sorting (FACS) single amplified genomes of... | place: USA: West Boothbay Harbor, Gulf of Maine | collected 2000-07-19 | reverse complement strand
ATGAGGTCAAAGTGTTACAGTGTCGTAGAAGCATAGCAAAACCCCAGCGATAAGGCGGCGGCCAAGTCGTGCTCTCGAGATCAGCTGCCGAATCTGACAAACACAAAGGAAAGAGGCCAAGGTTTTCAGGATGCTCGTCGCCAGCATGTGGACTGCCAAGAGCCTGGATCGCCACCATTATTAGTTGGCACAAGGCCAGTGCTTGGGTTTCTTTTGGGGTCTTGAGGACTCTGATCGCGCTAAGTTGCTAAGGCCGTCAGGATTCCATTAGGGAGGAAGCAGGTACCGAAGCACCCCGTCGGCGTCGCCTGTCACACGGCGCGACTTCGTCTACGTACTAGGGTGTGGTCTTTAGTTTCCGTCCAGCAGGCTGATCATGGGCGCATTAATATTTGCCCACTCATGGTGCGGCCGGAACCGGATACGTTGCGTGCGGGCACCATTTGGACACTATCTAAGAAAGACGAAGCGTTATACGACACGACAAAACGGCAACATGTCCTGAGACCACAGACGGGGCTGGGCGGCGGCTGAGGGCATTTTTGTTGGTAGGTTGCATCGCTGGGACGCCCCTTGTTAACTTAAGTGTGCGCGCTCCCCGGCGCGTCACCATTCAAAAACTGCCGCGAAAAAGGCAGGACAATAGAGTCTGCGCTACTTATTCCTTCAATGCAACATAGACACGCTACTTATAGTACTTTTGAAAACCCTGCCCCCGCGTATGTGGGTGTCCCTTGTGTCGCTGGATGTCTACCGCCCACGGCCGAAATGCATGAACCATCAAAATTTCTTTTTAAACCATTCAGCACCCGACGCTTCTCGCTGTGCGCATGTTGCCGCCTGAAGCAACAGAAGCGTAGTCACAACAACAAGCCGAAGCCCGGCCCGCAACGTTCCGGCGAAGGGGAGTCCAAGAAGGACGCACCGGTTGCGGTCGCCGCGGCTGGCCAACAAGATCCTGGGACGAACTCTTCAAACTGTACCACTACAAACGGAGGCCGACACGACGACCATTCGTCCGTTGGAGAAGAAGAGGAAGACGAAAGCCAAGCACTTTTGCAGGGCGGCCACCCTGCTCCGGCGTCAGTTCTGTCCACCTCGGCCACGAACGAAGAAGACACAGCCGCCGACCAGCTGGACCATGGGACAGGGGTGGACGATCAAGTTTCATCTCAGGGCGATGCTGCTTCCAAAGGCACGACAACCGTGCTCGATGCAATGCCAATGGATCCAGAGCGAACAACACTGTTGAAGAACAGCGCCTTTGCCGTCGCGAGCGACAGCGAAGTGGAACGGCAGGAGCAACTTATTTTGGAAGCTTCACTGGGAAATGCGGCTGGCAGATCCCTGGCCGCGAGGTTTTTTGACTGCGTCAGCGGGTAAAGAATGAGCCCTAACAAGGAAGTAAGATGAACAATCTTTCAAGGCGACGAGGGAGTTTGTATACTATAATTACAGTATGAATTATCAAAACCAAGAAGAAGAACACAAATAAAAAGTAAAGGTAAACATATTAGCATGAAGATGAACACTGCGAACGTTTGTAGTTCTATCTTCAGCACATCTCTTAAGCCCGCCAATCGATCCTACATGATCTTAACAACCTTGAGTGCTACTATTAACAACAGCTTTTTTTTCCATTTCACGAACAACATAACTCATGGCACTAATTATACGGTAGAAGTTCAGCAAATTTACAATCGAGCTAGCCCAAGCAGTACCACTATCGATATGAAGAAAGAAAAACCGCCATACGGAAAGAGAAATGCGCGCAACCAGAAGTCTCCATCCATTACCATTTGCTTTTATGTTTTTTTAATTGAAAAAGATCTCGGAGCACGACCAAAAATTAAAATTTAAAGAAATGTTATATCTCCATCAAACTTTATGTTAGTCTTAGTTTTTGTTCCTGGGCCACTTGAGAACGTGAATGGGGCGCACGGGCTTGAGTTTCCGCTTGAACCCAGCCTCGTTCGGTTTCTTTCTGTGTGCGGTAACGACGGTTACATGTAGTGTTTTCAGCTTGATCGCGGCCCACTGGATTTTCGTCCTCTGCGGTTGTAAGGAAACAGCCAAAAAGATGCGAAAATGTATTTGTGGCCCAAGGGCCTGCTCAAAACGATCACGACCGAGCTCAATACTAAAGGCACGGGGCAACCGCTAGCGCCATCATATATTTTTTTGGATCTAGTTGTGAAATATTAACGAAAACCTATATTTTCATTAAGACAAGGCTTTCTGCGCGGCGCCTGCTAACATGCGATGCATGGGTACCCCCCTGCCCCGCATGATGTAGTCGTCTCTGCTAGTGGCCGAACAAAAAATACAGGAGAGCTGCACCAGCAGCACGAAAAGCAACAAGTCAAAAATAGCTGGAGTGAGGCTGGTGCTGTAGGTACTTAGAAGCACGCATTGAGATACGTTTTTTGTACGACCACGAAGCGCTTTTTACTCCGAGGGTGTTTCTACTTCCGTGGCATCAGTTCGACGGTCGAACTGATGCCACCACAACGCTCCTCGTGCCGCCTGATATGAAAGAAGTGTGCGTGCAAGCATGTCGGAAGATGATAGATTGCGCAAAACAGAAAACGCGATCTGGAAGTTAGACCCACGTGGTACGTCGCTCCAGTTAGAATTTGACTCGTAGCACTGACGTGAACGCTTCTCAAAAACAAAGCCAAAGCCAGCACTTGTCTTAGTGCACAGACCAAGCCCACGCTCCTCCGGCGGCTCAGGAAAGAGCTGTACCCCTAATGCATCTAAACCGACTTTAATCAGAATCAGTTTATGTTTATCAGTGTACGTGAGAGTAAACAAAGATCGCACTTTCAATTTCTAGAACGTAAGTATCAGGCGTGAGGGACCCGCCTCCTCCTCCTGAGATCATGTTTTGATTCAGTACTAGGGACGACACCGCTATGATGTATAGATACTAGTCAACAACTTCTACATGCCTTGCTGTGGCGACAGCTGCTCGTCGTTTGTCGAATGTGTTTGTTCAATCAGCATGCAAAAGGTGCGGCCTGCACGTGGAGGGACAAGATGGCGTTTGTTCGCCACTCAGCCCCTTTTTGCGAAAGGAAAGTAATAATAAGTAGGTATTACTTTTACTTTACAGTAAAAAGCTGAAGTACAAGTACTTCTACGAGCACGACACGAACACATTTCGAGGAACGTACTGCTAAACGGATGTTGACAATTATATTTCCCCCCCCAATTCATCAGTCGGTGTAAAAGTAGTAAAAGGTGCTTCCGCACACCTAAAGAAAGAGCTGTGGTCTAGTACAGACAGCTCTGCGCGGGAGGTAATAGATGGTCCAACTGCGTTGCGGCTAGAGGAAGTCGAAGTCGCTGGCAGTGGTCACTACCTCGGCCTCGTCCGCTGTGCCAGGACACTAGTGTTCCTCCTCCAACCGAACGAAAAACTTTTGCGTCGCCATGGTGGCCCCCTGCTGGAGGTCGTAATGAATAGAGACACGGTCGTCGCATGAGCAATCTATCCAATACCAGTTATCGTGATCCCACAGCGAAGGTCTGGTCTTTTTTCCCGGCGAAGCACATCAATCATGGACGTCTTCTTCACGATCCGTTCTTTTTGGCAGCAGGCTGCAATATTCAAAAAGACATGACCCGCTGTTTTACGTCGTCTCGCAAAGATCAAGATTTTCAACTCCGATGTGTTTTCGTCACTTGTCCGTTCCCGCAAGATCGGGGCGTGTTGATGTACTTATTTAGATTTACGCCCAAGGTCAGCTGCTGCTCTGACATGCTTTAGTTTTTTGACCGGCATGTTTTTATTTTCCACGAACGCGAAAATTTTCCTGTTGAACTAAAAAATGACTAATTTGGATTTGCATTCATGAGAATCAAATTGTTTATGTATCTATTTATGTGTTTTTCAATAACACTATGCGTAGAAGCAAATAGTAGTCGCAGTTTACTTACTCTAGATTTGTAGTATTCCTTCGTGAGAAAGGCGTTGCTCCTCTGCCTCTGTGTGTTTGCAGCAGAAGCCTTTGAAGAAGAACATAGCAGCGAAATTTTCGTATGTATGTGTCAACCACGCTCACTTACATCAAAAAGTCACCCCTCTCTAACACCTTCTCCTTCAGTCGGGAGCCATTCGCGGACACGGTGCTGCGGAACTAACACAAGGGATGCTTATACTAGCGGAGGCACATGCCGTGGATCCGTGCTCGTGACACGACATCAACCAACTGCAACTTTACGACTATCTTGATTTCGTTCCAGCCACCACCATAAGGAACCACGGAGAGAAGAGCTCGCAGGACATGCAAAAATAGAAACGATTTTACGAAACCGGCTGCGCACAGCCGTTGTTTCCTGACGGACGAAGACGCGGCGACGCACCGTCAACATTGAGAAGGACACGCAGACAGCAATAAACTCTGGCAGAATGTGGCCGGATCAACCGCAGGGAAGGCTGGACTTCGCGTTTTTGACGGGCACTGCTGTAGCTTTCGTCGTGCTTTCCCTTTTGCTACACAAAGCTAAATCCTTGGTGCGGTTCCTCGTCGCGTTCTTCTCGATCGCGTATTACGCAATAGCAGAAACTCACTGTCGTGCAAGACGTACAAAAAAAGTAGCGAGTGTCAATGACTTAAGCTTAAGATGCTTCCAGGTATGAAAACCTGCAGGAACGTTGAATTACTACCTCAGAAAAAAGCTAGTAGAGTTTTAAGCTACTTCTCCTGCAGGAGCATAGGGTACTAGTACGAGATTAGCATGATACTTGTTGTCCATGTCCTGCTGCATCCTCACGATCGTCTTTCTCTGTCTGCAGTGAGTTTCTATTGGGGATACGTTCGTGACAAAGGAAATACCAATCGAGGGGAACATCTCGCTTGCAACAGTACGAAAACTCGGAATTTTTTCCGATGCAAGCGCCCTCACCTGCCTGCTGTTGCTCGCCGCACTACAGGCCCTTCTCGGCTCCCTCGCGGGGGTGTTGTTCTGGAAACTGCCAACGCTCACCAACTTCCTGTTCGCGGTCGGGTGGGGCTTGTTTTGGTTTGCCCCACTGGTGGTCAGGCTTTTGCAGTTTCTCGCGATCAAATGCGGTGTTGCGAACTCCGTGGGAAGGGCGCTTTCCGAAGAGCCGGTCTGGCAGCAAATCTTCCAGTTTTTCGACACGGAGCACCGGAAGAGGTGGCTAGAAATGAGCAACACCGAGGACGCGGCCAGTGTTAGTGTAGCTCAACACCAAGAAGGCGAAGGTGATGCCTCCGCGCCGGTGTCGACTTTGTCACAAGACGGTAGGGGTAGCGGAGCGGACTCTGGGCGGTCATCTTCCACTGCTACGCAGCAAGAAGGGATAGCCGTCGGCGAAGTCGAAGCAGGACTCGTTGATGCCGCCCCGCGGCCGCTGTCCGAATCACACACCGTGCCGGTCGTGCCGTCCTCGCAGCAAGATGAGGCAGATGGCAATTTTTACAGCGAAGATCATAACCCAGGACGAGCAAGAACATCACCAGGTGGCACAATAGTAAATGCAATAATCACGTCGACGGCGACAGTAGGTCGTGTAGGAGATGGTAGCAACGCCCAACAGCTCCTCCTGTTGACGCCGCTCGTCACTTCTGCAGCGCATCTTGGGCGGGGCGAGGAAGGCACGCAGGCCAGCACTCTGAAGGTGCTCAGCTACGACGAAGGCGCGGCGGGAGCTCCTGCAGCTTCCACTAGCGCTCTGGAAAATAACCTGGAAAGCATCACCGTTCTGCAGCCAAAGTACGAGTTTACCGCGGCTGTTCTCAATGTGGCGCTCTTACTGTGCCTCGCACTGCTCTACACCGCGATTTTGATGCGTCTACGGAAATTCGCCCACAATTTCTTTACGTCTTTCGGTTGCGCGGCGGTGGCAACGGCAGCGGTCGGAGAAATAGTGATTTATTGGCGATATCAGAATCAGCCCTTTTTCGAGTTCGATCAGTCATCAGCGGAAGTTCTGAAAGCTGGTCGTGGCGGAGCTTCTATGCAGGAACAACTGGTGGAACAGGTAAGTATAGAATTTGTAGCAAGCTGTTCTACTTGCGGTGAAAATTATGACCTGGAGCGATACAATTCATACAGCGAGCTCTTTCTTGTTTGTTGAAGGTTCGCAACATCTGCGGCATGTTTATTCGTATTGAGTTATGATTCGTACCTTTCTGTATGATTTAGATTTTGGATTCAATTCATTTTTTTGGTTTGCGCTGTTATATTTGCGCAGACCATGTTGGTCATGGTGCCTAGCATCTCAGGGTTCGATCCAATTATTGTTAACGAGTACCATTATGATGATCAGTACCTCCGACGTAGACTCTGGAATCACATGAAAACAGACCCACGCGGCCGCCACTGTCACAGCTGTTCTTGCAAACACCACGGCGATATCAACACAAGCACAGCAGACGTCTCTACCCGATGAAGGCGACCACTTTATTGCTGGAGGAGGATCAGCGCATCAGCAACAAGAACTGAATTTGCTGACCGCATTTTTTCCGAAGGATCTGTGGCTTCCTCTCGTGTTTCTGCGAAACGCGCCACAGCGAAGGGCTTTGCAGGAAACAATCGCTGCATTTTGGGACACGGAAACAAACCCAGCCACATGGCCACAGAACTGGATTGCGAGATTCGAGGCGAGTGTGTTGGCCTGTTATCATGTGCCGGGTATATTAGTAGAAAGTTACGTGCAAGTAGCTCTTACTAGAAAATGCAGCAGGCTCAGCAGCAAGAGCAAAGAAGTCAATTTATCGTGTTTGTTTCACAGCAAAAGAGGTTTGAATAGAGTCAATCTCTGATTACGATTTTGTGGCTTTCACCGACGTTTCGCCGGCCAATTTATGACCTCCGCATCATTTTTTTCCGATGCTGCCCCGCCCTGCCCCTGCGCGACGGTCGTGTGTATTTGCTGCATCAAGTATGAGCGAATCGAACTGGCAGGCTGGATTATTTAAGCAAAAAAAACGATTTCCTTGTTTCCAGGTACCCGCCGGCACATGCTTCTCTCTTCGGGTATCGCCTACGTCCTGCTCGGTTTGGTCTTCTCGATTCTGTTTTTTCTTTCGTACAAACCTATCCCCCGCAAAAGTTGAAGTTGTACGGCAATCGCACGTTCACAAAGTTCTTGTTCTGATACTGCAACTGCACGACAGATTTTCATAATTTGTTGACTTGCACCATTTCGATTTCCTTCTCCATTTGCGGCGTTTCTTTCGGTATTTCAACTTGAGCTTGACTATGTATTAAATAGACTGTAGTACAACTACAACTAATACGTTTGCAAACTGCATAAATCTCCACGTGAAGCAGGACATAGCGGACGAGGAGAACGCGGTGAGGAAGAAGCGCGACCAGCTACTGCAAGCGCAAGAACTGGTGTTGGCCTGCGAAGACCCGGACTTCAGCCGCGAGGAGTGGCAAGAGTTCCAGCGGTGGCGAAACCTCCGCCAGGCGGTGCTCGCATCCGCGTCATCCTCGGACGAAGTAGATGCCACAAGCAGAGGAGCAAACCATGATCATCGGTACTACAACAACCAGCATTTTCTCCGACAGCCTGCTGATACCGTTCATCTTTCAGGTCATCATGGTCGCCGTGCTGCTCTTCATCGAGGAGATTTCTTATGCCTTGCAAAAGTATCGTATTCGTATTGGCATAAATTTAAATTGCATAAAAAATACGCATTTTCTGCAGTTCGAGCTGAGCCTTAGTGTGCGAAATGAAGCAAGTGTTTGATCTGTAATGCTGAACAAGAACAAGATTGAGATTCTGCTCAGCCTGCTTAGGCAGGAGTGGAAATTTGCCATGCATAAGCACCACTGCAATTCCAAATAGTGCGTCGACTCCCGCGATACTTTTGTGATGCATAGATCTACGCTGAGAGTGACCTGAACCTCGACGGCGCGTTCGACGACGAATTATGCTGGAAAAGAATGGCTGTGCCTTTCCCCTTTTGCTTTTTCCCGCGTTCCGCTCTCAACATCTACTTCGAGGATACGCTGTCTTGCATGGTTTGTAGCAGCGCCAGGGGGCATGGCTGAAAGAATCTACAACGGATGTATGTAAAAAGGCACGCTGTTGCCCCCACCCGTAGTTACACGAAAATGCACAGAAAAAGGAAGTTTTTTTAAGAGCAGACCGCTGACGAAGAGTCACTGATGTCAACTTCATGCGAACTAATCTCCCTTAGGTACAGGTAGGTAACAGGTAGCGGAGTCAGATGTTGAAACACAATCGTTCCGAGAGCATGGACTGATGTACAGCTGCTTTATCCGAGTTGCATCACAGCTTTAGGTTGACAAAACGAGAAAGGGGAAAGTCGAGTTTCTTGTCCCGTTTGATACCAATTTCTTGAACACCACCACCATCACCACGAGCATGACGTGCGGTTTGTCCTGCCGAGTGCGATACACGGCCGCGGGCGCCGCGAGGGGGCTACGAGATGTACGGATGATGTTGTTGCCCGTAGAGCAGAGAACAGCACTGGTAGAACCACTCGATTTCCCGCTGCAAGTAGAACGCAGGTACCAACACGGCCTCTCCCAACATCCACCACCTCGAGGGTGCCAACAAGGCCACCGATCGGCTGCGTTACACGTTCTGGTCAAGGAGAAGATCAGGAAGTAGGTGAAGATGCGCCAATGCACCGTGCTGGCTGGGCAGATTCATCGCGACCGTCGAGGAGAACACGAGACTCGCAGAGTAAGACACAAACCAGGGCACCCTCCTCTCGCCGGCACGAAGGTGGCCGTGGTCAGAATCACGTGTGAGAAAGACGAGAATGGAAATGCTTTACGTAGTATTAACTAGTTGCGTGCAGCTCTACTCTGAAAAGCAGGAGAGTATAGTACGGTATTTGATAGCTACAGCTAGTATCTGACAATTTCAGTCTCACTCACAGTCACATGACTCTTCTAGTGCTGGCTAACATTCTTTATCTTCCAGCAGACGACACAGTGCAGGCCGGCACACCGGGAAAAATTAACGACCACTTGATTTGTACTTTTTGTTAGTGTCCCGTGATTTTAGTCAGCCTCTCCCTGAATTGGTTGCGCTTTTTAGCTGTTTTAGCTGTTTGTAGAGGGCTGGAATGGTACAGAATTTGATAGATAGAGCGTGAACGCCCAGACCAGTCTTCCCGAAGCGTCTCCAGGATGATAAGTATTGTGACAACTGGCGTGCTACTACTACTAGACAACTAAAGACCAAATACGCAAAGGGAACTCTAAATCTAATGACAGACGTAAAAAAATAAAGACAAACATGAGTTAATCTTTCATCGTAGTTTTCTTGCTCCCGAGGCCCAGAGGCAAAGAAGAGTGCATGCATATTTTCAATCAGAAAGCCAAGGCAGTAGCAGCGGGAGCAGTTGCATCGAATTTGAACATGATAAGACGACGCAAGTATTCGAAATAAAAACTGTATGCGTTTCATGCTACTTCAGCGAGCGACAGGATATTACGACTATTGATGTTGAAGATACATGCACACATGCCATGATGCTTTTCCGAAAAGAAACTTTGAACGAAATGGAAATTTGTCCTCGTCCTTTTATTTTGCAAGATGGAAGATTTAAATAGATGAAATCCTGGCTAACGGACGACAAGTTGACAACGTTCTTCAACTTGATGTGCGCGCTCGACCTCCTCCGCCGAGGTAGTAGCAGGAATGAGTTGTTTGGTGGGTCTGAATGAACCCGAAGAGTAGAAGATTTTAACTTGCATGATTGATTCTTATGAAGGAGATGTTCTCGTCGTCGGGATGGAGGAGATCAGATGTTGTCACTACAACATGGTGGCTCATCAACTAAAGTATTTTTCAGCATTCCCGGCTCGAGCACATACGTAAATTCCTGCTCAAGACTTGTTCTTGCGAAAATTTGAACTTCTACCAACAGTCGACAACTGCTAGGCTCTTCCAAGGATCGAAAGCATTTTCAATTGAAGACGTCGATGAGTAGTGTTGCACCAACAAGCCTGAAAAATGAGCCACAGCTTACGTATTCCTATTGTCCTATGGGATTTAACATGTCTTCCAAATCGAGGCACGCACCGTTCCTGCGCAGACGAAGTTGATCTCATAATCCATCTTGATGACAAGCACTGGTTGGAGAAGCAGGTAGAGTCGTCCAAAAAAATCCACTCGACGAAGGCTGACGCGTCTAATTTCTGTTTCATCGACACAGCGACACCGTCACTTTTTTCACCCACCTTGATTATGAATCCCGACCAAAATAAACCTACAAACATATTAAAATAGCTCCGTTTATCTATACTATCACTATGGCGTGAAAGCGAACCGCTGTCCTTTTGTTCATCGACGCAGCAGCACTACCGGTAGATTTTGTAAAGCTATTTTTCTTCGTTCTATCAAGTTCTCCGAGCGATAAACTTCGTCTGTGGAAGTGGTACTTTTTGTGGACAGAAAAGTTTTATTTTCCGCACCAGGAGCTGCACCTCAGTCATCATGTCCTCCAAGCTTGACATTCTTGCGCGGTACGCCGGGGGCGCAGCCGGTGCGCAGAACAGCAGTGGCAAGGAGAAGGGCCACAAGAAGCAAAAGGCAGAAAAGAACATCATGCTGAGGGTGCGCGACGAGGGCGACATTGATGACATGCGGCGACAAAAGCCGAAGAAAAAGCGGAAGCGCGAAGACGAACTCGGGATGGATCTGGAGCGCGGCGACGTGCAGATCGTGAATAGTGCGGATCTGTTGACGGCGCAGAGTCGCATTAAAGAAAACAAGATTCTGACCAGCGTGTTCGACCCCGATTCAGCTGCAATAAACGATCGCGGAACAAACAACAATACCTACCGCGAGGACCGTAACGCGGACGCGGTTGTTTCGAACTTCCGGGCGAGAAACAAGAGGGAGCATATGACAAGTACAACAAACATCGAAAAAAAGAAATCTCCTGTGCGCGGCCGGGGTGCAGTGGTCGGCCACCGGGCGGAAAGCGACAGCGACGCGTCCGTTCCACGTGAGAGACCCGCGGGCAAGAATGAACGAATCGCAAAGAAAGAAAATGATTCCGATAGCGACGTGAGCTTACCGAGAGAGCGACCTGAGCCAACATCAAAGCGCGGCCGCAAGGAGACTGTGTCGGACAGCGATTTGAGCCCGCCCCGCGAAAATAAAGCGAAAACAAATTCGTCACCTCCGCCTCCTGGTTCCCGTGGTCGCGGAGGAGGACCCCGTTCCGATAGCGACGCCAGCCCGCCCCGGGAGCGGTCGCCCGCAGGGCAGAAGGCGGAGAAGGAGCAGCAGGGTAAGAAGTACAGCGCGCGGGGGTCTGAGTCAGACAGCGATGCCAGCCCGCCACGAAGTAGAGGACCTGCTGCGAACGGTGGAGAAGTGGTAGATGATGCGCAAAACAAGAAGCGAGCTGCTGCTCAACAAGAGAATGATTCCGACAGCGACGTCAGCCTGCCACGGGAGAGGCCAGCAACGACGGCAGCTGCACAGGAGCAGAACGACAACGACAGCGAAGATCATAAAGCGAAAAATAAGCGAAGAAAAGGGTCTGGTGTGGGGGCGGCCGCTGAAGATAAAAAAGACGGCGCCGACAGCGACATCCTGAGTTCGTCGGACAGCGATGTTAGTTTGCCCCGCGAAAGACCAGCTGGAGGTGGAGCTGGTCCGGCCGGCAGCACGGCAGACAACGCATCACCGAGTCGGCGCGCTGCGAGCGACAGCGACGCCAGTCCTCCGCGCGAACAGGGGCGAAAAGAAGCCGAAAATTCGGAGGAGGCGGGGGACACGCGCGTGGGACACTGGAAGGCGGGGATCATGACCAACGAAGACATCCAGAAGCAGAACGCGGAAATTGCGCGGCGCAAGGAGATTGAGCGCGAGCGCGCGGAGCGGATCCACAAGGCCAACCAACAGCAGACCAAGTTTCGCGACGCCCAGGGCCGGCTCATTTCCGCGGAGGAATACAAAAAACAGCAGGAGCGGAAGAAGCGCAAGCAGTACGACCGCCAGGACGCGTCCAAGTGGGGCAAGGGCCTGGAGCAGGAGCGACGCCAGGAGCAGAGGCGGGAGTACGAAAAGCGCGTCGGGGAAGAGGAAACCTTCGCCCGGCACACGATCGACGAGCACTTGTCGGCGGAGAACAAGGCGAAAGACCGTTGGGACGACCCCTTGGCCGAGTTCGAGGCGAAGCACGTCGCGGGGGACGCTGCCGGGAAGAAGACGTCGAAAAACAAAGATGGAACTCCCGCAACAGCTCCAGCTGCACCGCCTCCGCCTAAGCCAAAGTGCAAATTTGCGATGCCCACGAATCGGTACAACATCAAGCCGGGGTACCGCTGGGACGGAAAGATCCGCGGGACCGGGTTTGAAGAAAAAATGTTGGCGGCCATGAATCACGCGCAACAGCGGCAAGCAGCAAAGGACCTCTGGGAGAGGCGAGAATGGTGAGTGCGGTGGTGGAGAAGACTACTTGTCGTGCTGTTGCTAATGGTCTGTGGGGAACATCATGTCTTCCCCGTCCCAGACGGCAGTGAGGTAGTTGTAAGTTGCAGGACGAACGGCACCTCTCTGTACAATACAGCAGCTGAAGCGCCGCTTTGCACTTCCTGTTCCTTCTCCTTGTATACTGGATAATGATGAGCAGACCCGCTGCTACTTTGTTCGTTCGCATCAAGAAGGAAGCGAGGATGAAAAGACGTTTCAGCCAATCAAACGACACTGTGCCCTTGAATCTCGACATAAAATTTCTTCAACTTTTCAATCATAACGAGCTCGAGGATGTACTTCAATAAAGATCTAGAACAGCATTAGCGGACCAGGCCTGGAACCGCTAGCGCGCGACGAGCCCGTGCTCAGCGGAAGCATGAGATGTCCTGGTGGTCGCGCATTTTTTTTTTCGAAATTCGAAAAAAATGGAATGAGAGCTGAATGTGTTCGCCCCCCTGGCTCTATCTCGCCGGTACAACAAAAGAACTACAGCAAGTGGATGCACGATCGAAATGGTTGTCGATTCGGTTTTTTGTATATCCCCTGTCTGCAGCAAGAAAAAGAGTTTAATATTATTAAACAAAGAAGCACAAGTATAAGTAACGTGCTTGCAAAAAGATCATGATGCACCAGGAACTGGATTGCATGTCATTGATTGATGACATTGCAAGGAATTTTTGTAAATAGATTTCCTTCTGAAGTAGACATTGCTCGATGACCTTCATTGCTCTCTCGTCTTCGCTGGGGCTCGCTCGCTATGTGTATTTTTTTCCCAATATTACGTTCGCACAACAGGGCGAGGACGAGTGATCTGTGTCTATTTTTTTTGTCCTTGAGAATCCAAAGGGGCCAACTCTGAACATATGTATTTGTTGGAGTTGCCGCATAGTCATAAAGCACTAGTGTTCCTTGCTTCGAATAAGAAAATACAGATGAAAAGTAGGACGAGTTTCCACGACCGTAGCGATGACGGACTTTTTTTTTATTCGAGAGAGAGCGGAACGAAATTTTGTGCACTTCAAGCAAAGTACGAATATCTTCATCGACCGAGGTAGAGTATAGAGTAAGCGCTCGCATCGAAGATATCGATATGATGCATAGAGTATTTACTTTTAGGTATGCGGAAAAAATAAAAGTCTTTGCCATGTTGGGCTCTCTCGATCGACATCGATTGATTGTCAACCAGCTACGTTATAAAGCCCTTCCCCTGTTGTATTCGTATTCCCCATTCCCCCCCCTTGTTTCAAAGATTTTCTCAACACCACGAACACTATACAATACTTTAGAATTAGACACCACGAAGCGAGTTTAGAATTAAAGTTCTTGTCAAAGTGTCGGTTCCCAGTTACACTGAGATATATTACCCCAAGACTTCCACCCCAGAAATACTGAAGCTATACCCATATTGAAGGAAAACCACTGAAGAGTTCTTCAGTTGGATTTGACAAATCTACATTTATTTTTTTCTCCACCGCAGAAAAACGAAAACCGCACATCAACCTTTTGTGCAAATATTAGCTGTAGTACATTCCTACTGATTCGCTTCAAAAAAACAAAAACCGTAGTGGTTGTGGTTTCTGGAGGAGTAGGAACAGTAGTATTTTTGCACGACCGTCTCGACAGGGTTATAGCTTTGTAGTACAACTATAATCTTCGTCACGAAAACAAGATGGCAGACACCGTCGTCGTACTCGGTACTAACTTGTTCTACACCATGCTTTATGTAATACGCGTCGCGTTCTTTGACTTTGCATCACAGTTTTGCTATGCATGGGCCGCCGCTGAAAAGTTCAGACTGAACTCCGGCATTGTTGCGCGAATTGCATTTGCTCTGTACTCTCTTCGCATTTATCGATGCTGCGTCTTCTGAAGACCCTGGTGGATCTGCATACTGTCTTTTTATCGATTTTCATCTTTCCCATATAAAACCCCAGGTGGCGGTCTCTCCGGTATGGCTGCGGCCAATACCGTGATGGAGCATGGCGGAAAGGTCGTTCTCTTGGACAAGTCCGCGTTTTTACGAAACAAAAAGGCACCAGCTTCGAAGTGGTCAACGAACTGCATCATATTCATATCTGCAAAGAGTCACTTCAATGAAGATCAGGATCTTGCCAAGAAAGTTATTTGCACGACGTAAAACTAAAAGTAGGTGCGTCTAGGGGCAGAAAAGCGAGACTTCCTTGTGATCGATAGCCTAGACACACCACAGACAAGGAAGTCCACGTTGTCCGTGTAAAAAAATGTGGATATGGAGAAGCAGTATTAAGAACTCGGACCCCCCGGGAAGATGAACATGATCAGTTCTGTTTTACATCTTGTAGCGAAGCCTTTTTTTTCCTCTGCATATTCTTGCGGAGGCAACTCGACCAAGGCGACCTCGGGCATCAACGGTGCCAACACGAAGTCCCAGAAGGCGCTGGGCATCGAGGACAGTGTGGAGCTGTTTTCCTCCGATTGTCTGAAGGGCGGAGCCAAGAAGCCGGAGCTGGTCAAGGTGCTGGCCACCAACTCGGGTCCGGACTGCGACTGGCTGATGGACGTTTTTGGACTGGACCTCTCCCTCGTCGTATCCCGAAAAAAAAGTGCATACAGTTAGACACAGCTTGTTGCGACTACATTGGCAACACAAGTTTGTCCTGAATCAATGACAAACTACAAAGCTCGTAATGCGAAGATGAAGCTCACCACGAAACCGTATGAAGAAACTACGAGGCTCGCAAGCATTTTCGGCATGATGATGACGTAGGTTCCTGACATGCTTCGTCTGCAACGCAAGGTGTAACTGTAGCGCTTTTTTCTTTGCATACGTCGCCCGACTGGGGGGTCACTCCGCGCCGCGGACCCACCGTGGTAAGGAGCGCTTCCCGGGTATGACCATAACCTACGCGCTGATATGCGAATGCACACTTGTTCCCTATGAATGTTGGCTGAAAGAATTAGCATGATCAGATCTCGATCTGTAAATGAAGCTGCATAAACTCATGCTGGAGTCTGTAGTCAACATAGCCGCGGCAGGAGTTCGACGTCGTAATCTGCCTGCGTCACGAGGACGAAATTGGTAGTATATGATTTTGTATTGCGAAGTAAATTGGCATTGGCTACATCTACAACACGGGGGGTAGTTGTGCATTGTCATACGTGATCCAAATGGTGGAGAAGATCGCTGAGAAAACCAACGGCTCTGTCGCGCAGGTGGTCACGAAGGCCCGGTATCAGATGTGGTTGTGGTTGTTCTCTTGTGTGTATTTAGATTCAGGAGGACTATTCTGTAGGAGTCATTGGCTCGTAATTCTCACACGGATCATGGATGCGATACCGATAGTCCAAAAGTAGGTGGTCGTTGTGGAAAGACGATCACGATTTGTGTTTTGCAAGATGAATGCGACTACATGAAAATGTAAATGAATGTTTGCGCAACAAATAAAATGTTGAACTAACAGTGCCACGAGCCTGATCTTCCAAGGCGGAAAAGTGGTGGGTGTTAACTACGAGAAGGGTGGGCAGTCCTTGAAGCAGATGGGTCCGGTCATCATCGCCACCGGCGGCTTCGGCGCGGACTTTTCTCAGGATTCCCTGCTGGCCAAGTACCGACCCGACTTGATGCACTTACCGACCTCCAATGGCGAGCACTGCACTGGTACACGAATTTTAGAATGCATTTTTCGACGACACTTGCGCATAGTACCATCTCGTACTTCTCATGCAAAAATGTATGGGTCATGTTTTTGCAGAATGCAGCGACATGCGAGATAGCTGTTTGTCCTCGGGATGTTGCAGTAGTTTCCAGCTATAACAACCCCAAACCGGCGTCGTCCCTTGAATTTGAGAGAAGAACTTCATCACATTCTCGACGCATGAAAGTACTCTTCTTGTTCAGGTGACGGCATCAAGATGGGGGAAGCGATCGGTGCCAAGACCTGCGACCTCGAGTGGGTGCAGGTGCACCCGACCGGTTTGGTGAACCCGAAGGACCCCGACGCGAAGGTGAAGTTCCTGGCTGCCGAGGCGCTGCGGGGCGTCGGCGGCTTGATCTTCGACAACGACGGGTACCGGTTCGCCAACGAGCTCGGCCGTCGTGACTACGTCACCGGGGAGATGTGGAAAAACAAGGCTCCCTTCCGCTTGTGCTTGAACAAGGTATTTGTGGTTCTTCGTACGTCAAGTCTGAATAAAAAGTGACTCCGTCTAGGGGCAGCTTTAAATTTTTTCGTAAAGGAAAAATTTGAATTTTCCATTTAATGATTTTTCTTACCGGCAAAACAAACCTTGTATCTGCAACTTCACAGGCCGCCTCTGAAGAGATCATCTGGCACTGCAAGCACTACACCGGGCGTGGGGTGATGAAGTACTACGAGTCTGGCGCGGCTCTCGCGAAGGACATGGGCGTCCCGGTGGAGCGCATGGCCGCGGTCACCGAAGCGCACTACCAGGCCGCGTTGAAGATGGAGAAGGACCCGGACGGCGGGCCGTTCCCGGCCTACCCCAGCGGCAAGACCTGGGACGAACCCTCCGGTAAGACGGGCTCCGGAAAGAAGTTCTTCCACAACACCATCCCGGGGTCGGCCTTCGCGACCGAACCCTTCTACGTCGCCATCATCACCCCGATCATTCACTACTGTATGTTTTTTCTTTTCGTAAATGATCTAACTTTGTTCACGTCTCGTTCTTGTGCAGCATCCTATGTTCTTCAAATCAATCTTGAGCGTTTAGTACCTCCAAGCACAAGAACCTGCAAGACAAATGAATCACAAAACCCCGTTATCAACCAGGCATGGGCGGTCTGGAGATCACCACGAAGTCCGAGGTGGTGGGTGCCGGTGGCAAGGTGATTCCGGGTCTGTACGCGGCCGGCGAGGTGATGGGTGGCGTCCACGGCAACAACCGACTGGGCGGCAACTCGCTGCTGGACTGCGTTGTGTATGGGCGCGTGTCCGGAAAGGCGTGCGCGGAATACCTCTTGGGATCGCGCTTGAAGGCCACGTCTCTGAAGGAGCTGTCCGGGGGCGGTATCTCTGGGGGCGGTACCGAGAAGTCGGCTCTGTCCGGAGGTTCTTACGAGGATGAACCCAACAAGGGCACCGCAGCTGCTCCGGCTAGTAAGTGAATCAACATTCTTTCGTCCTCTTTCATGAAAAATGAAATTCTTTCATGTGATTTTGCTCTACTGCGACAAAAAACAAAGACGATGGGAAGGCGTAACACGACTTCCTGCTAGTAACTAACCCAAGTGTAATCTTCCTCCTGCTAGTAACTGACCCAAGTGTAAGTATGCACGGATGCCGACGGAAATTCAATACCATGACAGCGGCCGCTGCAGGGGCGGGAAGCTCGGGATACTACTCCCTGGACGAAGTTGCCAAGCACACAACCGAGCAGGGTAAGTTGTATCATTTTGTTTGCTTGCAAATTTCAACGCAACACGATAAATTTTTGCTGAGCTTGTCATGCGGTCCGATATGAAGATTGTTCTCTGTCATGCATCAGAATGCATCAGTACTGTACTACACCAGAATCAAAACCTCTACTATCAGACTGTTGGGTCGTGATCGATGGGAAAGTGTTGGATGTGACCAAGTTTCTCCCCGACCACCCCGGCGGTGCACTGGCAATCCTGACCTTCGCCGGAAAGGATGCAACCGAGGAGTTTAACATGATCCACCCGCCAGATGTGATCCAGAAATACGCTCCGGACGCCATCATCGGGCAGATCGGTATAGATACTTACTCGGGGTCAGCACGCTCTTGAGGCGGCTATTTCTGGTTCACTTCTAGATAATCACGTGCATCAGAAATACCAAGGCTAACATGAGCTCCTGCAAAATCCACGTATCAATTTTCATACCGAACTACCTCATTAGGCACGCCCCCCGCCAACGCTCCGGCGGCTGCGGGTGGTTTGGACGCGCCCCTGTTGAAGAAGTCTGCGGCCGCGGGCGACACGTTCGCAAACGAGCAGGCGTGGGGTGGCTGGCGCGAGCAGATGAAGGAGGAGAACCCCGGGGTCTTGTACGTCAACGTGGGCGCGTACTTCACGGCCGCCCTGAACATGGCCTCCGCGTTTTTGTTGGAAATTATCCTCACCATCTTCAGCATCAGTAATTTCAAATTCACCAACGACCGGTCCGGTTTGACGCGGTCCGCGATTCTGATGATCCTGTTCATGGTGGTGCACGCGGTCGGAAACCTGCACATCTTCCTCGGGCCGGACGACTTCAACGGCTACGGCTACTTCTACGTCCGACTGTACTGGACCTGCCTCGGGCTGGTGCAAGCCAACATCGTGGAGGTCTACATCGCGTTGGGCGCGGTGATCCACGTCATGGTCGCATTGAAGCGAACTTGGGACATCAACCGGAACTACGCACTCAACTCCGGAAAGTTGAACCTCGCGATGACCGGAACGCTGTTGCTGGTCTTCATGTTGATCCACTTGAAGCAGTTCCGATTCGGCGAGACGCAAAAGTTCCTGGTCCGACCCCCGCCGTACCTGGTCAACCTGCACCCGAGCGACTGGCTGCACCTGCGCCTCTTCTGGTCCACGGACGAGAGCATCACCCCGGTGCCGGTGCGCGATATCTACAAGCTGGAATTCGACCTCTTCCAGGACACCATCTGGGTGCTGTGGTATAAACGTTGATGGTCTTCTTGTCTACATCAACTAAGCGGAAATAAAAACGCAGCGCAAGATGGAAAGTGATTTATATTTATTTCATCGCGCGGCATGACTATGACAAATCAGATTAGTTGATCGCATTGGCATTTATCATCATTATAACGACCCGATGAACCAGGTACCTCTTCTCCACCACGATGTTCCTGATGCATGCCTGCTGGGGATGGCAAAAGGTTGTCCCGTCTTCCCTGTTCAAGATCCCGAAGGGGCACCACAAGCGTGTGATACGGATTGCAAAACTATCGTACGTACTTCGTACGAATTGCAACATCCGCAATCTGGAGCAGTAAAAGATAAAGACGAAGAGTGAGTTTGTAATGCATTTCCAGAGAAAAAAAATGAAGTCGTAGATAAGAAACGATTTCTGTCATCCGATATTGCAATTACTCACGAGCAGTACGATAGTTTTGCACGGGATACGTGACCAACATGGGGTACGTCATCATGGCCTGTATCGCGCTGTGCTACTTCTCCTTCCCCCTCTACTGCTACTTCTTCCCCATGAAGCAGGGAGCGTTCGGCGTCAGCTAAGGGATCGGAGGAAAGCAGGAGAAGAGGACGTAGCAGAACCAAAATGAAAATGGAAATAAAAAGAAGCAAGTGCTGCGAGGACACGACTACAGATCATCAATAGCAGCTCCGGTTTGTCGGAGATGGACACAGTACTACAACAACGCATTTTTTAAGACGCGACGGAGTTGGATCGAAAGCGGGAGCTTGCAGACAACTTCGAATTGAAATTTTCCTCCTTGCGACACACGACACAGCCTCCACGTGGAGCAGCGAACAGAAGCGACAGTACAGACGACAAACACGACAACAAACACCAGCACATCATGTCCACGTCTTGGCTGAAAAATAAGATAAAGTATGATAAAAAAAAAGATATCAGCACTCGAATTCTCGTTTCATGGTTTCTCTGTCGCGCTTGTCTGGTTCCAGGAGATTGTTCTTTTCTCATGGTATCAGGCAGTAGCCGCAAAACAGTCGATGTTTTTGGCGATGATGTACTAATATTTTCTTATTCCTTCGTTTCGCTTTCGTATTCGATATGATGTAGATAGTCTTAAATCCATCTTATTGAGCAGGTATGCTCTCGGCCGAAAGCAGCAGCTCAGAGCAAAACTTAAGGAAAAAAGAGTCGAAAAGAGGGCACTATATTATCATTACCCTTTTTTATGTTTAACTTTAACTTTAAGGAATCAACAGAATCACAGTTTAGAATCAGACGAATCAGTATCAGTCTAGTCGTAAGGATTATAGACAAGAAGAACGCAAGCGGGTTGTTCAGTTGTATTGAGTAATAAACAAAAAAATACTAGTTTGACAAGAATTTCATGCCAGTTTTGTATGCGAAAACGAGGTGTGAACTCACCGTATGTAGCAGAGTTATCTTTTACGAGAAATATTCTAAGCCAGGCGCAACTTGTTTTGCTACCTGCGCCGACTGCTGTTAAGGACAGCTTTACCGTAAGACCAGATCGTACAGAATTTTCCATCGCGGAGGCGTGGGAACAAAATTCCTTCGTCTCTCCGAGTTATGTTTGTGATTTATGAAAAATTAAGTTGCAAAATAAAATCGTGTCTTAAAAGGAACAGACAGCTTACTTTATCATTTTTTGAATGCAGCAGCGGCAGAGCAGGTAATTTCTATCTATCACAGCTTTACTTTACTTGGATAGTGCGCAAGGCCTGGTGACGCTTCTATCTGTCAGGCATGCTGGCAATTGTTGGTCCTAAATGTGTCAAATCTTCTTGTTACGCATCGAACTTTTTGGTCTTCTTCGTTCCGTCAGCAGAGATAGCGTCGCTCCATGACCACGATGCTATCCAAATGTCCAGATAATGCTAGTATTAAGGGAAACACCACCCAGCGTAGTTTCTATCGTGCAGATTGTATGGCTTTCACGAAAAAATAAGCATGAATATGAATTCTTTGGAACAACACGAGAAGATTCGGGGATATTCTGCTTGTAAGGATTGCAAAAAAGACCAGCAAATAATTGAGCACAGGCAAGACCGCGCTGCATGAAAATGAGTGAAGATCTCACCTCCTTGTCCTTGATGTAGCGGGTGCAAGAACACTCCTGCTCTGGCTTGATCTCCTGTGCTGCCTGTGTTGTAAATATGAATGCTTGATGGAGGAGGTATACTTTGCGAATTATCGTCGTGATGATCGTCATCTTTAGTAAGTTGCTACATACACGGCTGGATTTCTCTTTCGTTAGGAAGTATCATGTATGTCCGAGTCCGGGTGAGCAAGCGCATGTGGACATCAGTCTGTCACGACACTGGATAATCCAGGACTCGTAACATCTCCATCGTGCGACTATGTTTGTATGATTAAGACTATCATTTTGATCTCTATCATGAAAAGTGCTTCGGTCATCTGTTGCAATGTCACTGGAAAGTATGAGAGCCAGCAACATAGAAGTAGCGGAAGTTGTCTTCAGAAGGATAAGGAATCCTCATTATTACTTACTTGTATATCGGTGAGAAATAATCTGAGACTATTCGTTGTGAATCGGTTCGTTTTTTTTTCGTCGCGCTAAGTACAAGAAACTTGAAACTGACCTAGCTAGAAGCAACCCTCGTCCTTGCGTTTGATTTTCGTACAACAAGAAAAGCAGTCACAGATGGACACGTGCATACCATCAAAACAAGTCGAGACACGACAGAGCTGTACTTTTATGCGACCAACCTCGTGCGGCACCACTGACTGACGAATCGTACGTTCTTGAGCCCACCGTTCTCTTTTTATACATAGCCAAGAAACAGCTCGAGGTGGATGATAGTACATGCTGTGTAATCTAGTACGACCAACAACATGATGTCACAATTACAGGAGCAGTCCTATCGGTTGATTCGTTCCATGCAAGGACCAAGAATCTCAATCTGTATCTGACGGAAAGAGCATTCGAATAACATGAATTTCATCGGTCGACGAGGCAGAAAACAACAAAGCATGATGGTTCGCAAGAGCTTTATCCACCAGCAGTGAAAATTTTATAGAAAGCCATGAGCTTCACTAGCATTCACAATCTCAACAAAACAGGACTCTTGTGGTCCCCGTTATTCCTAGAAAATTTCTTCCCCTTTTATTGAGGTGAGAGATTTTTAGAATAGCGAACTTTTTTCAACAACTTTTTTTTCTGCTTTTTGTAGTACAAAAAGACAAAACATCACGAGTAGTAAACAGACACTACTTGGAGTTTCTCCTCTTTGAAAATCTACAGTATTAAGTAAGTACAAGTCGGAAGTTTCCCGATTCAAAAAAATAGTTTGGCACGGCGGCCCTGCGACCTCCTACATTTTTTTTGGTCAACTTGTCGTAAAAAAAGATGTCGCCGCCATCGAAGCTTAAGGTGAAGGCCTACACCTACGAGGAGATCGCGAAGCACAACAGGGAAAATGATTGCTGGGTGGTGATCAACGGGAATGTGTGCGATATGACCCAATGGCTCCCGGAGAATGAAGAGGACAGAAAGATTTGCTTGGCGGGAGCGGGTATTGACTTTCATACGGAACAAGAACTATTTTGTGGCAGGATTTTTATTTTTTGCAACGATCTGTGGAACAGCGGCTCATTGAAGATATTGCTGCAAATGCAAACTAAGGCTAAGCAAATTTGTTATTTCGGAATCAACAACAATTTTCTATAACCAGTTTGAATTTAGAAGTAGCGAAGAACAACCAAAATCACCTACCACCAGGTACCGACATCTCCGAAAAGTGGAATAAACATAAGGGACCACAGGGGCGCGACTACCTTCTTATCAGGTGCAACTGTTGTGTCTGGGTCTGGAAGAGGATAATCATAATTCCGTGGGTGTTTTGTCCATGGCCTGCCCTTTTCGGGTCACGCCGAAGATGGGCCGCAATGCATGCCACAGCACCACAATAGGGCTTGCGAAGGCTGCCTGCTGATGCGTATTTTGGATGCTGAATTCAAATCCACTCTAGCAGGCGTAACCAACGCTGACGTTTGGCCACGAACTTCTGCTCCCCATCATGAAAATGCATGATTTTCCAATAGACTTTGTTGTGAGCACCACACTTTCTTACAACCCACGGGACGCATCGAAATTGAACCGCTTTCCAGACTGAGACACATTTGCAATGCATACTTCTTGTCAAGTGCCCATGGACGGTTATTGGCACGGTGGACACCAGCGATGAAAGCAGCAACATCATCGCAAGTATCATGTTTTTTAGATCATGTGTTGTGTGCTGCAGAAAAAATATTATATGAACATGCATCGAGGCGAAAATCAACAGGAATCAAAATCATAAACATGAGACATTTGGTGAAAAAGCTGACACTTCTTCTTTTGCCGCAGCGTCGCAGCCTATGATCCGCTCGCACAGACGAAATTTTTGAAACTCTGACTCACAACTTGTACACAGATTTCAACGCGAAAGTGAACGCGGAGGTGATGGCAAACAAGAAGAAGGCGAGTTATTCTCTGGAGGAGATCCAAAAGCACAATAAGGAGGGCGACGCGTGGGTGACGATCCAGGGGGACGTTTTGAACGTGACCGATTTCATCTACGAGCACCCCGGCGGCAAGCTGGTCATTTTGAATCTGGCAGGGAAGGACGCCACGGAGGATTTCTTGTCTATCCACCCCGCGGAGGTCTACCGGAAACACGCTCCTTACCTGATTATCGGCTCTCTCGAGGATAAGAACAAGCCAGGAAAGGCGGGTGGGTTGAACGCCCCCCTGCTGGACAAGGCCCCGGAACCGGAGGACGAGGGGGACTTCCCGGGCATTGTGGGCTCGGTGTTCTACGCCCTGCGCGCCGTCTTGACACAGATCTTCGCCACGCTCTTCTCCATCGAAAATTTCAAGTTCTCAAACGACAGAACCGGGCTCACAAGGTATAGAACCCGAGTCGTTCTATTCATTCATGGTGAAAAATTTCACCTATGTATAAAGATAAATGCTAATGCTGTGATATGCTCTAGTTCTTGGTAGTGAGGATCATGGATATGCATCATGTGAATACTACTTGCTAAGGAATTGCTCGGAAGATACCATCATGTAGAAAACAAATTCACACGAAAAACAAAGCAAAAGCAACATCACTTCCACCAACAACTCACGTCTCAGATCTGCCATCTTCATGATGTTTTTCATGGTGATCCACGCGGTGGGCAACCTGCACATTTTCCTGGGGCCGGACGATTTTAACGGGTACGGGTACTTCTACGTGCGACTGTACTGGACCATGGGGGGGCTGGTGAAGGCCAACATCGTGGAAGTCTACCTCATGCTCGCCGCCATCCTGCACGTCACCATCGCCCTGAAGCGCACCTGGGACATCAACCGTAACTACACGATCACGAGCGGCAAATTGAATCTCGCACTCTCCGGCTCCTGTCTCCTCATCTTCATGCTCATCCACCTGAACCAGTTCCGCTTCGGCGACACGCAAAAGTATCAAATTTAGAGAGAAAGACTCTTATATTTTCGGGCACGCACCATCGGCGCATGTAGTTGTTGACAGGACCACTTTGTTTCCACCCTTTAGAAATACAATTACAAATCCAAAAATGCCATCAATGCCATTTTTGCACTAAGAAGTCAAAAGAAAGAATTCTCATTCAGACCTCGTAAGGAGTAGGAGCTTTCGGCTTATGTATAGCAGCTCGCTGTACAAAAATTCCTCTATTCACAGGTACTACGTCCGCCCGCCGCCTGTCTACTATGGAGGTATCAATTGGCCGGGTGTCACGCAGTTGAGGCTCTTCTGGTCTCAGGATGAGAGCATTGAGCCGGTGCCAGTCAGGGACATCTACAAGTTGGAATTCGACCTGTTTCAGGACGCAGGTATATTTTTCTTTTTTGTTCTTGCCATACGGTTCTTTCTCGCATTTCGTTTGCAGCTTGGTGTGCTATTTCTATTCAAAAGCGAGAGCCAGTACAAGAAGAAAGTCAGAGACAAACAGAAACATCTTCAGAAGGCAACTGCATCAAGCGCGGTACTAAAAACACAATCACCGACCACCTAAAAACAATATGCGAAAAAAAAAACACTTGCAGTCTGGGTGGTTTTCTACCTGCTGGCAACTTGCGCGTTCATGGGGCACATGATCTGGGGGTGGCAGAAGGTCGTGCCCTGCTCGGCGTTCGCGATTCCGAAGAAGCAGATCAACCGGGTAACCTGGTACGGCTGGATCTGGATGGGGTTGGTCGCCCTCTGCTACGTCTCCTTCCCGCTTTACTGCTACACGCAGCCCATGAAGACCGGCGCCCTCGGGCAGGTCGGGTAAGCAAAGAGGAGGGATGAAACGAAGAATGGGAATGGTTCTTGAACGACATAACGAGGATGAGAAACAGATTTGATAAAAACCTCTTCCACGACGAGAGCGGCAAGTTACTGTACCGATGCAGCGAGTACTTCTTCACCGTGAAGATTAGGACACCCTGGGGTGGATTTTTTGCCGTGGTGAAGCAAGGAAGCTGTTGTAAGATGCGTAGTATCAAGATCGACGTTTCTGCTTTGTGACTACCTGATGTTTCGAATTGTTTCTAAATGGACTGCTTTTTACGTCAAGTTATACTCTCACATGATTCATATTTTTT
>JACKZZ010015775.1_pt1 | contig 25731 bp, 23 predicted proteins | sample 8027871 | NCBI WGS metagenome assembly JACKZZ01 (sample SAMN15724774, study PRJNA655200) | protist metagenome | isolation source: fluorescence activated cell sorting (FACS) single amplified genomes of... | place: USA: West Boothbay Harbor, Gulf of Maine | collected 2000-07-19 | reverse complement strand
CTGTTAACGCACTCATCATAATCATGTTTGAATACTCTCCTAAGAAAAACAGAGCAAATCCCATTGCACTATACTCAGTAAAATAACCTGCTACTAATTCAGCTTCCGCCTCTGGAAGATCGAAAGGTGCTCGGTTTGTTTCTGCAAGAATACACACAAATCAAATCATAGTCGCAGGTAAAAGAGGAACACAAAATCAAACATATTTTTGTGCTAAAACAATGTCTGTAAGGTTTAAACTCCCTACCATAAGGAAAATAAGTAATAGAATGAAACCCATACCGATTTCATAAGAAATCATTTGAGCCGCTGATCGTAAGGCACCAATAAAAGAATATTTTGTGTTACTTGCTCATCCTGAACAAATAACACCATAAACTCCTAAAGAACTAACTGCAAAAAGGTATAGAACACCAATGTTAATATCGGCATAAACCATACCTTCACCAAAAGGCACAGCAGCTCAAAGGCTAAGAGCCAGTAAGAAAGTTAGAATAGGAGATAAGATGAAAATACCTTTATGTGCACTTGCAGGTACGATTGATTCTTTAAGAAAAAGCTTTAAACCGTCGGCAAGAGGCTGTAATAGACCATAAGCACCTACTACATTAGGCCCCTTTCGTCGCTGCATTGATGCCATTACTTTTCGCTCAAGTAAGGTAAGATACGCTACTGATACTAATAAAGGAACTGCAATCGCAAGAAACTTTACTACACAAATTAAAATGAATACAATCGAAGATCCAAGTCCGATATCTAATGAGAATGGAAGACCGAAAATAAGTAGAAAGATGAAACCAACTACTGCAAAAGGAATCACGGGTAAAATAAATCGTTTAATTAATTCCGCAATTGCCCCTAAAAAGGCTGAAAGATACCCCTTATCAAGTACCGAAAGGTTCGTTGATGCTACTAATGATTCTCGCATAGGCTGTACCACGATTGTTGCTCCAACCGCTCCAACACCACCGAGAACCACGAGGGTAATAAAAACTGTAAGTAAGTTTAGACTCATATTTTACGCAGCGGTCATACCTCCGACGAACCCTGGGGGTTAGTTATATTGATGGTTGTTCTATTTAATTATTTTTTTTGGATGCTACGTTGCCTTGGTACCCCCTAAGTCGAAGACAAACTTCGGTAAGGGGGGCAAGGCGAAGCCAGTCCTCGATGCGCCAGTACCCCCAGGCTTCGCCGGTGGGGGGGTTACGCGTTAGGGTTAGCTGGTACAGGGATAAGTCAATACTCAATCCGTGAAACAACTGGTAGAATAATTAGGAAGAAAGCAAAGTAAAGAACTCCTGCAATCTGTGCCATAATAACATAAGGATCCTCTACGGGAGCACCTCCTAATCATGTTAGAATTAATCAATCAACTGCGAACATTCAAACAAGCACTCGGTAAAGAGGTCGGAAAGCCGAACTTTGAACCGTTGAAGCTGTAATAAATGGTAGTAGAATAAGAACTAAAATAGATGCGAAAAGTGCAAGAACTCCTAATAGCTTGTTTGGAATAGCTCGAAGGATTGCATAAGCAAATAGGAAATATCACTCAGGTACAATGTGTGCTGGAGTAACCATTGGATCAGCCTCGATATAGTTATCAGGGTGACCAAGGTAGTTTGGTGCAAAGTAAACTCAGAAAGAGAAGAACATTACAAAGACAACCGCACCAAATAAATCCTTTACTGTAAAGTAAGGGTGGAAAGGGATTTTATCTGTGTTTGAAATTGTTCCTAATGGGTTACTTGAACCTGCTTGGTGAAGTGCCGTTAGGTGAAGTGCTGTCAGAGCCGCGATTACAAATGGTAATAAGTAATGTAGGCTAAAGAATCGGTTTAATGTAGCGTTATCTACAGAAAAACCTCCTCACATTCACTCTACAATATATGGTCCTACAATAGGGAAAGCAGAGAAAAGGTTTGTAATTACGGTTGCTCCTCAAAAACTCATTTGTCCTCAAGGAAGAACATACCCAAGAAAGGCTGTTGCCATCATAGCAAGGAAAATAGCTACTCCAAGTACTCAAATAAGAATTCGAGGAGATCGGTACGATCCGTAGTAAAGTCCACGGAAAATATGAGCATATACAACAATAAAGAACATTGATGCTCCGTTTGCGTGTGTATATCGAAGAAGTCACCCGTAAGGTACATCTCGCATAATGTGCTCAACTGAAGCGAATGCATAATCTACGTGAGCCGCATAATGCATTGCAAGAAAAATTCCTGTAATTAATTGAACAACTAGACAAATTGCTGCTAAACTACCAAAGTTTCATAGGTATGAAATGTTAGAAGGAGTTGGGTAAGCAATTGCATGGTTTTCAAGAATATTCAGGAGTGGTCGTTTTAGAATACGTTTCATGTTTTTTGCTAAGGGGAACCAGGGTGCTCCAGTACCCCCATCGGCGAAGCCTGGGGGGGTTCGCCGGACGCGTAGCATGATTTAAGCTTAGGCATAGTACTTTTCATACCAAAAAGTATAATAATATAATATAATTAAATAGGGAACTTTGAAGCAAAAAGGGGAATCGAACCCCTAACTTATAAGTATGAATCATACGCTTTGCCAATTAAGCTATTTTGCCTTCCATACACAGGCTCAAATCAACCCCCCAGGCTGCTCCAGTACCCCCATTGGCGAACCCTGGTTCCTCCCGCAAAGCGTGGCTTTACCTTTGGTATCTTTGACCCCGTCTCTCAATATATGCATTTTATATAATGTCCTGAGATGGATTTGAACCATCGACCTATTGATTTTCAATCAATCGCATCTACCGCTGAGCTATCAGGACTTTCGGACGCGCAGCGTTAAGCTTCGTTGCCTTGCCGCAGGCTGTCTTTGACTTGCCAAGGGCTGTCTTCGAGATCAAAATTTAAATTTTGATATCTTCGATTTGGAACCCTCTAGGGGGATTCCACAGCTCAAGTTAAACGTGTAGCTCCCTTAGTATCCCTCAGGGGGATTCACTTGGGTGATTATGTTCTGATAGAAGACTCTAAGAAAGATTTTCAATCGTCTTTATGAATTGATGATTGGGGTAATCGTAAATACTCTTGTTTTAAGCTCTGGGAACTTCGAATGCAGTAAGCATGCTTATAGTGAATTTCAAAATAGTTAGAAACTTTTTGTGGATTTGCGCACTGCTTTGCTGCCTTGGTAAAGTATACTGGTTCTGTATTCATTTGGTGACTCAAAGACGACATTAGTTCATCCGCCAAACTGATTGATCCATAGCTAGTCCCTAAAGCAAATACCGTAGAAACTTCTGCAAGTTGACCAGGTATCGGAATACCAGCTGTGCCTTGGTACCCCCCAAGGGGGGTGTCACTACTAAGGTAACTAAGTCATGGAAATTTGTGCGAATTGACATTAGCTGTCTTCCGCGTAGCGTGATCTTTATCGGCAAAGCCGACCTTATTCGTCGTAGGTTTCGATCGTCAGTAAACCAGGTCACCTTCTCCTAAAAACATATTGGCAGTTGCTTCTTTAGCTCCTGAAGTAAGATGCTCTAATTTGGTTCCCTGAAGGCCGTCGGAAACCTTTGAACCTCCCTTAGGAGGTACTAAGCCACGATGCACGTTTGATTCCCCTTGAGCCCCTGTCAAGCGGTCTTTATAAGTGATGATTCCCACATGCTTATGTTTTAAAAGCTGTCGGGCATTTGCAATACTTGATGATCATTTTAACCGAAACATTTGGATGTCGAGGAGATCCTCTAACTTGAGTAAGGCATTAAGGGAAGAACTTGACGATGTCGTAGCTTCGCTATCAATAACCCCAGACATAGATTCTAAATTACTCAAACCGTAGAATTGTTTAATTCGTTGTCCAAGGCGTAACCGGTTTGCATATGTTTTATTAATCTCAGATGAAAATAGATGCTCAGAAAGAAGTGGAGCTTCGGGCGATGAAGTAGGTAGTACCGTTATTTCGCCGGGTGACGTAGACGCTAAGTTAGATAAGTGATGATAGCTTGTGGTCTTTAAAGGTAAAGCGTTAGGGGCCTTTAATGGACGCGTAGCGTTGCCTTGCCGAAGGCTGTCTTCGACTTGGTACCCCCCTTGAGGGGTTAGTTCGGTCTTCTCAAGATCTTCTAGAAGCTCAAAGATATTTTCACGCACTAATGAGTCATAAGGTCGCTTTTGATCCAAGAAAGATCAATCTTCAAAGCCTTCTGAGGCATCGCTACTAACATACTCTCGTGAGACTTTAAATGCTGCTGCCTTGGTACCCCCTAAGGGGGGTTCCACTTTAGTGACTTCGTCACTTTCGTCAGATTTTGGGGGCTGTGACCCCCCTTCACTATGAACCTGGTCTCCATGTTTATCAAAAATTACATCCTGGTTAAAAATTGTAGGCCAGGCATGGTAATTAAAATTGATGAGGCCGGTACTATCGGTCAAAGTTTGAGTTTCTTCTAAATGACTAAGCAGCTTTACTGTGAAGCTACTAGGCTCAGAAATCTCTGATTTCAAGCCACAAGACTCCACCTTTGAATGACAATTGGCTACATAGGTGTTATAGATAGATAAATTCGTTGAGCACGAGGTTAGATGAGAAGTAAGTCCAAAATCATCATAATTTTGAAATTCATCGTTTAGACTCTTAGCGGAAGAACTTAAAAGGAAACACGAGGTGTTTCATCCCCCAGCAGGTGCATGATAGTTGCGGCTTGAAATCAGAGATTTCCGACCATTTATTTTTAGGTGATGGGGCTTACCGAAGGTTGTCTTCGACTTAGACGCTGTAATCATCACTAGAGAGCTGTGCGTGGGAATTTTTGATGAAATTGATTGTTTCATAGTGCTTTTCAGCAACGGGGGCTTACCGAAGGTTGCCTTCGAGATCAAACCCCCCACCGGCGAACCCCCCCAGGCTTCGCCGATGGGGGTACTGGAGCAGCCTGGGGGTAACAAGGCAATAGCAGCTCACCAAATCAAAGATTTTCGGCCCCCCAATTTAAATTTTGATATCGAAGATGAAGACAACCTTTGGTTCCGAACGCGTAGCGTTTGATATCTTCGACTTACCGAAGGTTACCAGTGGTTTGGTACGCGGGGTTCCGGAACCACAGGTTTCGACTTAACCCGGGGTACCAAGGCACCACCCCTACGCCCACCAAATTTACCGGCGAAGACACAAAACTCGAAGACTAATATAGGGGACCACTGTCTATGAGCTTAAAACAATATAATATGATCCGATTAGGCGACATTTCATTATACCAAGCGAGTACAAAACCGCTTCTACAGTCATTACAGGATATTCATGGAATTAGTAGTTCATCTGCTACTAAGTTTGTAAATTATGCAGGTCTTAATCCATCAATTCGATTGGGGTCTCTTTCTCAAATCAAGATTAAATGGATTTTACAGCTATTCCGTAATTTTATTACTGAGCATGCATTAATTATTGATTCGGAAAGTCGACAAAAAAACATCGCTGAACTTCAAACTTTACGTGAAATCAACAATCAGCGCGGCCTACGTAATGCCCAAGGTTTAACTGTACGTGGACAAAAAAGTAAGTCAAACGCACGAACTCAACGACGTCATCGAGGTCGTTAATAACACTAAAATTCTTAGTGGTGGTGCATAAGCTCCAACATGCTACACGGAAAGAACCGAGGATAATTCTCCGAATTGCCCCTGAAACTACCAGCGGGGGATGTCCCCCACAAAAAAAGTAGTTAAATAAATTATTTTTAATTGACATAGTCACCAAGTTAGCTGGTCTCAATACTATGCCAGATACACAAATCGAAGACAGTCACGAACCCCTCAGGCTGCTCCAGTACCCTCTAAGTCAAAGACAACCACCCTACGCGTTGATTGGTAAGAGGGGGTTCGCCGATAGGGGCAGCCTGGCAAGGGCAGGACGAGATTCGAACTCGTGATAGTATGTGCTATAATTGTTTTCAAAACAACCGCCTTAAACCGCTCAGCCACCAGCCCAGTCTTTTTAAATATCTTATTCTGCTCCAGTACCCCCATCGGCGCAGCCTGGGGGGGTTCACAATGAGTCTTTTTTATAAGTGCCCCAGGCTGCTCTAGTACCCCCAGGCTTTGCCGGTGGGGGGTTCCTGGTAGCGTTTAATTAACAACAAAAGGTGTTATCTTGTTAATTTTTTTTTATTTTGTTCCAACTACATCTTCCGATACAGTTACCTTGTTTCAGCTTTACCACAATCGCGAATCCATATCTCGGAGTTTCAATGTACAGCATCGAAAAGACGATACTGTGAATTGAATATAATTTTAACCTTTAATTGAATCCACTCTTGAGGCGTGCTGGGCAAGAAGTACACCCTACATTTTCCTATTCACCGTGGCACACTCCTCCACGATTACTTCCAAATCCAGATTCACGAAGACGAGTTGCAGTCTTCGATCCTAATTGACGAGATTGTTTCAGGATTCGCACTGAGTTTCCTCTTTGCTTCCCTTTGTCAATCCGATTGTAGCACGCTTACAGCCCTAAGCATGACGTTCATGGTGATCTGTAGTCATCCATTCCTTCCTCCGCTTTTTCCACGGCAGTATCTTTAGAGAGGGCAGGGGTGCTAAAGCACCTCTATAAAAGACTAACTCCGCTAAGTCATCTTTTCCAACTAAAGACATGGGTTGCGCTCGTTAAAGGACTTAACCTAACATTTCACAACATCGAGCTGAATACGATCATGCAAAACGTGTTATCATTTATAGGATAGCTAAGCTATCCGTAAGCAAAGAGTTTTTCTCTTGCATCAATGAAAATACAAGCCTAGGTAAGGTTTGTCGCGTAATATCAAATTAAGTTGCATGCTCCTCTGGTCGTTTGTAGAGCCGCCTATTCTATTTAGTTTTCACCCTTGCGGGTGTACTCACTAGGTGGGACGCTTCCGCGTTAGCTGAGTAAGAGTATTGAACTCTTACGAGCGTCCATCGTTTACGTCTGAGACTACCCGGGTATCTAATCCGGTTTGCTACCTCAGATTCCAGGTCTAGTGGCAGGTAATTATTAGTTGGCTGCTTTTCGCTTTCGGTGTTCCTATTGAGATGAAACGAATTACACCTCTACCCCAATAGTTCCGCTTTCAACTCTGTAATTCCTCTGTTAAGTTAGTTTTTTAAATCCTCCCTCGAGTTGAGCTCTCGGTCGACTTAAAACTTGTACTTATCACCTTATCCTGCTTTACACCCAATCATCATGAATAACCCTCGCTCCTCCCGTATTACCGCAGCTGCTGGCACGAGATTGGCTGGAGCTTCTTTTCCGAGTACCGTCATAATTCTTCCTCGGTGAAAGAGGTTTACGGTCAATTGACCTTCTTCCCTCACGCAATCTTGCTGGATCAAGCTTTCGCTCATTGTCCAATATTCCCTACTGCTGGCTAAAATAAGCCCGGACCTTGTTTCAGTTCCGGCGTGGCCATTCTCCCTCTCAGGATGACTAAGGATCTTCGGTTTGGTAAGCTATTATCCCACCAACATACCTAATCCTCAACACGCGCCTTCATAATCCTTTTTTAGTATTAAACCATTTAGGTTCTATTATGAGTAGCTTCGCATTGTTTACTCACTCGTACGCCGTATTCTTTTAAGATAAAACAATATGATTGCTCTGCTAAAATGTTACTCGACTCGCATGTATAAAGCAGATTGCTAGGGTTCATTCAGAGCCAAGATCAAACTCTAATTTTAATATCATAGATAAGTGACTTATCTTTTGACAAAAATCAACCTATATAAAAACATACTATTCTTGAAGCCACGCTAGCGTGGTACCCCTTACCGAAGGTTGTCTTCGACTTAGAGGGGGTTCAAAAATTTTGCTTTTGAGGTTGCTCTTATCCTTGATTTTATTTTTCTATCCATATATAGTCATGTGCTTGGAAATCTCTGATTTCAAGCTACATGACTTGGTACCCCCTAAGGGGGGTTACATCGATAACTGGGATACTAACAACAAAATTGACCCCGTAGGGGAATTTATGTGTCCCCGGCTTAAATAAGCTATAGGGATTGCTGTCTAACCACCCAATTACCTCAAATAGATAACACCTGTTTTTATGCTGATATAAGCCAAGTTAAAGACAACCTCCCTTACAAGGCTGCTCCAGTACCCCCATCGGCGAAGCCTGGGGGGGTTGTGAGCGATCTAAAGACCATTATAAAGTAAAGCAGTTACTGGTACGTGGATGATATCCAGTAAAACTTTAGGATACATACCAAATCAAAGAGTTAAAATGATTAGTGGAATAAATACATACGTTTCACGTCGATTTAAATCCATGCTCATTTCAAGAGGATAAATTTTTTGGTTACCAAATAGAATTCGATTCATTAATCATAATGAGTAAGCACAACCGAGAATTACTCCAGTAGTTGAAAAAACGGCTACCGTAGTATTCGCAGAATATGCTCCTAAAAGAACCATAAATTCACCAATGAACGGAGCTGTTCCAGGAAGTGAAATGTTAGCCATCATAAAGAAGAACATAATAGAACCATATACAGGCATAGTATAAACTACTCCTCCATAGTAACCGATCTCTCGTGTATGATGTCGATCATAGATAAATCCGATAAGTAAGAAAAGCGAAGCTGCAACAATACCGTGACTAACCATAATCATAATTGCTCCTTCAACACCTTGTTGGTTAAAAGTGAAAAGTCCTAGCGTTACAAACCCCATATGGTTTACAGAACTATAGGCAATTACACGCTTTAAATCCGTTTGTTGTAAAGTTGTTAGAGATGTGTATACAATGGCAATAACACTTAATAGGAAGACAAGGGGTGTAAAGTAGGCATTTGCTTCTGGAAATCATGGAAGGCTGATTCGTAAAAAACCATAACCACCAAGCTTTAGTAGGATTCCTGCTAAAATTACAGAACCAGCTGTTGGCGCTTCTACGTGGGCTTTTGGAAGCCACAAGTGTACTGGTACCATTGGAATTTTTACCGCAAATGAAATAAAGAAAGCAAGTCACATTAAAATCTGGCGCCGTTCACTAAATTCCATTGTATTTAGTACTAAAAAATCTGTAGTACCCGCTTGAGAATAAATTGCAAGGATGGCGATTAATCCAAAAACTCCCCCTACTACTGTGTAAAGGAATAATTGATAAGCAGCCATGATTCGCATTTTACTTGATCCTCAGACACCAACAAGAATAAACATTGGGATTAGGACAGATTCGAAAAAGATATAGAATAAGATAAGATCTAATACACTGAATACACACATCAAAAATCCCTCAAGTAACATAAATAACATGAAAAATTCTTTTTGTTGTACTTGGATACTTTCTCAACTTGCAAGTAAACATGCAGGTGTTAAGAATGCTGTAAGAACGATAAATAATAAACTAATTCCATCAATTCCAATTGAAAAATGAATGTTTCAACTTGAAGCTCATTCAATTTCTGTAATGAATTGATATTGTACAGGAGCTAGATCATTAGCAAATAGGACTCAAAGTCCTACTGAACATAAAAAAGTTAAAAGGGAAAACCCAAGGGCTACGTCGAGTGCTCGACGTGTTTCTTGAATAAAGAAAAGACTAATTACCGCAAAGAAAGGCAGTGCGATACAAGTAAGTAATAGATAAGCACCCATTTTTAGCAGCGAACCCCCCCTCCGGCGAAGCCTGGGGGTACCGGCGCAGCTGTGATCCAGCTAAAACCTTGCCTTGGTACCCCCACCGGCGAACCCCCCAGGCTTCGCCGATGGGGGTACTGGAGCAGCCTAGGGGGTTGATTCTCGCTCAAGGGAAAATAACATTGCAGCCTGTAGGCCCTTGAATAAAAATCGAACTTAATACACAAACTTATTAAATAAGTTAAAATAACATAGTTCAAGATCGCCTATTTAGTGATGATTACAGGGGCTAAGGCCCCGTCACGCGCACCAGGAGCTTATCAGACTGCCTTGATGGCTTGCCAAACGCGTAGCATGGTAGGGGACTGGCCCTCATCAAAATTTGAATTTTGATCTGGTTACCGCTAAGTTATAGTTTAGCTGATTACCTCAGGGTTAGCAACTGTAACTCGCTCAGGTGTAGCTACATAAACTGTTACGTACACAATATAGAAGAAGTACAGGATACCAACGTTAGTTACCATAGATCCAAAAGAAGCTACAGAGTTTCAACCAGCATAAGCATCAGCATAATCTGGAATTCGTCGAGGCATTCCCGCCATTCCTACAAAGTGCATTGGGAAGAATGTTAGGTTTACTCCAATAAAAGTAACTCAGAAATGAATCTTTGATAATTCCTCAGGTACTTTTAGTCCAGTAAATACTGGAAGTCAGAAGTAGAATCCTGCGAAAATAGAGAATACAGCTCCAAGAGATAGAACGTAGTGGAAGTGAGCAACTACATAATAAGTATCGTGGAATGCAATATCAAGTGCAGCGTTTGAAAGAATAATTCCTGTTAGACCTCCTACAGTAAATAGGAAAATAAATCCAATTGTAAATAGCATTGCAGCGTCAACTCGAAGTACACCTCCTCAAAGAGTTGCAATTCAACTGAAAATCTTAATTCCTGTAGGAACCGCAATAATCATTGTTGCAGCAGTAAAGTATGCTCGTGTATCAACATCCATACCTACTGTGTACATATGGTGTCCTCATACAATGAATCCTAGAAGTCCGATACTACACATAGCGTAGATCATTCCAAGAGGTCCAAAAATTGGCTTTCGTCCAAGGCTAGATACAATTTGTGAAACAATTCCAAATCCTGGAAGAATAATAATGTAAACTTCAGGGTGTCCGAAAAATCAGAAAAGGTGCTGGTAAAGCACAGGATCTCCTCCCCCGGCTGGGTCAAAGAAAGTTGTGTTGAAGTTTCGATCTGTTAGTAGCATCGTAATTGCTCCTGCAAGTACAGGTACAGCTAGTAAAAGAAGTACAACAGTTACGAAAACACTTCATACAAATAGAGGCATTCGGTGAAGGCTAATTCCTGGTGCTCGCATGTTCATTACAGTTGTAATGAAGTTTACTGCTCCAAGAATTGAAGAAGCTCCTGCAACGTGAAGAGCAAAAATTGCACAATCAACCGCTCCTCCTGAATGGAAAGCAATACTTGCTAATGGAGGGTATACAGTTCATCCTGTTCCTGCTCCTAGCTCAACACATGAACTTAGTAGAAGTAGCACAAGTGCTGGTGGAAGAAGTCAGAAACTAATGTTGTTTAATCGAGGGAAAGCCATATCAGGCGCTCCGATCATTAGTGGAAGCATTCAGTTACCGAATCCTCCAATCATAATAGGCATTACCATGAAGAAAATCATAAGGAATGCGTGTGCAGTAACGATAACGTTTCATAGTTGTCCGTTTCCACAGAAAATGTTGTTTCCTGGCTGTGAAAGCTCAAGTCGCATAAGAGCTGAGAAAACTACTCCGATGATTCCTGAGAAAGCACCGAATAGTAAGTAAAGCGTACCGATATCCTTGTGGTTAGTCGAGTACACTCATCGCTCCATGAAGTAAGAAAACCCTGTAGGTGTTGCAGCGTGATCCGCAGCACTACTAAAGTTTCGTGATGTTTTTAAGTTAAAAGTCATTTTGTATTTTTATGTTCTTTTATGCTTGTGTGGGGTGGGTGTTGTAAGTGTGTGGGGTGGGTGTTGTAAGTCGAAGATATCAAAATTTAAATTTTGATCTCGAAGACAACCACGCTACGCGTTCGGCGAACCCCCCCTAAGGGGGTACTGGAGCAGCCTGGTAAGTGTGTACCAGGCATTAGCATAAAAACAGGTGTTAATAAAAGAGTAAACTACTAGTAAGATTAGACAAGAATAGGTTAATATAAGAGGTGAACTAATAAAATTAAGCAATAATGGGGGTAAATTACTAGTAAGACTAATAGAATAGGTAGTAATAGGTTAATATAGGGAGTGTGAACTAATAATAGAGGTAGTAATAGGTTAATATAGGGGGTGTAAACTAATAATAGAAGAGAAGACTAATAAGAGAGGTAATAATAGGGGTAATAATAGACTAATATAGGGGAGAGCAACCACTACTAACAAAAAAGGGGGTACTATCAAGGGAAAGGGAGGGGGAATTTTAATTGTTTATATTAATAAAGTACTATTTCTACTATTATCTCTCTAATACTACTACTATTTTGTTACTGAGGCGGGAGCCTCCCTTGCGTCATAGTTTAAATTGTGTTATACATGTTATTCTCTAATATTGCCTTGCCTGCCTTGCCGCAGGCTGTCTTTGACTTGCCGCAGGCTGTCTTTGACTTGCCGCAGGCTGTCTTCGAGATCAAAGTTCCCCTACGGAGGATTGATTACATTTAAATTTTGATATCGAAGATGAAGACAACCTTTGGTTCCGAACCCCCCAGGCTGTGCCGATGGGGGTACCAAGGCACGCGTAGCGTTTGATATCTTCAACTTGGATTTTGTAGGTGTCAGTTAGTTAATTATCACTAAAACCTCCTCCGCCGCTGCATAAAATATAAATGGAATTTACACCACTATACGGCACCCGTTTCCAGTCGCACTATGAAAATACCCTAAGTTATGATTTAGTAGATAAACTAGGTATAGTTAATAGCTATGAAACACCTAAAATTGAAAAAATTATTTTGAGTTCAAGTGTTTCCTTTAAACCTCAGCAAGTTCGAGGTCTTGGTGGTTCTTCTTCATCACTCGCTAGCCAGTCATCGAATAATAAGGCTAAATCGAAAACAACCTTCGGTAAGGGAGGTAAAAAAGGAGGTATGCCTATGCAGCGCGCTTCACTAGAAAATTGCTCAACGCAAGTTCGTAAAGCACTAATACTTCTTTCAGGCCAATCGTTGCGCAACATAACATTTCGAGTTGGACGGCCTCACCTAGGAATCCGAGAAGGTCGTTTAGCAGCATATCAAGTGACCTTACGTAATGAAAATATGTATCTATTCCTCGAGCGTCTTTTAACGGAGGTAATCCCCAAGGTTATAAAAACCGACCCGGCAACCTTAATGACAAGTACATCAGATCGTCGATTACAGCGTACTTCAACAAAACTAGCTAATTTCGAAACCGGTGATTTAATCCCCTATAGTGGGCAGGCATGAATCAATGATGGTTCGAAAAATAAGGAAGTCCTTCAATGTTTTTTTGATGGAAATGGTAACTTTCAACTTGGTATTCCTGATTTTTATCTATTTCGAGAAATTGAACAAAATATGGAATTTACTAAACTAAACGGTTTAAACGTGACTATCGTTACAAGTGCAAAGAATGATCATGAGGCCCGATTATTACTGAGTGGATTTCAAGCTCCATTTCAGTGATAGAAATAGAATCGAAATAACGGCTCAAAGGCGTAGCCTTCGGAAGCGCCCTTACCTCGGTTTGTTGTCTTCGAGATCAAACCCCCCCAGGCTTCGCCGATGGGGTACCAAGGCAATAGCAGCTCACCAAATCAAAGATTTTCAGCCCCCAATTTAAATTTTGATATCGAAGATGAAGACAACCTTTGGTTCCGAACCCCCCCTAGGGGGTACCAAGGCACGCGTAGCGTTTGATATCTTCGACTTACCGAAGGTTGTCTTCGACTTAGGGGGGGTTCCCTTGGGTGATTGTGATCACCGTAAAATTTAAATATAAATGAAATTTGCTGCAGTAAGTTGCTATTTTGATTATTACCTAAAGAGTCTTTCAAGGCCAAGAAGCATACCAGGCAATGCACAGGATTGCAAATCCTGCGAAGACAGTTCGAGTCTGTCCTTGGCTTACTAGTCTCAAATGCTAAAATCAAAGATTTTAACGAAAGCCTCCACAGGCGAACCCCCCGGGGTACTGGAGCAGTCTGTTAACGCGTAACGTTGAACCCAAGGTTCGATCGAATATCTTAATCGTGATGTAGGCCGTAGGCTTTAGCAGCGAAGACACAACTAGAAGGTAGAAAAACTAATGACTACATTATAATTTAGGTTAAGTAATCTAAACCAATACTAGGCTCCCCTTCTTTCTTCTAGAGTATTTCCATGCCAGTAGTACACTCCTGCTTTGGAACCCCCAGGCTTCGCCGATGAAGGTACTGGAGCAGCCTGGGGGGGGTTCATTAAGCTAGTAATAGTTATAGAGTCTTAGCAGCCTGCCTTAGTACCTCCACTGGTCGTGTAGTATAAATATCTTCGGTCTTAGCTTCGTTTATTCATGTTAGTATGTTTGCGTCATTTGCTCGAGTGTTGGCAACATTCAACGAGAGTGCTACCAGCCTGCCTTGGTACCTCCCACCAGCGAAGCCTAGGGGTACCAAAGTAGGTTGGGGGGGTTCCGAACGCTGGGCGTTTGAACAAAAATGAGGAACATATATTCCCAATATCTAGTCTTTCCACTAAAAAGTAGTATTCCTAGTATAATTTAGTTTCACTGCAAACAGAGTTTGCGTTTGTCGAGATCGGGTGAGGTCGTGTCTTTCATAAATTATAATGTATCAAAGGCTAAAATCAAAGATTTTAACTCCCAAGCCAGCATAGCTTTCTTATCAAAATTTAAATTTTGATATCAAACTATATGATTAATCCCTAAATTCCTACAAGATTTGAAGGCAACCGTCGGTAAGGGTGTTTCGCGTTATCACGTGATTGCCAAAGCTAAAGTGGAGCATGGTCATGCTCATCTCAACAATGGGTCTGCGAACACCCCCCCTTAGGGGGGGGGGGTTCAAATAATTGCTTGAGTCAGTACCAAGGCGAAGCCTGGGTTGATTATGCAAATAGAATAAGGAATGCCATCATAAGTGCGAAAAGTGCAATCGCCTCAGTTAGTGCAAATCCAAGAATTGTATAACTAAATAGCTGTCCTTTTAGAGAAGGGTTTCGTGCGAAAGAAGAAACAAGAGAAGCGAATACGATTCCTACTCCAGTTCCTACTCCTGCTAATGCGATAGTTGCGCATCCTGCTCCAACTGCTTTTGCTGCTTGTACAGTAGTGTTCATTTTGAAAATTTTTAATTTTTTTTGGGTTATTAAGGGCCCATAAGAGCCCTAACATGATGCAATCCACACAAAGATAGAGAGAGTCAAACCATTTAGGTTATATTCAAATCAAAGACTTCGTCTTTAAATTCAAATCAAAGATTTCAGCATACGCGATTGCGTACGGTCATTAAATGCTATGCGTTGAATTTAATATGAAAAGGGGATGCAACCATTGTGAGTCTATTTTTACCTTAGGTGAGCCTTTTTTAGGGGACCCGAGGTTTCACAATATATATTCTTTTATGCTTGTGTGCCTTGGTACCCCCACCGGCGAACCCCCCCAGGCTTCGCCGATGGGGGTACTGGAGCAGCCTGGGGGTTTGGCTGGCACAGCCCCAGCATAAAAATGAACCTTCATTCTGTACTATTAAATGACAGTTTCGCACTTGAAAGTTTTACTTTCATCTGCGCAACGCCTCTAGAACAATTTCAAATCTTACCTCTATCAGCACAAGTTTATCCGGCAAGTGCCAGCATTTCAAGCTTAGAGCAATGTAACCTATTTCCACAGGTTTCAACAGATTCTGAATTTGTATATATGAGCGGCGCTGGACTTGCAGCGAAACTAACGTCATGAAGTCATCACGCATGACTTGATCTTTACTCGGCTGTACCTACGTATATCTATCCATCTATTGCTGCATCAACAAACAATGCAGCTCATTGAGGAGCACTTGAAGCAGGGATTGCTGCACCAGCAGCTTCTTCACTTCAGTGATATAACTTTGGTGCTTTCGTATTCCTACCAGTTTATTACCTTGTATTAACTGCTGCTTCAGGCTCTCTATGAGCATATTCATACGCTATCTCAACTGTAGGTGTAATCGTAAGTTACATTAACAGTTTAGTATGTTTCCCTTTCTCAGCAGTAGGAATGGGACTTAACTATCTTCCATGACAAGGAGGAGGTGGATTAACTGTTGCATGAGCATCACAAGCTAGCAGCGATGCTACTACTGTGATTCTTGATTCAGCTATTAACGCTAACTCGATGAGTTACGGTGTAAACCTTTTCTTTCTTCAATTTTCTACTTTTGTTCAGGGACTTTTTGCTGGACAACTTCTAGTAGGAGGTATCTTTACTAACTTCATGTTAGTTACTGTCTTAGGATTTATTGCACTAAAATTATTTATTAGTCTTAGCCTATACCAAACTCCACTTGTGCCAACACGATTACAATCGATTTACGAATTTTTCTACGGATTCATTCTTCAAACGGTTTGTGAGCAAACTGGTTCAAAGGTAGGAGAGAAATTCATGCCAGCTTATTTAACTCTTTTCTTCACTGTACTTTCAGCAAACGTAATCGCGCTTTTCCCTTATACTTACAGTATTACATCTCAACTAATTGTAACATTTACAATCAGTTTCTTTGCCTTTGCCGCAATTAACTTAGTTGGATTCTTACACCACGGAGTATTCCTTTTCGGAATGCTATTACCTAAAGGATGTCCTTTAGCAATTGTTCCGGCAATTGTTCTTATTGAGACAGTATCTTATGTTTTCCGTGTTGTTAGTTTAGCTCTTCGAATTTTTGCAAACATCTTATCTGGACACTGTATGTTAAAGATTGTAACAATTTTTGTATGATTCGTATTTGCTTTAGGAGGAGTTGGATTCCTTGTTCATGGATTCAGTCTTGCAATTGTAGTGGTAATTAATGTGCTTGAGGTGGCTGTAGCCGGTATTCAAGCTTACGTATTTACAATTCTATGTTCTGTATATACTAATGATGTTTTAGAATGTGGTCATTAATCCTTGCCTTGGTACCCCCTAAGGGGGGTTAGTGGTCTACTTATCTACTTATCTTAGTACCCCCAGCTCAAAGGCTTCACAAAAAGAACCAGAGGTTCCCTTGGGTGATCTCTCTACCTAAAGTTTAATTTATGTTAATTAAAAAGCGACATTCAAAACTCTTCGAGGGGGATTTGAACCCACGATCTTCGCATTAACAGTGCGCTGCTTTACCGACTAAGCTATCGAAGACTAATATTAAAATCTCTGATTTAAGGGAACCTCCGATCCCGAATGCTATGCACTTGAAACCTTTGCTTCTTTCCGCAAGCTCCCGAGGCTGCTCCAGTACCCCCATCGGCGCAGCCTGGGGGAGTTCGCCGATGGGGGTACTGAAGCAGCCTCGGGGTTTGTCTTTGATATCCACGGCGGGACTTGAACCCGCAAAGCTGAGCCAATTGATTTTAAATCAACCGTGTTTACCGATTTCACCACGTAGATGTTACTTGTCAAACGAACCCCTTACCAGTCTTCGCCGAACGCGTAGCATGGTTTTCTTCGACTTATAGTGGCCCAAATCGAAGACTTTAGCTGGGGGGTTAGTTCGGAATCATGGGTTTTAGATAGTAAATACCCAAATGATTAAGGGCGATTGGAGAGTATCGAACTCTCGGCATCCACAATCACAATGTAGCGCTCTACCACTGAGCTACAACCGCCATATTTTAGTAATAATCTTCAGTCTACCTCAAATCAAAGATTTTGGCTGCTCCAGTACCCCCACCTAAGGGGGTACCAAGGCAGCAAAGCTTTCAAAATAGCAGCTCACTGCATCGGGGGCACGGCCCCCAATTTAAATTTTGAGCTCGAAGACAACCCCCCAGGCTTCGCCGATGGGGGTACCAAGGCACCATGCTACACGGAAGGTAAGCCCTTTGTCATCGCTCAGAATGGCAGGACTTGAACCTGCAACCTTTTGCACCCAAAGCAAATAATCTACCAGTTGATATACATCCTGTTAATAAGCATAACGCCATAATTAGTGGCTAGGTCACTCCCAAAAAAGTTAAGGTGATTATAATTACCCAACCCCAGGCTGCTCCAGTACCCCCATCGGCGAAGCCTGGGGGGGTTCCGAAGGCTATGCCCTTGAGTGATGATTAGTATCATTATCAAACTAAGCAAAGTGCTTCTCCAGATTCAGTTGATTGGGGGGTTTGTGGGACGAAGCTTGAAATCTCCGCGTTCGAAGATTTAGAAATAGTCCCACTAAGAATTTCACGGTGGTTTAAGACACCAGCATTTGTGCTAAGAAATAATGTCTTGTTATCGCCTCAATTTTGTTCTACTGAATATTTTAAAATACGCTTCACACTTATATAAGTCCGATTTCCTGGTCGTGAAATTTGTTGAATTCCACGAATGGCTGGTATATTCTTGAAATATTTTAAGGTAACTTCAAGAGGACGCGCAGCGTTAGAAGCTTCACCTTCCCGGTTAATTGCGGCTTTGCCGCGGTCATGCTTTACTTGCCGAAGGCTGTCTTCGACTTGCCCTGGTACCGGGTTACAGTGATGCTCCATCTCATTTTTTTGTACTTTTCAAGTATAAATATAGCCTGCTTGCGTAAAGGCATCTAGTAATTCGCGTGTCTGTTTGGAGTCAATCAGAAGAATTTTTTCAAAAGAACGGAAATAACCATTTCGAATACGTGAAATTGAATCTGCGACTACATCATTAGACCGCAACCCTGTAAATGATCGTGAAGAAATAGAGGCTGTGCCCCCGATCCCCCGTAGGGTATTTTCTCCTAAAATTTTGTGCGGCTTACCAAAGGGTGTCTTCGACTTCGCCGCTAAGCTATGCTGTTGGCTATTGGAGAAGCCTGCATATCAAAATTTAAATTTTGATGACATAAATGTTATTTTTAAGCAGTGCCACCCGAGGCCTGGCGTCGAAGTTACCAAATCCCTGTTCGTCCTTAGCTAAAAATGAGTCAAAAAGTACATCCAAAAGGATTTCGATTGCGTACTACCCCAGGTTTTACCAAGTCGAAGACAGCCCTTGGCAAGGGGATTACATTAGCTGATACACAACATGAAACAGAGGCCTGCCTTAATACCCCCCAAGGGGGGTTAAAGGCGAAGCCTTTGCACTCCGCATTTGATTCAGTATGGTTCTCAGACCCTAAAAAAGGAAAACATTCATATACCCGTTTATCTCATGAAGATCAACTTATCCAAACTTATACGAAAGGTTTTTTCCGATCATTTGGATTCTATCAACAAAAATGTGTCATCGAGCGTAAGTGTAACAAAGAGTTACATATCACGAGCTATGTATTACGAACTCCTAAACTTCAACCTTCTAAACTAGATATATTAGGGACACGCACACGGCAAGAGAAAACTCTTCAAATAGGATTAGAACAGGGTTGAATTCCTTATCTAATTAAATCTACAATTAGTAAAATTTTATATGATAAAAGTATTAAGCTTGCAGCCTTGCTGCCTAGCTCTTTGAACGCTGCGCGGAAGGTTAGCAGTGAACCCTCCTTAGGGGGTACCGGCGCAGCTGCTGGGACTATGCCCTCGATTCCTACATCTACTGCTCCATCTATTTCTGGTGTCGTAACTCTTCAAGAGAACTCTATAACGTCCGTGGCTACAGCTGCAAAGCGTTTCCACTCTTTCTGAAACTATTGGCTCCTTTGAAGCACGGCTTCACCAGGATCTAACAAAGGGAAGTCGATTAGCGGTGAATCCGCAACATCTTGATGATTTCATCGTAGTTGAACCTCAGTTGTACATTTTCCACACTGATGTGCAACAGCTGAAGAAATAGGACAGGCAAGCCGACCGGCCGGTGCAACTTACCCCTCGGATTCTTTATGAGGAAGTTTTCATAGCAAGACTGAACTGAACAGTTCGCGAAAGTCATCTTTAACTGCCCCCCTACGATTAACTTACTCTATCCAACCCGCACAAAGTTTGACTTGTAGTTCTCAGCTAATCGTTGATTATATAGCAGATAAAATTGAACAATCAGTTTCGATCCAACAAATTTTTAATGAATTACTTCGATTTTTTGAAACAGAAGCCCTATGTTTAGGACCAGCTTTTGGTAATACTACTAGTGTCGAAGATGTATCGGGTTTGAATAGCCTCCCTAGTTCTACCGATCAATCACAGAGTTCGGACTCACAGCGTCCCAAAATTTTAGGGTTTCGTATTATTTGTTCAGGGCGTCTTCAAATGAGCTCTTTCTCTAAACCAGCAGAAAAAGCAGAGTCCATTGAACTTACACGTGGAGTTTTACCTTTAAATACAATAAGTGCGAATATTGATTTTGCCCAAACTTATTCGACTAATCCTTATGGTACTTGTGGTATCAAAGTTTGGGTAAATCGGGGCTAATTAGACAATAGCTAGTAATAAAAAACTTAACCCCCCCAGGCTGCGCCGATGGGGGTATCTTTCAAATCGAAGATTTTGTCTTCGAGTCGTATCATTTCATATAATTGTTAGTAATTACGATAGCAGCATATTACATTTTGCAAATATTGCTCTGCGCTCTTAGCTCAATTGGATAGAGCATTGTTTTTCGAAATCAAAGGCTGCAAGTTCGACTCTTGCAGAGCGCTTCTAATAATTTGATAAATATAGATTGAAACTCTTGATTATGAATGTTGCGCATTAAACACAAAGTGTTTGTCACCCGAGGTAGCATAGCTCAAGGCTACGCGTACAGCTGCCCTGGTACCCCCATCGGCGAACCCCCCCCCAGGCTTCGCCGATGGGGGTACTGGAGCAGCCTGGGGGGTTGATCGTCACTCAAACACTTCGTGTTCAGTCGCATAAAAGAAGCTGCGGCTATAGTTTACTTGGTAAAATGCCTCTCTTCCAAAGAGGAGAAATCGGTTCAATTCCGTTTAGCCGCTTGTTGCCTGCCTTGGTACCCCCTAGGGGGGTTTCACTTCAAATGTTGCGCGTAACAGCCTGCCTTGAGTGATTGATATGAATATACAATTAAGTAATATAACTACTTTTTGGGGTTGAGCAGCGCCTATACGCGCTTTGACGAAACTTAAATTTTTTAATTTGAGCTAACCGTTTGGGGGCGGCTTTACCGCGAACCCCCCAGGCTTCGCCGATGGGGTACTAAGGCAATAGCAGCTTGCTGCAACGGGGGCATTAGTTTCCATTTCATAATGTTCAAGCTTCATCAGTTGAACGGTTCATTTGTTCAAATAAATCTTGGTGTTTAATATATTCATGACGGAAACCAGTAAGTACGATTACCAAAATCATAGATACAAGTAATAACATGGCAGCTAGAATGAAGTGTAGAAAATAATGTGTGTAAAGCACAAGGCCTAAGGCTTCTAAATTTGTAACGCTATCAGCTAAAGGTACTCAAGCTAGGTAGGGTGAATCCTGCATATTTTCCATACAACTCACTGTTAGAGGTGAGCTCTCTGATGGAAGTGTGTTTAGAACCATCATAGTAGAATCTTTCGAGAGAACATATAAAATTGCAATAAGGGAAAGAAATGAAAGAATTCCTCCTACGGGGAAATAACGAGCAATTCGGCCTCGGACAGTTTCCTTTAAAGTGGCATGCTTGATGTTTAGCATCATAATTACAAATAAGAATACGATTGCTACAGCACCTACATAAACAACAATAAACGTAACTCCAAGATACTCAGCTCCAAAGAGAATTAACAAGCATCCCGCACCTGCAAATGATGAAACCAAAAAGAGGACTGCGTGGATGGGGTTAGGGGTAGTCACAACTACAAAAGCAGACGCGATTGCTAGAAGTGAGAAAAGATAAAATAAAGTATCACTTAACGATAATAATAACATAAATTAGTGTATGATTGGACTTTGCCTTTTAAGCTCCTGGTGGTTACTATTAGGTAGCAATCCCTGCCTCGAAGATATCAAAATTTAAATTGGGACCTGAAAATCTTTGATTTGGTGAGCTGCTATTGCCTTGTTACCCCCTTAGGGGGGGGGGGTTCAAGCCAAGGGCAGCCTTCGGCAAGTCGAAGATTTTAATAGCGTACAACTAACTTGGCTTAAAATGAAAAATAAAATCAAAGATTTTTATTACTCAAAGGGGGGTTCCGAAGCACGGCTTTCAAAATCTCACAGCCACCTTCAAGCCTCACCTCGAAAAACATTTAAGAAACTCTATGAACAAAAACATCTAGTCCGAAATACAAAAGACCAATACAGTGCAGTTTGTGACAAGGTTTGGCAGAAAAGTCATCAACGGCTGAAGATCCAACTAGATGGGGCTATGTCGAATAGCATTCCTCTAACTGAATGCTCTACACAATCTGAGGGTACCAAGTCGAAGACAGCCTTTGGCAAGTCAACTACATTTGATTTCTTTGATTTATATCCAGTGAAAAAAACTCCTAGCTCAAACAACCGGTATATGTTATTAGGATCCGCGAGTATGTTACCTTTAGGCTCAGCAGCTGCCCCGGTACCCCCTAAGTCGAAGACAACCTTCGGTAAGGGGGGTTCAGTCAGCCTTACTTCTTCCATAGTAGTTAAATGAAAACGAAAAAATACAGCGAAACTTAGTAATGTAGGTAGTTGAAATGCTCTAGAAGGACAAGTAGAAGGTCGAACGGTGGTAAATATTGCTTCCGATAAATATTATAAACGAATCAAAATAAAAACGCTGAAAGAGATGATAGGTTAGAGAGCTGCCTCAGTAACCTCCAGCTCAAAGGCTTTACGGTGATAATTCAAATACAACACTTTATGAATTAAATTAAAATACTTAATTAAGTGTAGTGATGATGAAATACAAAGTGAAAAGCAGTCGGGGGTTTACCGTGCGTGCCTAAAATCGAAGATTTTGGCTTCGCCAATGGGGGTACTGGAGCAGCCTGGGGGGTGTCTTTTATTAGGCGCTCACAATCACCCAAGGGAACCTCCGATACTAGTCTTAATCTATATCTACTAGAGTTTAGAAGCTTACAGCGAAGATTTTGTGGACGTCTAACTCATGAATACTTTATTATCTACAGATGGAGAGACTCGAACTCTCAAGCGTATAGCACTGGAATCTAAACCCAGCATGTTTACCAATTTCATCACATCTGCTCTTGCTACGCCAACCCCCCAGGCTGCTCTAGTACCCCCATAGGCTATGCATGGGGGGTTGGGGATACCAAGGCAAGGCGCAATGTCTGAGTGGTAATAAGTATTAGGGACTGGGCCCTTGTTTTGGGAGCTACGTCCCCGCTATCACATTAGAGCCGCGTCCGAAGTGGAAGATAGCAAACACATAGCTTTGCAAGGCACCCCCGCATTTAACTTATCCATTAAGCATTCGAATTGACTCGATTGCAATTGTCCCACGAACTCGAGAATATACAACAAGAATTGCAAGACCAATAGCTGATTCAGCTGCTGCTACTGTTAGAATTAAAAGGGCAAAGATTTGTCCCATAAAATCATCTAAATAAACAGAGCACAGAATAAAGTTAACATTAACGGCTAATAGCATTAGTTCAAGAGATATTAACATAATAATAATATTTTTACGGTTAAGAAATAGTCCTCAAATACCTAGAAAGAAAAGGGTAAAGGACACACCTAGAATTTTAAATAAACTGATTGGCATTTTTAGTTTGTTTTATGCTCGTGTCCGCTACTAGTCAACCCCCCAGGCTACTCCAGTACCCCCATCGGCGCAGCCTGGGGGGGTTCGCCGATGGGGGTACTGGAGCAGCCGGCAATCAGAGGTTCCCTTGGGTGATAATCAAAATTTAAATTGAGGGCCGTGTCCCAAAATCTTCGATTTGAGCTACTATTATTAGCATAAAATATGAATTCGATGTTACGAATATCTCGTGGTTTTAGCACATCAATTATACATGGAAGTAATGGTTCACCTTATTTGCTCGACTTACATAATCAAATCCTAACATTGCGAGAAGCTATTTTCGTTGCTCAAACGCGCAGCGTTGATGGGGAAATGGAGGATCAAGTGTACAGTCCGAAGAAAGAATCTGATAGTTTAGATATGGAGACTTCTGCGGAGCTGGCTTCTAAAGTAAGTGTAAGTGAGAAGGATTTCGTAAGTTTACAAGAAGAGTACAATAAAATAATGCGTGTAAAGCACAAGGTGTGGTGCCGTTCTTTTGTAATTCCTGAGACTTTTATTGGTCTTTCATTTCAAGTCCATAACGGATCAAAATTTATATTACTAAAGATCACGGCCAAGATGGTAGGTTACCGCTTTGGGGAATTTGTGCCTACCCGAAAAGTCACAGTTCATAAAGAGGTCAAGAATAAATAGGCTAAGTTGAATGTATAGTGAACCCCCAGGCTTCGCCGATGAGGGGTACCAAAGCAAGGTTTCGATTTATACTATTGTCTTGCCAAGGGCTGTCTTCGACTTGGTACCCCTGCCGGCGAACCCCCCCAGGCTGCCCCGATGGGGGTTAGCTTAAAATAAGAGGGAATAGTTCAAGTGGTAGAATATCAGATTTCAAATCTGTCGGTTGTAGGTTCAAGTCCTGCTTCCCTTGCCAAGGGTTGTCTTCGAGATCAAAACTTAAATTGGGGGCCGTGCCCCCGCTGCAGTGAGCTGCTATTTTGATATCTTCGACTTAGGGGGTACCAAGGCAGTATGGGGTTATTTTGGAGCCTATAGCTCAGTGGTAGAGCAGTACATTGATAATGTATTTGTCAGAGGTTCAAATCCTCTTAGGCTCAAACGCTACGCGTTCGGAATCCCCCAGGCTGCGCCGATGGGGGTACTAAGGCAGCAGAGCTTTCTTGTTAAATTAATAATTAAACAATTTAAATTAAAATTAATATAACCGTCAGATACTGAAGGTGTCTTACGGCTCAAAGGCGTAGCTTACTCCAGTACCCCCATCGGCGCAGCCTGGGGGGGTTCTTATCAAAATTTAAATTGGGGGCCGTGCCCCCGCTGCAGTGAGCTGCTATTGCCTTGGTACCCCCTAGGGGGGGTTTGATGCCAAATCGAAGATTTCAGCTGGGGGGCTAGGTGATAATCAGAATCTAACCCCAGGGTTCGTCGATGGTGCTCAGTTAAACTATTGTTGAGTTTTATCCACGGAAGAGTATGCTCCCCCCATCGGCGAAGCCTGGGGGGGTTATGCCATACCTCCTCATCAATAAATTACAACAAACAGGAACAATCATACGACATCTACAAAGTGTCAGTATCAAGCTGCTGCTTCGAAACCGAAATGGTGTTGTCGCGTAAAGTGTCCTTTGATAAGTCGAAGGAAACAAACGAATAAGAAAATCGTTCCTACTTGAACATGTAAACCATGAAATCCTGTAGCTAGAAAGAATGAAGATCCATAAACAGAATCAGAAATATGAAATGGACTTTCCACATACTCAAGAATTTGGAAACAAGTGAAAAGGAATGCTAGAACTAGAGTTAATCCAAGACTAATAATCGCTTCTTTTCGGTAACCTGCAACAATTGAATGGTGAGCTCAAGTTACTGCACAACCAGATAGAAGAAGAAGCATTGTGTTAAGAAGTGGTACTTCTCATGGGTTGAATGCCATAATTCCTTGTGGAGGTCAAACGTTACCAATCTGAATTGCTGGTACAATAGATGAGTGAAAAAAGGCTCAGAAAAAAGCGAAGAAGAACATAATTTCCGATACGATGAAAAGAACCATACCAATCCGGTGAGATTTCTGTACAGCCGTTGTATGAAGACCTTCAAATGTAGCCTCTCGAACTACATCTCGTCATCAAGTAAACATTACAAATCATAACATTACTTGTCCGTAAGCAAGAGAAAAAGCTCCAATTTGGTAACAGTGCATATACGCAACAGTACCTGTTGTAATAGTAAGCGCAGCTGTTCCTGCCATGAAAGGTCAAGGGCTTGGCGTTACTAGGTGATATGGGTGCACAGGGTAGTGCGACGCATAAATAGATGCATGTGGCATCGAGTTATTAGATTTTGTTTGAAA
>JACKZZ010011512.1_pt1 | contig 25765 bp, 29 predicted proteins | sample 8027871 | NCBI WGS metagenome assembly JACKZZ01 (sample SAMN15724774, study PRJNA655200) | protist metagenome | isolation source: fluorescence activated cell sorting (FACS) single amplified genomes of... | place: USA: West Boothbay Harbor, Gulf of Maine | collected 2000-07-19 | reverse complement strand
GAAACTCACGCGGGGACTCTAGTCGCCCCCGCTCGATCAACTTCAAGTCAAAGACTTGTACTAATGAATCGAAGCTTGGACGACCACGTCCACGCCAAGAGGCGAACAACTCCAAGGAGATGAAAGACGGACAAAAGTAGAACAACAAGGGCTCTGCGAGAGAGGTGCGATTCTCTCGATTGATGTTTCTCTTTGCTGTATGTTTCACCGTTTCACATAATATTCGAAGCTGTTTACTTTGCTGCATTTTGTGTTTTGTTGTTCATCGCGATCAGCCTCAGGCATCTACATCCTAGTCGGAGATTGATGATGAAGTAGACATCACGATACATCAACTTGTTTCAATCGCACAGTCATGAGGCTCCACCAGCGATCGGGACAATCTGTAAAAGTGAAAGAATGCGAAATCACAAAAAACACTGGAGGCCAGGTCGATATTGTCCCTTGTTCAGCTCGGCCGCCCAACGCAAATGGCCCGGGCACTTTGAGTATGCAAATGTCAAATAAACCTGTTTCTTTGGGTTCGTAGTAGCAGCACTCGATAATGTAGCAAAGTAGACCAGCAAAATCTTCATTCGCTTCGTAAAGGTAAATACTTGGCTTACGCGCATAAAAATCAAAGTTCGCGGTGAAGGATCAGGTGGACAGTAAACTTCCTCCCTCCGGTACTCCAGCCGCAAAAGCCGTTTACGGAAACGTCTTCTTGGTCATGATTGTGTAAAAGTCCTCCACTGAAATCTCGCCATTGCCCATACTGTCTGCGTATTACGAGGAAAAGTGCCAGGGTCGCGCAATAGGATATGCATTTTCGAAGTAGATCTTTCTTCTACCCCCTCGGCATGCAGCTTTTTGATTTTGAGAGCTTTTGTAGTATTCATTGATATGTTTACCGCTGCAGACAACAACGTTGGAAAATCATCGATACACCAGCGTGACAAAGATTCTACAACTGCGGTGCTGCTCACTGAGCCTTCCCTGACACTTCTGCAATGCATAGAGCGCGCTCGATCATTTCCCTCAGTTCCTCGTCGGACATTGTTTCACCTTTGTAGTTGTAGGGTTAGTATACATAGCATTTGGCCGTCTTGTCAGAACTCGGTTTTCTTGTTCTGAAAATAAGAATCGCTTTGTTTATATATCATGCTGAAAATTCAAAATCATAATCAATCAAATACCGAGTTCTTTCGCCACTCTCTTCAGGTTTTTGGAAGTGATGGCTCCCGTCTTATCGTCGTCGAAAAGCGCGAAAATTTTGGAGATGCCTTCCCGCGTCTCCTTGTCGCCGAGCTTGGCGGTTATTGCGTCCAGAAATTGCTCGAATTCGATCATGCCCGACATATCTCGGTCCAGGTCCTGGATCATCTGGAACACCTGGGTTTTTGGAGTCAGCGTGATCTTAATATGGCTCTCATTTTACATAGTGTAGCTATCGGCGTCGAAAAGAGAATGTGAGAATGGAATCACGATCATGCTCCTCATTATGCATGTTTTTCAGTGGTGGGCAGCATTAGATAGAAAAACCGTTGTACTGTTGGATTTTTTGAGTCGAAGCCCAAGCTTTGCATGGCGTGTTTCAGCTCCTTGGGGTCGATGGTGCCGCTACCTTTGAGCAATTTTATTTGTTTTTCTTTTTCTTGATCGTCTTCATCATTAGATGCAGGTTCAGGTGGTTCAGGAGCGGTTCATGATCTCATGCATGAGAAGAAGTTCTTTTACTTCTATTCAGCGACTTAAAACGAGTCTCAGTGTCGTACCTGTTGTGTCGAACAGGTTGAATGCTTCCCTGATCTCGTCGATTTCATCCTCCGTCAAACCTGGTCTCTCGTACCTGCAATAAAGAAGAAGCAGTCCTCGATTTTAACTATCATGGACTAGCAGCAACCTCCGCAGCACTATGGGTCGTCTCATGTCCTCATGCACAGACATGCTCTTCCTGCACGACAGAATTGTTTGTGTGCCATGATGTCAAAACGCCTATACGTCAGTTTCCTCCTGCCGCCGCCTCGGGAGCCAGCGCCTGCTCGTGACGCCATTTTTGCTTTCTGTGATCTTCCGGTGTAGAAAACAAATTTCTACCTTTACCGCACAAAGAACCTAGGAATAATGTTGTCGTGTGAGGAACAATACGCATACCATGTCGAACAGAAGCGTTCTTTAGAGCGAAGTAGCAGGGTGAGATTTTTTGTCCTCTACTTGCACAAAAAAGTAAGTAAGTAGAAGGCCATTTACGCATCCACCTTCCTTGACAGTAGCAGAAAGCGCCTCTATTACGTCGCCGTTTGTGGGCACCAAAAATCAACTCGGCTTGTTGCTGTTGGTTTTGTTGGCGCTAAAAACAACTCTGACTTTTTGCAGCTTCTGCTCACCGCCCTGCTCAGGGGACACACAACTGACACCTCTCAAGTGAAATCAACGCGGTACTAGACGAGAATTGTTCTGATGGCGCAGCCGCAGCTCTTGTGAACAGATCATCATTTTGACGCAAGAGGACCCAAAGCAAGAAACCATTCTGCTAGGAGCAGGGAACGCGGAAAAGGACACCAAGTTCGTTCCTTCGTACTTGTTGTAGCGGGGTTACTTAGTTTGAAGGTACTTTTAAAGGGATTATTTTCACTCAGAAGATCAACGTGGTAGCACAGAGGAGCCCCAGGAGGGGGCTCTCCCGTTGTTGTTCTGTGCGTTTCTGTGTGCTAAGCAAGGGACAACATCTACTTTATGCGGGATGTTGTTGCCCGTGCCTCGTTTCATGTGCCAATTGGGTCCTGCGGCACCCACTCGGTCGACGTCGTCCACAGCATACTTCGATGAGCGTCTTGGCACTAAAATCGTTCTTATCTTCGGTGTGCCAGCATGGTAGAGGAAAAAGAAACGACCCCCGTCATCCAGGAGTGAGGCTAGTAAGTACACTGGCTGACTGTGTGTGTGTGTGTCGCTGAAGACGGGGCGTAGAATCAACAAAAACGATCAAAAGTCAAAGTCTGCACTTACTTCGTTTTCTCTACTCTTTTTCTTTTCTTGAAAATAGCCTGCCGAATAGGCAATATCCGAGTGCTTTCCGAATGTATTCAAAATTTCGTTTCTGAGCAGGTAAACAAAACCCAGAAACAAACATAGTTCACTGCAGAAATATTTACTCTTCTTCATCTTTAAATTTAATCATCTTCATAGAAGTATTACGACGTGGCCCCAGCAAGAGCCGGGAACAAACGACATCCACTCCTTTACACATTGTTTGCCGCGCCGTTACCACCCTTCTTGTGTTTCTTATTTTTTCCGCTACTTCCAGTCGAAGTACCGAATCCCCCCGTGCAGCCGCGATCGTAGGTCGCCTCGCTCCGGTGAGACACCGGCGACCCGATGTTTTCACCCGAATTTTCCTGATCGCCATGATCGTCCTGTTGTTCTCCCGAAGACGAGTTGTTGCTGTCTTTATTCCGCACTTCCTTTTTGATCTCCTTCAGTTTGTCCTTGGCCTCCTTCAACAACTTCTTCTCCGTTTTCTTCGCTTCTTCCGCCTTCAACCACCGATCGTACTGCGATTTCGTCATCCACTCAACCGACCACGCTTGGAAAAGCTGGCTCACGACCACGAGCCAGGAGCCGATAAACAGCAGCAACAAAATCCACGCACTACCTTGCCGCCCGGCTTTCGGCCTGAACAGTTCCTGGATCCACAGCGGCGTCGCGCGGTACTCTTCCGGCTGTTGGGGCGGAGTGGGGTTCAAAAACCTGATTTGTTGATATTAGAATAATACGTAGAGAAAACAAAATGCTGGTGATGCAGCTTTACGACTTATCATTACAACACTGTGGCTGGGTCGTGAAGTAGCTCCTCCAACAAGCAGAAGGAAGCGGAACAAAAGTCAGGAAAAGCACATCATGCTGGTCGCATAGTGGGAATCACTAGTGCAACTACCTAACATGCTGGCACGACGTGCTCTATCAAATTCGTTCGGGTTCGCGTATAATTTCTAAGTACTTGTTACATACTTCCGCTTTACCTCCACTCGTCCGCGTGATGGAAGGGTAGGAGCAGGTAGAACGGCGAGATCGCCAACCGCCACCACAGATGGGATTTCGACTGGTAGATCTTCACCTCCAACATAGACATCCCCCCGCAGAGGTAGCATCCCAGGGCAAACTGCATTTCATGCCCGAATTGCATCCACCAGGTCGCTCTTTGCAGCATGGTCCTGCTGGCCGGGTCGACGGAGCGGCGACGCGGAGCTTGGTCGTTCGGGGGGGCCGCCGCTTCTTCCCCGAAGGGGAGGGCGGGGAAGCAGTGGATGAGACACAGCAGAATGTAGGCCGACCAGAATAAGACCAACAAGACACTATGGACCACGCAGGGTGCGATACACCCAAAGCATTTTTTCAGTTCGAAAAGCTCTGGCTCCTGATACGCCTCGTACGCACCGGCAAACTGGGGTTCGATCAAATGGATGTACTGTACAACATCAGACGCGATTATATCGTACTAGTTCTGCAACAGGGCTGCAGCAGCATGGGCGGCACATGCCGCGTAAATATTGCTAGCATAGTGGATGTAAAACATGAAACCCAAGCCTGCAAGTTCTACTTCGTCGTCGCAAAACTAATTACCACTCTTAGAAAATTCTACCCGATCCTGCCCCGCTAGCAGTCCGGTTTGCTCCCCGGGTCCGTGGTTCCCCTCGTCCCCATTTGCGCGCCTTTGCGGCGGCCGGTCCCCAACGTACGCATACCCGTTATGGCGTTCTCAAACGTTACATTCTCAACTGTTACATGGATTTGTCATGCAAATTAGCCATGAATATCTACACGATCAAGCTGCTTCGCATGACAAGTTCGCGACTTGCTAGATCGCATGGGAATCTACGCCAAACCTGTAATGCAAAAGGCGCAATCTTCCCCTTTTCAATTTTGCCACTCTTGCATTACAAATTCATGTAACAGTTGAGAATGTAACGTTTGAGAATGCCATACCCGTTCTGCCCCTGCCAGTTGTCGAGCAACCGCCTTCGCGCCGACCGGACCGTGCCGCCGCTCTGGAGGCTCCTCCGTATCAAGTGCAAATATGTCTGGGGCTGGAAGGGTGCGAGGTGTTTTGCATGACCCATGATGCTTGTAATGCATGACCCCGCATCACAGATTTCTCTAAGGCTTCCTGTTCCTGATGCCATTTCCGCATGACAAACGGAAGTAGTGTCCCCCTCGCGTAGCACAAACTTGACTCCTCTTGCTGGTCACACAATACAGATTCATTTTTTTAGAATCCAAGGTTAGCATCACAAGTTCCAACTTTCCAGACCCAGACATATTTGCATTTTTTGATACTCCGCGCGGTCGAGTTATTCATGTTGCCCCGATCCTCGTCATCTTCCGTGCAGTCGATTCCCAGCAGCCCGGGCGAAAATAACTGTTGACGCGAGGACGAGCCAGGGCCACCACTGCTGTAGTTTTGCGGTGGCGTGCTGTAGTTCTTCTTTTTTTTCGCGCTGCGCTGGAAAAAGGAGTTGCTGCCGCCGCGCTCTCCGGCATCCCTGCTGATCAGGTCTTCCTCATCCTCGAAAGGGTTTGCCATGGCCGTGCTGTCGTGGGGGAAATAGGTGGTACTGCTTCTGAGATCCTCTCCAGTAAACGTAACGACGCGAGCAAGTAACCGTTGAAATTTTTATAAAGGGGTAAAGACAACAGTAAGGAAAACTAGTACTTTCGTTGTGAATGTTCACAAGATGTGAGGGCACGAAGGAGCAACACTTCGATGCTGTCAGTGTCAGGCACGAAATCTGATCTCCACCAAGAAACCTAAAACTACAGTTGATGCAGCAATTTGCACAAAAACAGGATCAACTTTTAACCACGAGCACGCAGAGAGCGAAACGGAAAAATCGAGATAGATCTTACTTCCTTGTGCCTCTTCACTGTTCATTGATCTCTAGAACGCAAGGAAGGAATACTTTGGTCTTGGTACCAAGAAAAAACAGGTTTGTTCTAGTCGTGACTGCTGGCATAGTTGAGTCTCCAAAAGAAAAACGCAGCTGAAACAACTTCAGGGCGTGCCATGACCATTACGATGATCCCGGTGATCGTTGTTGCAAAGGGAAACGGATTACTTCTAATTGCAGTCTTTGTGCTGCAAAAGCAAAGACCTACTTTCTCGATGCACGAGATAGTCCTGGGGTGGGTGAACAAAACAAATGACAAGCGAATATTTCTGTGTTGGAATACCACCAACACTAGCGATGCTCGCGAGCAGCTTAAGCTTTATGTCCTCGTCTTGTTTCTTTGTTTTGTTGTTTTGCAAGAAATCAAATCAACATCCGCTTTCAAAAACAAACGACTGAGGTCATGATGTCGGTAGTTGTAACCTCAGATAGAAGCCACAGCCAGCAAGGTTCTTGTGAACTTGTTTTGCAGCCTTTCTAAGAATTTGCACACAACTTTACCTTGACTTTCATTCATTTTCGGAAAAAAATAAATAGGCGTCGAGAGGAGCTGCAACTGTTCGTGGCGATTTCATGATCGCCCTGAGTTGCATTTTCCACGCCCGGGTCGTCTTTCTGTGCCACTAATGGCGCGACGGCACGGTGGCGCAACCGTCGAACAAGACCACGGACGAAGATCCTTGTAGTTCCCCCGGACAACTGCGGAACCTCAATTATCCAGACATCCATCCCAAGCCCGTCCTCTGTGTCAACTACCTCGATATCAATTCATTTCCCCGCCACTAAGGCCTGATTCACTTGACTTCCCGGCTGCACCACTTGACCGGTTCGAGGTGTTGTCGCCTTTTCGCTGGCGGTGCCTGCGTGTCGAGGCGTCGCGGGGCTCGGGGCCTGCGACCGCGCTTGTCTCCCAGCCATCGAGATCGCGACACAGATGGCAAGCGTGATGGTGAATATGCCGGTGACCACAAATGAGGGGATGATCACGACCTGTGTCGTGTTTTTCATTTTGGAAAGCATATACACTACAGCGATTAGCGCCTAAAACCATTTTTACATCCCCTAGTACATCTGACTGGCGTTGTTTTTTATGTGTTGAAGTCAGCGTTACTCTTTTAGTACCTTTGACAGGATGAGCTTGAAGCCGATGAAGACGAGGATGAAGGCGACTCCGTACTTCAAATACTCGAACAGCCGCATCAGTTCGTCGACAATGAGAAAGGTCGCCCGCAATCCCAGCATCGCCATGATGCAGGCGGTGTACGCCAGGTAAAGGTCTGGCACCTGCGCGACGATGGCGGAAACCGAGTCTACCGCGAACATCAGGTCGGTGATTTCCAAACACACCACGACGATGAACAGAAACGTGCAGCGCCACTCGACCCGGTAACCCTGGGGCAGGGAACGAGGCGAGCGACCCCATTGGGATTCATAGACCTGGCGATGTTGTTGCTTGTGCACTCATACATAGGGTCGTGGTAAGTATCACCTCGTATCGTCAGTTAAACAAATCTGTTATTCCTTCCTTGAAAACCAGAGCACTGCAGCCCTACTAAGGGCGCCCAAGTATGACTATGATCCTGAAAAATCAACTACACGCTGTTCAAAAAGTGACAGTAAGTACTTACCTTCAGATTGTGCGCTTTGCTTGCGTGCGAGGCAGAGGACGCGCTGTCCGCGCCTAGATTGGATTTTGAGCTCGAGCTTTTGTCCAGGTCCGGCAACGACACCGTCGTGCTCTCCGGGGGTAGCTTCAGCGTCCCGTCCGGCAAGACCTCGCACTTGACGAAAAACCTGCCGCTCTCGTCGTACCCATTGATGAGTGGCAACACCTCACTTGCCCACACAATGATCGGGTGCTCCGTGGGGTCGCCGTCCTCGTCCTCGAATAACGCCACGTGGATCCCGGTGTACACCAGAAACGCCCCGAACACGATGTGCATGAAGTGCAGGGTGTGGATCAGGGCCTATGCCTTGCAAAACTATCGTACTCGTACTAAAACTAATCGCTGCGATGCAATACAAATCTCTCTTTCAAGGTAACTCCGCATTACAAGTTCCATAATTTGTTTCTCATGCTGAGCAAATTTGTGATGCATTTTATACTAGTACGATGCTTTTGCAATGCATAGAGCCTCCCCCACGACGAAAAAGACCATGCGGAAGAAGATTGCGCCGATAATCCCGTAAAACAACGGCTTGTGCTTCAACTTGTCCGGGGTCGCGTATATGTCGAAGACCATGCGAAAGACGAACAGGTTGTCCACGGACAGCATCCATTCGAGCAAGTACCCGGAGAACCAAGTCGCCGCGTTGTCGGCCCCCTTAAAGAGGTACACGTAGAAGACAAAGGCCAGCGCCACGCCCACGTAGCCGAGCGCGTACAAAGACGCCTGCCAGAGCTCCAAAACTTGGTGTTTCCGGAAGAGATACAGGTTGTCGAAGATCAAGACACCAACGAAAATCACGGAAAACGCGATCCAGTGCGGGATGTCCGACGTCTATGAACGGCAAAAGTATCGCACTCGTAGTAATTCAAATCATGCATCACAAATCTTTTTCTTAAGGTAAATCCGCATCACAGATCTTTTTTCTCATGCTGAGGAAATTTGTAATGCATTTATACGAGTACGATACTTTTGCAGTTCATAACGTCTTGAACAGCACAAAATCCTCGTGCGGGATCAGCATGTCGCGGGTGATCTTCTTTGCGAGAAGGATGGGGTCGCGTTGGGCTAATAATTAGTTAGATTCCGATTGGTCATTGGTTTATCTTTATTCACTTTCAGATTCAGTTTCATTATTCATTAATGTCAAGATCTCGTCCCTCAATCGTCTATTACGAGCGTGAGGCTTGTTTCGCCTCCCTTTGAATTTGATTGAGCTCGAGCAGGTCTCCCTGACGCATGAGAAAAGGACCTGCACGAGGACTGCTGCACAGGGCGAGCACAAAAAAAATCCACTAAGCAATATTTTACCAAGTTCCCACATGCTCATCGTTTCGAGCTCTTCCGCTTCCACCTTGGCTTGCAGCACTGCCTGTGCCTTCTTCAGCAGGTTACTTTCCTCATATTGGCTGGTTTGCGGCGACCCGGATATTCCCGCATCCACCACGTCAATCTTCTGCTGCTGTTTTTCTTGTTGCAGAAGTTTGTGCTGCTTCTTGTTCTGCTGCGATGAGGCTGCAGTCGTTGTGGTGGGTCTGGGTGATACAAGCTGCCTCGGAACATAGCTCTTGGTCGTCAAGGCATCGACGAAATCACTGGATTTACCAGCGATGATGAAACCCACGGACTTCACCAAGAGCGACATCAACTTTATCATCTTGTCGGCTGCCCCCCGGGCCGCGAGTTTAGAATGCTACAGCGCTAGTAGCTCGTGTTTTTTTTTTGAAAACCTCCTCGTTTTTTCTCAATCGGACTCGGAGAAACTGCCACCACATGTAGTTGTGCTGGCAGCAGATACTTCTTGTTAGAAGATGGTGGAGCTGCCGCGCAGCTGCTCGCGGTTCTTTTCGATGCGACCGTGCTAGCTCGTTGCTCCGCTTGGCATTGATGTTCCAGAGTGGTCGCGGCCCGGCACCAGTACGATCAACGCAACATCTTGTGTTCAAAAAATTCCCAACATTTTCCCGCCGCCACTCTGGCTTTCCGCCGGCCTTATTGTGTGAGGAAGACATTTCAAAATCAGTTGCAGAAGCAGAACAACAATACGGAGTTTTCAATAACTACGCAACATTCCTTCTCTCCAACTCGAAGTGGCGTCAGGTGCGGCCTGCTTATGATCTAAACATCCAACGAAGCGTCTGCCATTGAAAGTATCACTTCTTCAATACTCTCAAACACTCAGCAGAAATCGGAACCAGAACCACCTCAAGAAGTACTACACAAGCGAACAATTGAAGATGCCGCTGCACTCCCACGGAACATTCGGACTCTGTGCCATGTAAAATCCTACACTGACACAGCGACGCCGCCGGCAGCGGCTCTGGCACACGCGCTGTAAGATTACTACTTACATCATTAGTACTATCTAAGTACTTACATTGCAAATTCACAACAGTCTTCGTAGAAGAAAAGCCTCCTCAAGCTGCAAAAGATAACGAAAAAAGAGCAAAAAATTAACATTAAGATAACAGAAGGCAAAGGAACTTGGTCATCAGAATATATCGACCGTCAATTGTCAAAATCCTGTGCTGCTTTGCTCCGGCGTTCTCGCGCGCAAAATGAATGCAAAATTATTCAGTACAGACGACTTTTTCGTATTCTTGTCTTGATGAAGCAAAATGCTATCGCTTCTCATTTCTTCAGTTGTGCCACCCCCTTGCAAAGTCGTCCTCTTCCGCCCGTTTGTTCAAGGACACGCCACCGATCCCGACCCCCACTCCGATCGCGGTTGGGGAAGGGCCGTTACTCAACAACGACGGTACACCACCTCCACTAAGAGTTGTCATCAGCGCCGGATTGATGTTTGATGTTCCCCCGCCGCCGGAAAGGATCCTCGATTGATTCAACAAGTGCGTGGTGGAGTAGTTCTGTTCTTGGTAGCGGTAGGACCGGGGCATCACCATCATCGGTGTATCGAGTTCGGGAACTCGATCGTTCGTACTATCGGTGGGTTGTGCTGGTTCCGCTGCTGTCCTTGCAGTGTTATCAACACTGTCGCTAAGCGCGTGGTTTCTCCGGGAAGTTTTTGTACTAGCTAGCATCTTAACGGTCCTTGTGGGAGTTGTTTCTACAACCGCCCCGGCCGCCGCTGCATCGTTCACTGCATTTATTTCCGCAGGCTGGTTTTGTTGTAGTTTCATTCGTGGACTGCCGTTTTTCGCTGAAAGAATCTGAATCGCTGCGTCGTAGTTTCTTGGACTTGCGGAGAGAACTTGGTTCTTCTTTTGCTCCTGCATTTTCATCGCGTGTTCAAAATTTTGCTTTTTCAGCGTCTCCACGCGGTCCGCAACCCTTTTCTTCACGTCCTTCAACTCCGGAGGTTGTACCTGCAGAAAGTTATCCGGCTTCATGTACTCCGCGTGGTAAAACGGCTGGGAAAGGTTCGCGGACTGCTGGGCAAACTCTTCCAAAAGCTCAAATGTGTTCTTTTTCGTCCCCGGCGGGGGCACCAGCTCTTGATGTTGATGTTCCACTCGGGGCTTCGGGACGGGAGCGGAGGCGTCATGATTAGGACTGCTTCTTCCAGGTGGACCACCGCCGGAAAACTGTTTGGGGCCGCCGCGAGGAGGATCTTCATTTATTTCGTCAGGGATGCGATCCTGTTCAGCGTCGTGAAAAAAATCCTCCTGCTCCAGCTGTAGTTGTTTCGGCTTCCCCGGCACGCGGCTTCTACTTGGCGGGCCGGTTGCTGTAGTAGAAGCTGCCAAAAAATGTTGTGCCGCGGCTCCTGCACCAGGTGCTGCTGTCCTCGGTTCAGACACCGACTCTTCCTTCGCTCCTCGCTTCGTTATTTTGTTCGGTTTTTGCTGTAGTTTCTGACCAGCAGAGGGTCCGCCACCACCTCCCGGTTGGGGGTTTTTCGCCGATCTTCGGGAAAATTGCTGCCTGAAGGGTGTGGTGTGGTAATCTTCGTCCGACGTAAACGCCGTGCTGGAAGAAGAAGCCGCAGCAGGAGCAGGCGCACCGCCGCTATGAGTTTTCATTTGAACAACGCTACTAGTATCCTCCTCCTTTGACGCACTAAATCTATTCTTCCGGTTGTTCTCTTTGTGCAGCGCGACCATCTGTGCCGCTTGCGACTGCTCTACTCGCAGCGCTTCGTGGCCGTACATTCTCTTGTGGTGGTGGTGCACTGGGTGGTGGTGTTTGGCGGTGGCGGTAAAGACGCGGTTCGGAGGCGGGTGGCGCTGATAATTCTGCAAAAAAGCGTTTGAATTTTTATTTTCGTCATTTCTACTAGTACTCGACGAAGACGCTGATTGCTCGAAAGGAGAGGGCGCGAACGCGTTCGAAGGAACGACAACATCTGCCGCTCCGGCGGTACTTGCGTTGTGCTTTCCCGAGGAAGACGAGCTAGCTCTTTCTTGGTGAAGATGCTCCTGTGATGTGGCGCCAGCTCTTGTACCACTTCTAAGAGTGGTTGTAGTTCCACCGATCAGTGACGTTTCGTTCTGTTGCGGATGACCTCCCAGAGCTGTACCTGCGCCAAAGGAAGTTTCGTGGTCGTGTCCCAAATTCCTGCTGGATCGCTGCATCTGCAATTTCGAAAATCGTGGCTGCTGGTGGTGTCCTCTCGTCGCATCACCAGAAGCAACATGATCCGGCTCCTTCGTGGCCGTCTCAATTTGCTCCCGCCAGACTGCTATCAAATGCAAATATGTCTGGGTGGTCTGGAAGGATGCAGGGTTTGTCATGCTTGTCTGGTATGACTGAAGAGGTTGTGATGCGCGTCCAAGAAGAAACCTTTTTGCTTGTGATGCAAAAACGCAGTCTGTCGTGCGAAAACCGCAGCACTCACACTCAGGCACGAAAATACTTCTCATGCTTTGCTGTGCATTAGCATTACAGAGCAGTCACTATTTCCAACTCAGCATTACAAGTTTCCAGACCCAGACATATTTGCAATGCATAACTGCGAGCTGTTTCTCATGGTCCACCAGCATCTGTTCCAGCGCCGCCACGTCGTTGCTGCTCTCCAAGTTCTGGCTGTGCAGTTCGTCTTTGAGATTCTCGATCGTTTTCCGCAGGTTCTGCTCGAGCGGCTTTAGCTGCTTTAACTTCTCGTTCTCAAACAGCACCTGGTTGAGCTGCTGCTGCAAGTGCTGCTGCTTCTGCCCCGCGGCAGAGAGGAGCTGGTTCGTTTTGGATGTTACTCATCGACATCCACTACACATGATCGACACAGTAGTACACTCGAAATTCCTGCTATTCCTTCAAAGCACAAGAACTGCAACTTCACGGAAAATAACTACATATGACCACTGAGAGTTCCAGTAAATTAAAAGCTTCGAAGAATGATGAAGAAAAACAAACGAAGCACACTACTTAAGTACATCCTCCTTCCCCCGCTGTATCCTAACCTGAAACTCGGCTCGCATCGTTTCCCGTTCGACCTTCCATCCCGCCTGCTCCGCTTGCAATTTCGCTTGATAGCTTTCCGCCGCGGCTTGCAACATCTGCTCCAGTTGCTGCTCGCGGAGTTTTAGCTCCTCGACCTTCGCCTCGAGTTTGGACACTTGCGCGTCGTAGTAGGTCTCAACTTCCACAACTTTGGCTTTCAAAATCTTTTCAAACTCCTGCTCTTTGATCCCGGTCGTGATGGTTTTCTTCGCCAGTTCCTTCTCCATTTCCAGGGCGTGCGTCTGCTGCAATTCCTTCACAATTCGGAAGGACGTGAGGTCCGAATGGAGATCACGCGCTCGCGTCAACACTGCTTGGAAGGACCGGAGCCAGGCGTGGGGAAAATTATTGCGTTCTTGTTCGAGGCTTATTTTCGGCATGGACGAGTCACCAACCTGTTCGCCCCCAGCACCACCAAAGCTTGCAAACTTCAGTAAGTTGTCTTTCAAGTCGGTGTTCATTCTCTGCCGTAGTTCGGTCGCCGCGTTCACAATCCGCACGGCGTCGAAGTCCTGCTCCCTGCTGCTGTTGAGCAGATTCTGGATTTGCTTCGCGTCCCGTTTCGCGGCGGATTCCAAGTCGCCGGTGATGGTTTCGGCGTAATCCAGGCAGAGCTGCAGGAGCTTCAGAATCGCGTCTCCTGTAGAGGCACCAGAAGATCCAGCACTTGGCAAGGCGGACGAAGAAGAAGAAGGATTTCTCGCGCTATTCGTCTGCTGTTTGTATTCTTGGAGGAAGTCCGGCTTCTGTGAAGTAGTAGTTGTGTTCGGTGGGACCTCCACTGACGCGGGTTGTGGCGAAACAACTGCTGAGGGTGCTGAAGTCGTGCTTGGTTGGTCTTTGTCTTTACCCGCCGTTTTGTCTTCGGGTGAAGCTGCACCTACCGTGTTGCTTGATCGTCCTAGAGACACTTCATTTTCGTCGTTCTTGGCATTTGATATTTCTTGATCATCTCGCACTTCGACCGTGACTGCCCCACTTGTGCGCATCTGCAGCTTCTTGCGCAGAGGACTCGTCACCCTTCCTGTTTGATGAACATCGGATGTCGTCCCGTCGCCGTCATGCTCGTCGGGGATCGCTTCTTCTTGCTCACTCAAAGCCGCGGCGAGTTCCTTTTCTGTTTCGGACAATTTCTTCAGCAACTCTCCCATCTCCTCGATCTCCTCTTTCCAAGCGGCCTCCTTGACAGAATACCGGCTGTGGAGATTGGAAATCTCAGACGCGTGTCGCGAGTCCGCGGTCCTGATTTCGTGGTGAATAAAATCGCGAACAGTAAATGAGAATTATGGTTCGTGAACGTTTGTCGTGTTGCGCAAATGAATTATGCGAAAATGCACCTGGCCGCACAACAAATGCAGCTCCTGTCGTCCACTTGCGACGATGAATCCAATTAATGTGGCAAAAAAGCAAAAAGGTGCTGGGTCTTCGCATACAATTCCAAAAACACCACCGCAGTCTTTTTATACCTGCACTCTTCGAAAACCTTTTGTATTTCCAGAGTCAGTCCTGCAACTGTAGCAATAGCGTGCTCCGGAAGTACTGCTACCGTTTGCTGTCCTTCCCGTGTCTGTTCCACATCGCTCTTCTGTGCCGCGTAATAGCTCTTCACGATTCGCCGACAAACTTCCGCGAGCTGCTGTAACTGGTCCATTTCAAGAAAACCTCCCGAGGCCAGTTCCTTGTCATCAATACCATGGTGCTCTGGCGTCTCTAGTTCGCGACTTTGGTCTACATTCACGCCGGATTGCCGGACGGAAAGCGGTTTGATACTACTAGTTGTATTCGATTTCGACCCCATCGTTCGCTTGCTCCTGTCCGAGGAATCATTAAAGTGCTGTTTCTGGAGAAGAATTCTGTGTTTGGGATTTTCAGCGAAAATCGTTCTCGCTTCCTCTACGTCTAGATTCTTTGCGGCCAAGTACTCGAGGATCGCATTCTGATACACTTCCTCCGTCTCTTTCGTTTGCTGCAGGATCTTCTCTCTGGTCTCTTCCAACAGACTACTTGTTTCGCGGCCCAGCATAATTGCGGTTTGGTCTGATGGCGGCGGCTGCACGACAGCTTGAGGCTGCAGCTGGGTTGAAGCGATGCTGGTGTTTCCGCGCAGTTCGTCATGTTGATGCTGTTCTCGCATCTCGTCCTGTTGCGCTTTTCTGATTTCAAAGTCTACGGGACCAAGGCTGTTTCTTCCGAATTGGAAAAATTGTTGGTCGTGGCCGGTCTTGGAGTTGTCCACGACAAGAGTGTTTGTCGTGCCATCGTCCACAATGTAGCTCCGCATCGCGCCGTCGTGGTGGTAGTTCTGGGCAGCGTGCTCCTGCATCTGGAAATCGACCTGCTGGTGGTGAGGGCCCCGTGGTACAACGTGCTGCTCTGGCAGTTTCAAGTGGTGGAATAACCGGTCTTCGCGACTCTGCTGCGTAGTTGCAATTTCTTGGTCATCGCGGTAGTGATTATTGTACTTCTCAACGTTCTCGGCTGTCAGCGGCCTGGTTCTACTTTGCGAGACACCTACTGCTTCACGGACATCGATATCTTCAACCTCATCCGGATAAAAGCCTCCATAGTTATTGACGTAGAATTGCGTATTTCGGCCGAGCCCGTCCCTCGTGACCTGTTTCTTCTTGTAGAACAACTGGTGGGCTTGATTTCTGTACAGGGATTCCTTGGGCTGTTCCGCTGCTTCTTCTTCTGCCCCCTCCGCCCTTGATTGCCGGAGGTGCAGCTGGTGGCCTACAGGCTTTCCCGCCCCGGGAGAAGGAGTAAAGTCTCCTTCAGAGGAACTGCGCAAATGCGGCTGCTGTTGCTCCCGGATCTCGATAGGGATTAGTTGCTCGGCTTGCTGGTGCAGGTCCGCGGCGGTGGGGGACGAGATTCGCAGCTTCATCTGCACGACCGGCTGAAGCGAGTCCTTACCTCCCCGCGGCTTCTCCAGGTTCGCCTCCTGCTGCTCCAAACTCAGGGGCGGGATACCGAATTGCGGTAGAGCAGGCTGCGGGAGCGACGTTGGCAACGACGATACTTCAACCGCTTTGTTCGTGTGCGCTATGTAGGTTCGTGAAGAACTTGTTCCGCCGGCTCGAACCCCGGCTGCGGCGGCTTTCTGTGCGGCCTCCTGGGATATGCGCAGGTTTTCCAAAACACTATCCTTCTTCTCGAGCAAGACCACTTCCTCTTCCGTTGTGCCTTCTGCGGCCTTCGACAGTGTGCGTGCGGAAGCAGAACCATTGCCACTACTCGTTCCACTGCCCGGGGCTTCGTGCTGTTGTTGATCGTGTGCTTTTTTTTTTCTAGTAGATCTAGATGTGGCTGCATTCAACATCCCAGCAGCGTTCATCTTTTTCTGCTCTTTCCGAAGTCGATTTTCCGCTTCTGCGGATCGTAGTGTGCTCATGATACTAATCTCCACCTCGTTCTTTTCCTGTGCGAGAAATGGTGCAGCACTGTTCTCGCTGGACAAAGTGTAGCTTTTGCTGTAAAACTGATCCCGCGTGTGATTTAGATTTTTGGCGTCATTGGAAGAAGTTCCCGAGGACTTGCTGCGGCTGCTGGACGCGGCTGAGCTTTTGGAATTGGAAGTGAAAATCTCATTTTCGTGGTTGCCAACAGAAGATGATGATGAGGAAGATGAACTGGAGCTCGTTGCAGAAGATGAGCTTATGCTGCCGTTTCCTTTTACTGCAGACGACGAGGACGAGTCTGCAGCGACGATCCCGGATCGCTGTGGTTCGGTAGCGTAGTACTGGTCTTGCGCGCGAAGGGCAGCAGCGGTGCGAGAGCTCTTGCTGGTTCCCGAAGATGACAATCCGTCGGCGGTCACCGCAGAGGACGAAGAAGCGCCACCGCGCTGCTCGTTTCCTGTTGCCAACATCGGGGCGGGTTTATTCTGATTGTAATAAGTAGACGCGATTTATTTTCTAGACAAATTGTGAAATGTCGGAACTGAAAGATAGAAATTGGTACATTGACCACAGTCGGGCTCGGACGCAGCGACGCGTGCGCCTTGGCGGTGTAGTAGACAGCTTGATGGCGATGTCGCTCACTGATTTCTACCAAAAACGTAAAATTGATCGGCTTATTTTTCACGTACGTGGAGCTGTTCTCACCGACACTCACATGATCCTTCGTCGTGCACCGGTTAATGCAAGTACTTACTCGTTGAGTGCTCATTCGTAAAGAAGAGCTTTTTGCACTTTCGTCAACCTCCCAAGTCAGATGTTAAGGGATCAAAAACGATCTCAAAAGAGAACGCATTTCCTTTTTCCATGCATTTGCGCCTGTCCTCCCGTAAGTGCATGCATGAAGGGGCCTGCCGAAATTTCTATCCTGCTCTCTCATCATCGACCACCAGTGAGTGGTGGTTTGGGCAACTTCACGCCGCTGCCTCCTCTTGTCGAAGATACGACGCATCGTTGCAATCTTTCTCTTTTACTTTATCATGCAGTGAAGAAGATCGTAATGATCTTGCCCGGTCACGATGGACGAACACGCCGGAGGGAGAGGAGAGGAGCACCGCAGCTTTTTTAGCGGTACAAACAAGAAATCTTCTGCTGGTTGTCCCGTGGACACCAGCAGTAAGTCGTCCTTGTTTTAATTCATTTCCTTGCGGGTTGTACATGAATCAGAATCATCATCTTCCTCAACCTCACGCGTTGTAGCTCCTTCATCGGATACAATACATCGATTCTGGAGACCACGGGCTGGTCTTGATTTTTTTTATACATCGGTCTTCTAACCACGCACATCAACACAGGTAAAGCAAAAGAGCAAAAATATCTCGCACGAGCGAGCTCGTTGTTACATTTTTCAAGAGTGTAGTAGGGTTGGTACATATAGTCTCACTTTAATACTGTTGTAGAGTAGTGGCACTATTTGCAATTTTTCCTACTTACAATGCGGAGTCCGTGTAATCAATCTCAACGCCTTGTGTTCGTGTACGTACAACATCAAAGATTCTAGTTGTACTTCGATGCCGTTCTCATTCCGACCGCGTTTTTTGCTCCATTTTCTCCAACTTTTGCAAAAACGCCGCCGTGCCGCGCAGGTTTCCGCGGCGAGGAGTAGCGGAAGAGGAGCGTGGTGTCGAGGCCGGACTGCTGGCGGAGGAGGAGGCGCTGGTGGGGGTCGTTTCCGCGTCCGATGGAGTCTTCAGACCAGACGACATTTTCGGTTTTTCGGGTGATGTATTCGTTTTTGAGAACGAACTTCTTGAGTCAGCGTGAAGATCATCCACCGGCCGCTGTTGTTCTTCTTCTGCCGCTGCGTCACCGCTGGTTCTGTCTTTGCCGCCTTTATCCGCAGACAACTCGTCCTCATAGTTGTCATTGGAGGCGGTTTGTCCTTCCTGTGCGTGCTCCTCGTCGTCCTGCGTGACTTGCAGATTGGGAGACACAGAGGGCAACTCCTCGGTCATCTTCTCCTTCAGGGGTGCACTTTTCGTGTTGCTCTTGCTTCGCTGAGACTTCTTCACATCTCCGTGTAGGTTTGGTGTCTTGTCGGAGCTCTTCTTGCTCTTTGTGGTCCCCTTCTTGTTTTGTTCCTTTGTGGCCTTCAGTGCCCGCCGCGCACCCAGTGCAGCTCCGCCCACCGCCGCAACCGAGCCGGCAACAAGCGCCGCTTCGCCTGCGTGCTGCTTCACGGTGTCAGCCACAGGGGCCATTTTCGAGGATAAGCTGGTTGCAAGGGAGCCAGGCGATGTTGCTGGCGCAGGGGAGGCGGAGGATGCGGACGTCGTCTGGGCGGGTGTAGAAGTAGTTTGGCCACTTCTTGACGTTGTACCAGCATCGCGGTCGTGGTGTTCACCACCCTGTGCAGGAGATGGAGCAGGTGCGGCTGTTTCGTGATGTTCTCCATGGTGCCGACTGGGATGCGGGTGGTGGTGGTGGTGGGAACGATGATGATGCTGATGACTGCTCGGGTCGTGATGATGTTCATCATGATGCTCAACATGATGCCCGGCATCGTGGTCGTTGTTCTCGTGATGTGGTAATGATGCCGAGTCGTCGTGGTTGGACAACGTTTGCTCATTCTCGCCGAGCTGCAATCTTGGTGCGAGTTCGTCGGGTTGGTTCTTAATGTCGGTGGCCCCGTCGTGGAGGTGGAAAAACTCGTGGGTCGACAGGTGATGATCCGCACCGACGCCGGGCATGTGCTCTAGGGCCCCGCCAGGATGCCCCTCATTCGTGTTCAAGGCGGCCAGCATTTCGTTGGGGCTGATGATTCGCTCGTGCGGATCGCTCTGCGAACCTGCTATCGTTTGTCCCCAGTTTAGAGCTCGTGTTGGCTTTCCGTCGTCGTCGTGGGTCTGCATCCAATGTTTCTCGAAGATTCTGTGAGCACTATTAGGAGACTCCGTTTCCGATTCCGGGTGCTCCGTATTGTGACGCTCCGCAGGCCCACCGTTTCGTCGAAGGTGTCCTCGACGTGCGCCTTAAATTCGTTGTGCGACTCATTTTTGTGCAGCGAGGTCAGCATGTGCCGCGACATGATCACCGCCTTTGACTCCAGGTCGCTGCGGTTGAGAATCGGCTTTTGGCCCACGCCGGTGATGACCGTGGTCTTCAGTGGGGGTGCGGCCTCGTCGTCCATGGCCTGCTCATGAATCGCGCCCTTGTCCATGTGCTTCTTCAAATCAGACGGATGAGACCCTTTTGCTACGTTGTCCGTATAGAACTCGAGGTAGTATTTGTTTCCCGGAATGAAGGAGTCCTCTTGCGTTCGTTCGTGCGTCATCCCTATCAAAAGTAAAAATGTCTGGGTCTGGAAACTCGTGATGCTGGGTGGCGTCTCATGATGAGGCTACAAATGCTGGCTCAGCATGACAAGCTTAACACAGCTCAGCATGAAATTTGACGCCCAACAGCTCAGGGGGAGTCACACACTCTTCCACTCCATAGTTATGACCTTTAGGGCCTTCAGCCCGAACTCTGGGTACTTGAGCTATTCTGTGCAAAAGTATCGCGCCCATAGTCGTACTAATTCCAAACATCACGCGCGAGCTTCTTCTTAGGGTCAAACTCAAATAGCAATACAAATTCTACTTTTCATCTTCGGCCGAAGATGAGGAGCAGACAGAGTTTGTGGATGTGGTCATACTAGATGCCACGACGGAGAATACAGATATGCTAGATCTAGAAGATGCTATGCAGATTATACTATAGCTGGTTTATGCAGATGTCATGCAGATGTAGATTTGTCATGCAGATGTCATGCATTTTGGCGAGAAGAAAACTATCTCCTGTCACGCAATTTATACTAGAACTAGAGCGATGCTTTTGCAATGCATATGAACAGCTTCGCAGCTGCTGCGTGGTCCTCCGATGCTGCTAACACCTCAACCCCACCAACTTCTTCGCTAGAAGAACCGCGCTCCTCCCTCAGGACCAATGCTTGCAGAAATGGAATCTGTAATGCGGATTTGCCTCAAGAACTTCTTGAGGAAAATCCGCGTCACAGATTCCATTTCCAACGCTTAATCTGTAGTGCGGATGTCTGTAATACCGAATCTGTAATGCGGATGTAGAAAGGGTGTCCGTAGTGACTACAGACACCCTTTCTAATGCTGAGGATTTCCATTTGCGGATTTGCCTCAAGAAATAACTTTAGCACTTCACGAGCATTAGAAATGGAATCTGTAATGCGGATTTGCTTCAAGAAGTCTTCTTGAGACAAATCCCCCAAGAAGTCTCTCTTCTTGAGGCAAATCCGCATTACAGATTCCATTGGCAATGCTGAGCAATTCCATTTGCGGACTTTCCTGAAAAAAAAAATTAGAGCATAGTGTAGGGAGGAACTGCTATGGAGATTATTGTCTGGCAATGCTATTTCCGTTGTTCAAAACCTGTGCTTCGGCCCTATGGCGTTCTCAGCTGTTACATTCTCAGCTGTTATATGGACTTGTGATGCAAGAGTGGGAAAAGTGAAACGGGGGGCATTACGCGTCTTGCATGACAGATTTGGCACAGATTATCATCCTGTTTGGCCTTTCCAGGATTTGTCATGCAGAACAGCTCCTTGATCGACGTGTAGATGATCATACATGCGCTTTTGCATGACAAATCATGTAACAATTGAGCATGTAACATTTGAGAACGCCATAGGCCCTTCACCCAGTCCTATCCTGAGCAAAAACGTCCCCGCCCCATGATCGTCAAGTAGGGAATCTAGCAGCACAAATCTCCAAGTTTGTCTCAATTACCAACCACAACGACGCAGCCAGGGGCCGCCCGCGTGGAGGACACGCATGCAGGAATTTTTGGCCCCCTAGATGCCACCTGTCGGTGGCATCCGCCATCCCAAAAACTGCGCCGAACAGTTACAAATAGAAATACGCCACTGGGGCGCCGTCCAAACAGCTTACATATAAAAAGAACTGCAGTAGAATCGACATCATACCATCGACCTTAGAGCAAATTTACAAAACGCGTTGTGCTGTTCCTTCTAATTTGCGAAAGCTCTCCCAGCCTCTCCCAGCCTCTCCCGGGCTCTCCCCTCTCCCAGCTTATAAACTTAACTGCTATTAGGAGACTCCGTTTCCGATTCCGGGTGCTCCGTATTCATGTGGTCGAACAGGTCAGCGAGATCGTCGTCATTCGGCTTCCCAGTAGATTCGTCCGACACTTTTCCACCCAGCGCTTTGAAGAGCTCCGAATGCTTCCCGTCTACGAAAAAAGAATAAAAATCTTTCGCATTTACGCCTTTTGTGGCAGGGTGCTCCTCATCAATGTGGTCGACTACAGCTACTCCACGCAAACCCCACCGTTCTATGCGCTTGTATTCCGAGAAAAAACGAAAACTCAGGCGAGTTATGTACTCGAGATAGTAAATACGTCGTGCTCATGCATCTCCCTCTACGTCGAAAATGCAGAGCATCAAGAACAACTCGAATGCAATTCCAATTTTATATGTATAAATATATAATGTTAAATTCGCATTGATAATATACATTGACAGAATATCTTTTCTGTATGTCTGACCTATGATTTCGTTTTCCCTCTGCGTAGCATAGCACCGGTTTCTTTCATGAACTGAAAGAGCTGCGTCTGCAAATCGGGCTTTTTCTCGATATGCGCCGCCAGGTCCTGCTCATCTTGTTGGGTACTAGTAGGTTGAACGATCCCGTGCTCGATTTCATGCTTCAGCTCCTCCTCCTCCTCCTCTTCGACGTGATCGAGGTACTCCCGCTATCAAATGCAAATATGTCTGCTTCTGGAAGAGCGCAGACTTTTGTCATGCTGTTTTTCCATGACACAAATAGATCTGCCATGGAAGCACTAGCATTACAGACTTCGAGAACCTTTCGAATTGCGAAATCCGCACTACAAATCCCCCATTTTGGTGACAAGAAGCGGGCATCTTTGGCTGCCTCTGCTTGAGCGATTTGTGTGTGTTGCGAAATGCGCACAACAGTTTTGCATGCTTCCAGACCCAGACATATTTGCGACGCCTACCCGCTCTTGCTGGTTGAAATGGTCAATCTCGTGCTGCACGTCCGTCATGTGGACGTGGTGGTCCCCCGACGTTGCGTCGTTGCCGTCGTCGCCCCACGCTTTTTCATCCAACGATATCAAAATGAAAACCCTCCTCCCTCTATCAAAATGCAAATTTCTGATACTGCTTTGTGGCCACAAATCACCTTTCTTGTCTGGCCTATCGGGTAATGGAGGGAGCAACGTGGTGCATTTTTTGACAGCCAGGCTGTCACGTCGCGCTTTCGAATATTGATGCAAACCTGTTTTCCATGCGTAATTGCTAGCCTTCTGCATACCCAAAACGGCTTAGAAAATACAACCAGGCACTTTCTGCAAGACAGATTCGATTTGTCTTTGTGTACAACGCAAATCCAGCGTCAGAAACTTGCTTTTGGTATAATGCGGAGGGGGGATCATTTTCCTTCTGATAAACGAGTCCCACAAGTCATCAATGCTTCCCTCCTCGCCACCACCCATGCGCTGCCACAGCTCGTACTTTGCGTCACTCATGGCGTCATCCTGGTAGAACTCCTGCCCATGCCCCGGTGCCCAGTCCGGACCGTCCTCGCCGAAGAAAAAATCTTCCATCTCCTCCTTCGACAGTTCCGCGTTGCCGTCGTGATGCGCGTAATTTTCAAGCTGTTGAAACTGTCCCTCCCACGTATCGGCATCAAATACGCCTGCTGGCCGGTCGTCCCCGCCAAAAATCCCCGGTAGGAAGTCTAACCCCCAGTCCAAGCGTTCTCTCCGTTCGGTCATTCGCGCAATTTCCACCTCCATCTCCTGCACCACTTCCGACTGCTCGTGTTGCAGAAAACTCTCTTCTATCGAAGGAAAAACACCGTCCACAACCATCACAACCATAAACGGAAAAGATCGAGATGTCATTCTCATTGTGAACAAGAAATCAGAAATAAGCGTGTACACAGCTCTTCATGCAAAAACTTGCGTTTGAAAAAGATACAGAAAAACTTCATTTCTTCGTAGTTCTTGTGATAAGTCATGGACTTCCTTGTTATTTTGCGTCGCATACGCACACCTCTCAGCACTTCTTCCTCGAACTGCCGCTCGTCAAGCTGGTCAAGCTCCTCTGCTTCCGAAATCTTGTGTGCGGAGGTCAACAAGATGATGAACGCGAGCATGCAATACACGATGAAGTGGTTGTACGTACTTGGCAGGAGCTGAAGAAAAAATAAGATGCGAGCGGGCGGCGGTAGAGACCCGCCCAAGGACGAGGTGTTCCCGCGAAAGTTCAAGGGCAGCCGCTCCTTGCGCTGCAGCATGATCCTCTTTACGATGCAGCTACGCAGTGGCAACGGAGTAGAAGTGAAAGGGTACAAATTTGTATAAACCGTTGGCATTTTTGCAGACGTGCCGACCGTGGCCAGTGCCGCAGTCAGCACGTCTGAGTACTTTCCAGATCATGCGTCCTTACCGCACTACATTTTACGTTTCATCAAAGGACATAGACCTAGTCATGTGTTCGTGCTGTCGTTTCAATTTTCAATGTTACCAATTTTTACAGTCGTATCCACTCTGAAAACCCGCATCGAGCAAGCGCTACTACCATGTATGTTCCGCTACTTCTCGGCCTTCAAAACCACAAACTACGATCGAAATAAAAGACTATCCCGACAAGAACGAACCTTGTTTCGAACGAACCTGCATGACATTCATTTGGACTTGGAACTCGATCAATATCGATTCATGTCGCTCCCCGATACGACTTTTAACACTACATTCCGCCTCGCCATGATCCAAGACCCATATCATGTATTATGTCATCGCTATTCAGTTATTCAACGTGAAATCTATGTACGACGACATTTTTTACTGCATATCCGAGAAGAGACCTTTTTCTTCACGCAGCGGAGGCGGCGGTGGACAAGTAAGCTTTATTAGGAAGGTCACTGGAGCAACGATGGTGTCTTTGGTGTCGTCCCAGAGTCGATCCATCAGTAAGTAAACTGCAACTTATCTTGTTTGTTCCCGTAGATCCCGATGCAGCTTCTCCACCACGAACTACAGAGATATATGGACCTCTTAACGACGATGAAGCTACAACCGACGAGAACAAGAACAGCAGCAATAGCTGTTGTACATGTATTGACTTTCGCGAATTCTAGACAACGCACCGTCCGTCGCATAGACAAAAATCCCTCACCCGTATGGGTACGTTCTTGTTGACCGTAGGTTCAAGTAAACTGTGTTTTCTTTCATGTTGCGTAAATATTACCTTCATAATGTGTGCAAAATTTTGAGTAGTCGCTCCCGCGCCAGTCCGTCAAGCTCAAGCTTTTCACTTTCCTATAGATACAACATCTACGTAGAGTAGCTGTTTGACGTACTTAAGTAAGTTAGTATCTGAACGTGAACTCTCTGTTTTTCAAAAAATCTTTTCGTGGTGGACATGAGACCAAAAGCTTTAGCGTGTCATCTCCAAATCCAGGCACGATCGGGGCGAAGGAAGGCGTGACTATACTCTCTTTCGTCAAGCACGAAGTTTCCGCTGCTTTGCAGCGCACGTCGAAGGGTGCGAAAGAGGGTTCACCGCGACTTCTTCGTGATTATTTCCCGATATGGGTACCTAGCTTTCAACTTCAACTTTTCTTCGGTACGAAATCAGGTCGTCTGCTTCGAAGCAGTTCTGGGGTGGTCGCGATGGTCCTCCACAGCTCCAAAAACTTGCAAAAATGATCCGACCCCCGGCACAAAACCTCTCCCGAAAGAAACTAGTTGTGCTCGAAAGAGAATAAAAACCACTCGAAAATACACAAGTAGTGGAGCGTCATCTGCATGATCCGCTTTCCAATCCGATATATCGAATTCCGCTCGCGTCTCCAGGCGAGGTCAACAAAGCCGTAGTTTTTCTTGTTTTGTTCCCTGCTCTCCCTACGTGATCGCATTCGCAGATACTTACTCTTACAATTACATTCCTTCGTCTACTATTTGAAGCGCTTTCAACTTTTCGATCTCCTTCTCCACGCCATTTTTTCCGTTTATTTTCTGCATTTCAAACATGATATCCCCTCTGCGGTAGCTCCAGAACTCGGCAAACCCGTCCTTCTTTGCCCGACAAGCGTGGTCGTTGTGCTTTCCGCAGAGAAAACAGTATTTGTACCAGCCGCCCTTTGCTTCGTCGTACCGGTCCACCGTGTACTCAATCTCTTCCGGTGCCTTCAGTAACTTCTCCTGCTCGCGGAGCAAAGAGATGAAGTGCCTCATGTTTTTCGCTAGAAGAATACTCGTCGTAGTGTTCGTTGCTGGTTGGATTTGCCGAAAGAGTAAGTACTGGAAGAAG
>JACKZZ010006358.1_pt1 | contig 25787 bp, 21 predicted proteins | sample 8027871 | NCBI WGS metagenome assembly JACKZZ01 (sample SAMN15724774, study PRJNA655200) | protist metagenome | isolation source: fluorescence activated cell sorting (FACS) single amplified genomes of... | place: USA: West Boothbay Harbor, Gulf of Maine | collected 2000-07-19 | reverse complement strand
GAATCATCGCTGAGTTTGAAACTCGCTCCGTGGTCTGTGCTCTTTGTCCTTGAGATGCCAGCGATTCTTCTCGTCGGCTCGTCGTTCCGTGATCAGGCCTCTCCATCCTCCAGCTCGACAAAAACCGTATCACCGTCACGCAGAGAAGCAACATCGCCGTCGTCTTCTAATTCGCAGCGTTCAGACGTGGCGGGTGACGCAGCAGTGCACGAAAGAATCTGGGCAAGGATTATTGTACTGTACGTAGTGGCATGCTTAAATAAAGCATTGTTAAAGAGACTGCTGGCAATCTTTAGAAGCGAGAAAAAAGCGCCACCCATAGCACTGATATAAATATGAGTACTCACCAACTATACCAGGGGGCCGGAAGCGCTCGGAATTTCGAAGCGCGCCTTAATCGTTGCAAGGAGCGCCGTATAGCTTCCAGCCGCGCGCGGATTCTCTACCTCGAGCATCTTTCTCCGGGACCCATAGCGGGCATACACGCGGATACCTGATTTCAGAAAAGAATTTGAATTGCGCAAGGTTGAATAGGGATGGTAGACCATCAACTATATGCACCGTGGATCTACATATCTGGATCTACTACGTAGCCTCTGCGCGTCACTATTTTGATGCTGGCACTTTTTATTTTAGCGCGAAAAAAAGGAAGCTGCCTCTCGTACGCCCCTGTAGCTAGAGCTACAGTTCAACGAGTTACACTGCAGACCCAAAAACAAAATCCAACGTAGCTGAGTACTTGTTTGCTGCTGTTGCTGCTGCTGCTGCTGCGCCACTGCAGCCGGTTGCGCGGGTCCTACTTGCGCGACAGCCGGCACTTGTTCCTGCGGACCCGACGAACTGGAATCGGCTTCGCTACAACCTGGGACCGTGCAGAAGGTAAATTCGTAAGTAGTCGCCGCCCATCAAACAACCAATCTGACTGTTCTTCATCCACTTAGGGTCGAGCTTGATGGTGTATTCCGTGTTGGGCTCGAGCTTCGTGCTTAGTGTGATGGTCAGGCGCTTCGTGCTGTCAGAGAATGAAACTTATGGGGCAGCAACGAAAAAAGTAAGCCAGGCGCGCGACAAGTGTGCAAGTGAACCTAGAGGATGATTTGTAGCTGCTGCGTTTCTAAGTACTTACTTCGACTTTGCCGGCTTTGATGCAGCGCGCTCATCCTGCTTCTGCTGAAGCACGCACTATGCATGTTCGGCGTTGATCCTGTCCCCGCCCCAAGTATGCGGACCTGGTGACGATGGTCAGTATGCACACAGGATCTTATCAAGAGTCGCGACATACATCAAAGCCGCAACATTCTGCCTAAGCATGTCTTCACTAAGCACGCAGCTAGTTGTCTGCGCTTGGTTTCGATACGTTGCAAAATTTGCATAAGACGTCCGCGACGAGGGTGGCCGTAACGTCCATGCACTCACCAAGTAGCGGATAACCTTCGTCGTCAAGTGGCTGGGCAAGAATTTTGCCGACTACAGAGCGCGGGGGGCCGCTCATTTTCGTGGTCGCATCGAAGTCGATGTGGATGCTTTTCAGGTCCAGCGCGACGTCCTCTGCCGCGTCCGCCGGATTCGTGCGGCGCACGTGATTGTCGACCATGTCGCCCTGTCCACGGAGGCGCAAAACCAGGTGGAAGGTTGCATTCTTCTGCACATTGTAATGACTTAGGGTCTTTCCGTCCTCGAGCTGCTTACCTGCAGTGCATATAGGTTTTTTATCGCAAACGAGAGAGCAGAGAAAGAGACACAGAGGTCGTGTGGACAATCCTCAGTAGGTTCGCTTGTCGGCTTAGCACGAGTTCTTCCCATGCTATTGCAAGTTTTGCTAGCGGCCTTGCTACATGCGTGTCCAGATCTTACTTACACGGAGGTTGATTTCTTTTTGACGCGAATGAAAAACTGTAACTGATACCAGAAAAAATCAATCGCTGCTGATCGGGTGGAATCCCCTCCTTATCCTGAATTTTCGCCTTTACCGCGTCTATGGTGTGGCTGTCGCTGACGTCATCGATTGAGATCGTTTTCCCAGTGAGCGTCTTGATGAAGATGCGGTAGCAGCCGGATGGTGGTGGCGCGCAAGTGACGGTCTTCGTCGTTCGCAGGTGTAGAACTGCGCCCTTGCCGATGCCACACTGTCGCAGCGTCCAGTTTGGCGCCAGATAGACACCTGGACAAGGATTTGGATATATTTCTTCACTTTGTTCGCATGATCTCTTTTTGAGACCTCGATTAGGATTACTCATTGTCGTGATATCATAACTCTATCATTCTTTTCCGCTCTTTTCGTTCACTCTGTGCGTTTTTTTGGGGTCTGTTTTAAGGCGGTCTGAAAATATCAACGACTTCTCGCGTAGTTCGTATCGACCGGCCAGGGAATAGAAATACGGCAAAAAGAAAAAACGCAGGACCGACTCCGGGTCATGAGCACGACCGCATGATACGCAAGCTGTGAAAATAAAAACTACACCAGTTAGGTCTTACAGACCGAAGTCATTTTGCTAGTTTTACCATTCCAATTGTAGGCCGTCCCGTCTCGAGAAGAATGCTGCTCGCCGGTATTGCGCAGGCCATATACCCCCCTTCCCGAGCTGTCGCTGCCTACAATTTGTGCCCGCTGCGTGATACCGAGGCCCCTCGCGCTGGGATTGTTGACGATCTCCGTCAGAACGTCGTCCACAGTGCCGGTATTCCCGTTTACTTCCACACTGATCGTGCCTGCATACGACAGGACCTCGTACTTCCGCGACCATGGGTGTCCGTTCTTGAGTGCTGAAAAAGGAGACAGCTCCTCGCTCGCGATTACTTTCACCTCGACTTTCATGTTGTATTGATGACAAGTAGTATCTTTGTACTCAAGCGAAAAAAAGAACTATGCGCTCAGACCATGCCATGCGAAAAAAGGACAAAAAGGATGAAAGATCTATTTTTGTTTTTGTTCTTAAGGTGGACCGACGTAAGGATGGAAATCAACTTCAACTACAGTCATGCATGCACGACAAGCTGCTGCCGCTGATAAAAAAAGGACCGATGATAATCAGTAATCAAATAGCTCAAATAGACACTATAACACACTAAGGCGACCCCAATCGTGAAGCATGATAAAAAATTATCGACCTGTTTGATTCTGGGGCCGTTTTTCGCTCTTCGCATACGCATACTCTATGCCCTTGCAGGAGACCCATGGAGCACTGCTGGGCAACAACAAGCCTTTCGCGTATGCAACTAAACCATTTCAAGGGACCCAACACCACCACCAGCGTGTGAAGACCTCACCCGAAAAAAATCAACAATCAAGCGCACTTACATGCCTTTTCACATTCTGACAGGAGAAAAAAAGCTCATGACGATGACAAACTTAGTTCTGTTTCAGCATCAAAAGGACGCGCTCCGAGCCCAATATTTCAAGGCGTTTTTTGCAACCCTCCGATCAATCATAAGAGTTCGGGTTGCGCCAAATCGTGACGAGTATCGATAGCAAAATTTCCAAAGTAACCCTCAACACCTAATTGATTCAGATATATTTAAGGAGCAGTAACTAAGAGCAGGCAAGGATGCACAACAAACGCAAACCTCGTGATAGTATAGTTGCGATGAGGACGAATCTGTCTATCAGTCTCAAAGCGTGGAAGTCGTTCCATCTAGGAATCCAAAATTTGAAGCTCAGTCAGTAGTCGTTAGATTTCGTGTTTCTAGGAAATGAGTGACGAGGTCCGATCATCAAGTTGTAGTTCTAGTTTGAACGTCGTTTAACAAGGTCGACGAAGTTGAAACTTCTTACAGGTTTTCCAATGAGCAAATAGAAACAGGATCCCACCCACCAACTAAATTTCCTTTTCGTGCCGCTTCCTCGTCTGGCGACACTGGTGCTGGTGCTCCCAAAAGACTAGCACTTTTCCGCGAAGAAAACAAATTCACCACGCCACTCGCTCCCGGCCGGGCAAATATCGCGATGGCCTGATCCTCGCTCAAAAGATCGATCAACGTCGAAACCAGTTCCTCCGCAACAGCTTCCTGCAGATTGTGCCGGCTGAGGAAATCGTCGATAATGAAAAACTTCTTCTTGATGTGCGCAGACGTAGAACAATGTCCTTTGCTCAAAACCGCGACGAAAACCAGTGCAAACACCAGGCGTCCGCGCACCTCCGCGGACACCGCATTCGGAAGTTGCTGGCCGTTGCCTTGCTTCTCGTGCAGTTTCGGGACCCAGTCCGGGAGCCCTGCGAGGAGAAGAGCTTTTTGGGTGGTTTCGTAGAGGCCGGGTTCTTCGGAGGATTTATTTGGATGTTGTTCTATTGTCGGCGTGTCTGCACCTTGTGCACTTTGGCGAGTGGGTCTTGCAGCATTGTCATTGTGTTCTACTACGCTGGCGTTGGTAGCAACTTCCTCAGTAGCCGTTTCGTCGCCTGCGAACTGCGCCAGCTGCATTCGACCGTCGACCACGGTGTCAACGATATTGGACTCATTTTCTGCTGCTCCGTCAGTCACAGATTTCGCGTTGGTCTTCCCGGCCGTTAGAAACAGAGTCAACGCCTCGAACAAAGTCAAGTGGTCGCTCCCCATTATCTGCAGAACGCATGTGAGTTCGGATACGAAGAAGATGGCAGTGCGGTCTATGGTGTTCGCTCTACTTCTGCCGCAAAGAGAGGAGGAAGAGGACGACGAGAGGCTGTTGGTGCAACTGGCTTCGTTTTTCATCTTGATCCAACAACTCGGCCAAATGCCTGCCAAGCACCGGACCAAAACACTCTTTCCCGCACCACTTTCCGCGAGAATCAAGCGCTTTTGGCCGGGCTGTAGTGTGAAGTGGAGGTTTTGTAGTGCTGGTGTTGCAGCGGTCGAGGGGGGTGTACTTCCTGCAGCACCTGCAGCCTCTTCATCAGCGATGGAATCGTCCGCATCTTCATCCTCAACCACTGGCGGTGCTCCGAAATTGATTTCCTCGAAGTGAAGGTCAATTCCACCATTCGAGTGTGTTGCGTGTCCTTCAACTGCAGCTACTAGATCTTCAGGTGCAGTTCCGCTCTCCACTTGTCCATCTTCCCTTTCCCTGTTCCTGTCCATCAACGCCAGGGGTCTACCGCTCGACGCCCCGCGGCCTCCAGTGTTGAACCCTATCCCCCGCACCCCCGCCATCTTTTCCTCACACTCGCAGAACTTCTGCATTGCCAGCAACCGGTCGGTCGTCACCCGCCAACTCGCGAAATCCGCGTAGGTGGACATGAAGAAGTCCAGCGACCCTTGCACCTGCCCAATGATCGCCTCCAGCTGGAACATGGCGCCCATCGTGATGTGCCCTTGGAAAAAGGACGGAGCGAGGAGGAGGAAGGGCAACACGCCGGCGAGCAACCCGTAAGAAGTCGTGAACAACTGCAATCGAAACCCGACCTGCATGCTGTTCCAGAGCGCAATGCGGACCTCTTGGAAGCGCCGTTGGATCAGCCCAGCGTCGTTGAGGTTTTGCAACGCCAGCGGCTCGGCGCGGTTCTGCACGGAAATCAACCCGTCGCGAAATTGTGCCTCGGCGTTCTGGATGGCCATGTTGGCGGGAAGCAGCTCTTTACCGAGTTGGTGGGTCATGATGGAGGAAACTGTTGTGTTTGTGAGGGAAAATTTCGACTTTGCAATCTTCAGGGGCATGCAACAAAAAAATTATTGTGTGAGAGTGAGCCAGAGTCATTGTCATGTTCAACTACTGAAGATCAAGATGCAATCTGCAGAAGAAAATAATTATAAACAACTCTATACCAACAGACATGAGCAAGCACAATTCCCAGAGACCCGGCGGCGAGTGGTAGACGAGTTGTGGAAAGAAGAACGCCAACCGCAACACCGCGTCTGCGAATCCAAACGTCAACCTCCGACTGCCGCCGACAAACGCCTGCACGTCTTCGTGCAATCGCTGATCGCAATTCCGCAGTTCGTCGGGTTGCGAAAAGAAGTTTCTAGTTTGAGTTGAAGCTAGTAAAGAGTCACGATTTGTTCTGGTGGTGTTCATCCTCGTTCTGGCGGCGATTGCCGTTGTTCCGGTCTCGCGGTCCGACTCAACCGTCACACCGCCTTCGAGTACAACCAGGTTTTCTTCTACTTCACCGTCTTCTAGATCTCCATTCTGCGAAGGTCTTCTTTTTCCCGCCTTATTTTCCAGCTCCTCGCCGTACAAGCTCCCGTATCCCCCGCCCACCAGCGCCATTTTGTAAAACGCGGCGTCCTTTAACCAGAAGCGAGTCGCAAACCGGTCGACGAAGTAGGCCCGGGCGTGCAGGTCCCAGAGCCCCGTCATGTAGTCGCTGTAGGAGCTCGCGACCATGTTGGAAATCGCAATGACGCCGAAGGATTTCAGCAACTCCTGGAATTTCAGCACATTCTTCGTCTGAAAAGTGTCGAAGAACGCGCCGCGCCACTGCGTCATCACGTAGTCGACGCACAGGTCAAAGGCCATGCCGCAAACCTGCAGTGTCGCGAACTCCTTCGCGCCGGCCTGCTTCTGCAGGTAGTCGGAGATGTGTTTGGTCGCCTCCTGGATGGTAGTCACCCAGGTCCACGGTTGATGTGTGGAGGAATCATTTGACACCGGAGTTGTAGAGGCAGTTGTTGCTCTTGAACTTGAAGCCTCCTTCGTTCCTGATCCTGCAGCGCTAACTAACAATTTGGAAGCAGCAGCCGACTGCAATGCCCCTCTTGCTCCTCCTGCAACAAGGGCGCCATCCTCACTGATATCAAGCATGTCGTGATTCGTATGATCTTCGCCAAAATCACTTGTGTTTTTCGAAGAAGAGGACGAGAATCCGCCTTCACCCCCGGTCAACGTCGAAGTGGTAGAAACGTCATGTAGCGGCGTCTTGCTGGTACTATCTCCGTGGTCAGCATCCACCAGATTTTTGAACTTCAGGTCCGGGCTGGAGCTATTGCTGGAGTCGGTTCTTGGTTGCTGGTGGTCTAGTATTTCTTTGTGATCTTCAGATGTTGATGAAGAGGATTTTGAAGTCCTCCTCGCAGAGGATTTTTCCAGGTGAAAACCGAATCTGCTTGCCATATCCGCAACACCGGAGGAGTGCGAGTCTCCATTTCGTTTCGAGTTCGACGATGCGTCGCTACCGTCTTCCCCCTCCACTTCCCCGAACGCGGAGAACAGAATTTCCCGGTGCCACTTTTCAAACAACGCCGCTGATCCGAGCAAACCGGGAAGAAACAGCTGGAACGGCAAAATCAAGTTCGCGCCGACCGGCAGAAGCGTGCTGCTGGTACTGAACGCCAACGCGTTCAGGCTGGCCGGCAGACTGCTGAGCAGCATGTACATCAGGACGGAATATTCGCCGTCGGTGAACCGCTCGCGGAGGATCTGCCGAAAGCGTTCCTCTTCGTTGAACAGTTTCACCTTTTTTCGACTTGCATCCAATCCAGCAACTGAAATAGCTGTAGCTGCTCCCAACAAAGCCGAATTGGAGTTCTGTTGCTCCCGCAATAATTGCACCAACGCGTTCCCGCCCAGCACCGCTAACAGCGTCGACAAGAGCGCAGCCGAGGTGATTCCGTAGTGCGCTGCGAGCAGGACGTACTCTTTCTGCAAGAAGACCGCGTGAATGTTCCAAACGAAGCTCGCCGCACAGGCCGTTGCCGCAGTGGAGTGAATAATGAGGGAGGAAGTGGGTCTACCTTTGGGCGGTTTGGTCGTAACTCCTGGTACGGCACCAGTGCCTCCTGCCTCCGACAAAGACGTAAAACTATTTTTGTCCTGGCGCTCGTCGGGGTTCTGGTCTTCTCCGTTGACGATAGTGCAGACATTGCCTGTGCTCGGCGTAGCCGAAGCCGCCGAGGTGGAGGATGAAGATCCAAGCGAGGGAAACAGAAAACTGCAGGCCCGCAACATCTTGTTGAACTTTGTCTTGAGGAAGGAGTTGGAGTCTTTGCAGGTTTATTTTTGAGTTTAATCAGGTAGTTTCATAGAATACAAAATAAAGCTCCCACTTTCATTTTTTTCCCGTTCTGGTTTTGTGTGTCGTACTTGGCCACTTTTCTCTATTTCATCTCATGAAGACGACTTTATGGGTAATTGCGATTTTTGTGTCAGTCATGTCCTCACGATGCATGACTGAGACGATTTGCTTTCGATTCATTTTTGGCGAGTGGTGCAAACGACCTTAGTTCTTCATTGGAACGAAAGTTCCTCTTAGGTTCGAGAAGAAGGCTCTACTTTCCCGTTCTCTGGAACCGCTTCGTTCTTCAACGAAGACAAATTTGGCTGCCCTTTACCGCTCAAAATTCTCTCAAAATGTTAATGTTATGTCTTTGCAGGTTTTTTTCCCCTATGGCAACAACAACAAGAATGGCCAACCCGATCGCAAAACAGGCTGTGCAGGAATATGCTTCGGCGGTAAAGAGAATTTGAAAGTCTGGTGTTCGTTTCGTTTCCAAATTCTTAGAAAAACATGAGGTCGCTGTGATGCTGGTGATCTTGTTCATGCCAGCACTTCTTCATCTCTCGCTGTAATACACTACATAGGCCATTTCGATGAGAGCAGCCCCGGAGCTGTTGACATTGAAATCCCAACATCCGTGAATCAACAAAGGTCAGAGGTGAAAAATGATTTCTCTGAGGCGAAAAATAGTGAATCAAATAATAGGGAAGACGGAGTATTAGGTTTTGTCCATGCGCGAGGGCTGGTAGGCGAATATGGTATGTAGCATGTACGTGCCGGGGTAAATCTACGAAGTTGTAGCTGAAATCATGGGAAATTTTGCCTAGGCAGACTACCAGTTCATCAAGGGGTTGGGCAGTACATATCAGAAAGTGGCTTTACAACTTCGGGGTGCAGCCAAGAAAAGCAGAAGCACTACACTTTAACTTACATAAACTCTCACTCCTTTCATTGCCAGGGGGTACGGCAATACGATTGACATTGTAATGACGAAAAATTTATAGAAAAGTTCACTGTTTTCATGCCTCCTTCGAAAAATTAGACCCGTGCGACAGGAAATGGAAAAATCCTCGCCAAATTTGGATCATTTACCCTACCACAGACATTGAAAAATGAGCAAGGTGCTATCTACCCGAAAAACAATTGATAAAAAGATACTTTGTGCTGAGGTATTGAATAAAACTTGTGTAATATTATTTACTGACAGATGTGAATTTTTGGTAGCATAGGTTTTCACGAATCAGTAGATGAAAAGCGGAAAATAAATCGGTACATACGTCGTCACATCTTCATGAGCTCAAGGGCTCAAATCACTCAATACTTTGGAATCAAAATTTGCTGTATTCTTGTGAAAAATTTTGGACAGTCATTATTTACGGGCCCTCGTGTCGGTCGCCTTGTGGTGCTGTCGAGTGCATCTTCAATGTACTAGCCTGATCGGTCGTGTCGTTTAACCAACTTGCAGCTCGAAATTGATAGATGAAGAAGGACGACCTTGTGGACAATTAATACGTCAACAAGCGGTGCCCTGTTATCAGTAACAAAGCGCGCGAGATGACGAGGTCGGCCAAGCAGACAATGTTTCGTTGAAGCTGCGGGTTTACAGCGAAAAAATGCCCATTTGGTTTCGTGCAACTGCTGCTGGGCCATTGCACCGGGGGGAGTTGTTGAAACTTCTTTTATCCGGCGGGACACGGACAGCACCAGCTAATTTATTATATTCGATACTGCTCTTCAACATCGTGAAGATTCGTTTCATTTACCCCTGCTGCTGTTGATTTTCTTCCTCTTCGTCGTCCTCATCGTCCGTTACCTCGACCTCAACATACTCGTGACTGTCGCTGTCCTATCCTGAGTAAAAACGTACCCACACCAGAGTCAAGATGGAAAATCTGCTAGACAAATCGGCCAACTTTGCTTGTTTCGCATGACAAATTTGGACGCGTAGTGTAGTGCTGTTTGAGCTAGTTCAGCAGCATTACAGATCTAGTCTCTCATGCTGATTGGAGCATGACAAATTTCAAAACACCCTTAGAAAATGCTTCTCATGGGGCTCCGCATGACAAACATTTTAAGCATGCAGATTTGCATGACAACTATGGTGTGGGTACGTTTTTACTCAGGATATGTCCTCGTCCTCCTCTGCAGCTGCAACAGCTCCTGCATTGCTGTTTTCTTGTGCAGCATCTGCTCCTGCTGCCGTCCTCGTCGGCAGCACATTCTGAAGATGTGCTTGCTGGTTGTCCTGTGTAGTCGCGGCTGCATTTTGCTGCGATGCTCCCTGTAGTTGCTCCCCCTGCTCTTCAGCATGGTGGGTTTGCGTTTGCTGCTGCTGCTGGTCCTGATTATACTGATCACCACTAAGATTGTGGTCCTGTTGGTCCTGGTTGTTCGTGTTCCCTTCTTCCCCATTGTTCCCTCCATCCTGTTCCTGTCCCTGCTCCTCGTCCTCCTTATTGACGTCGCCCCCGGGCCACCAGTTCTGGTTGGGGTCGCCGTTGCGCCAGGCACCGGGGCCCACGTTGGTGCTTTGCTCCTCCCACTGCTGCTCTCGGGTTTTTTTCGCGTCCGTTAGCACAGCCATCTGCTCTTTCACCTGAGACGAGGTCAAAGATGCAATTCCGACATTATGTTAATCATCCTTCTTGTTTGTGAAGATCAAGATGGTGAATGTACGACCAAATAGTGGCTGCATTTTAGTACGCGGCTAGTATCAAATGAGAAAAAACTTGTCCACTATTCTACCTTGATGACTTTTGCGTTCAGCTGTTCCTTCTTGGCGGAATCCTCGTCCCCGCACTTGGCCATCAGCGCCATGAGCTTCTGCAGCATCCCAGTATACTTTTCCAGCAGGCGCTTCGTTTCGGAATCCAGCTGGTCCCCGTCCACCGCGGACGCAAACTGCTTCTTCGGGTCCATAACTTTCACGTTCAAAGTTATGTGCAGCCCGTTGTGGCGGCACGCGGCGCCCACGGACTTCCACTCGTCAAAACAAATCTGCGAGAATGGAGTTTTTGATAAAATTTGATCCTCACGGATGTTGATGACAAAGCATCACATGCGAATAGGAGTTCAGATTTCTATAAATCCTCAGTGAAGAAGATCATGCTGCGTAACAAACAGAGTCAGAGATCAAGATCCAGCACCATGGCCAAGGCAAGCGCAAGAATCATTGAGCGCATGACTGTGGTCGCACGAGGACTATTAGTAAGTATAATACCAGCGCCGTCTTCTCTTCCGGGTTGAGTTCGACAGATTTGACCGTGCCAAACTTCTGGAAGTGATCCGTTACGACCTGTTGGTCAAATTTGTCGTCCGGAAGGTTCGAAACCAAGAGGATATGCCGTGGGTCGGACGCGTACTGTAGTGTTAAATTTGATGGTTCTTGAAGATGAGAAGATATCTTTGTTGTACAAAGTTGTAGAAGATGTCGCACGACGAGGTGGATTAGCACAACTACTGCGGCATGGAGCTATACCAGACCCACACATGATGTTTCTCGCAGTCATTCAGTCATGTCTTCATCAAATCCAAAAAATAATGCGCCACAAATTCAAATGCTTATGTCTATGTGGTTGATATTTCCAGCATAAGCTGCAAGAAACTCATGGATTTTCATTTATTTTGCTCCCATTGTCATTTTTACTTTCTCTTCCACCGCGTCCTGATTGGCGTTGCTCCCGGACGCGCCCGATGCGCCACTGTTCAGCATCCCGTGATTTACGTTGCTGTTAAACGTGTTTGATTTTGGTGTCACCGTGGACAGCGTCATGTTACTGGTGTGGTGATACGCGTGGGCATTCGTCGCCGCCGGAGGATTCGTCACGGTAGTTGCGGTCGTCCTCGTTGCTGATGTTGCGTACAGCGCCGCTGAGGAATTCATCTCGTGCTGTTGGAGTAACTGTACGAGCTTGGGCTGCGGCTGTTGCGCCACAATCGTGGGATGATGTAGTGAATGCGCGGCCGCGGCCACCGAGGAGGCTGCGGGGGCTCTCTGCTGGTTCTGCTGCCCGCCACCGGCTGCGGAGACAGAAGCGGCCTGGGCGCCGGTGTTTTGCTTCGAAGCCTTCTTAGAGCCCTGTTTTTTTCGCTTTTTACTCACCGGACTGGAGTCGGATTCCGAGGCAGAGTCGTCGGACCGCGAACGGGACGGGGATTCCTGATAGGTGAACACCAACGAAGTCCAGAAGCTCATATAGAAATAAAGGTAGTCATACAGGATGAGAATGTGAATGTAGATGCAGCACATACATGATCTCGAAAAGTGAACTGCTTCAAAATAATCAGTCTGTCACAAGCAAGAGCAACATGATTTTTAGGAGCAAATTTAAAGTACGTATAAGTACCTCCTTTTCCGAACCACTGGACTCTTTGTTTTTTCCACCCCGCGTCCGTTTGTCGTGATTATTTTTTACGGTAATCCCACCGTTTTCCTCGTCGTCTTCATCGCTCGACTCATTCGCGTTTTCCTCGTCATCCGAATTGTAGCTGGATTTTTTGCTCGCCGAATTCTGTTCGTTATCGCTGTTGTACGAGGAAGACTTTGAGCGGGATAGAGACCTGGAGGACCTGGACAAGTTATCCACCTCGGAGTTTATGTTGTAGTTGCCGATCGTGGCATTGTTGTTCGAGGATGTTGCGGCAGCCCCACCGTGATCAACATTTGCTCCTCGACCCCCACCGTTCCGACTCCCATTGTTTTCATTTTTCCTGGAGCTCTTGTTCCTCCGACTCCGGTTTCGTCGGTTCCTGCTCCGGTCGTTGCGATTGCTCTGATTGCCGTGCCGAGAAAGCTGCCCGTCCCCGCGATGCGAGTTATTCTCCCCGCGGTTACTGTCGCTGTAATGCGCAGGATGGTGAATGTTGCCGCCAGATACACTGTTGGTGCCGTAATTGTCATGATGACTTCCGGCGGAGTTGTTGTGCGGACCACCGCCGCCGTTGTGAGAACTGCTACCTCCTGGACCGTTGCCGGTGTTGTCGTAACCGTTGTAGTAGTGGTGGTCGCCACTTCCGCCCCGACCATGGTATCCGTCGTCAGGGTTGTTATTATAGTTGTGGTAGCTATCGCCGCTTGTGCTGTTGTAATGGTCGTGTCGGTGACTGTGACCGCCGCCGTAGTAGTCCTCCTGCCGTCTCTCTTCGATCACCTCACGGCGGGATCGGAGTTCGAGTCGGCTGTTTGGGGGGCCGCCGTTGGGGAGGGAGGGCGGATGGCTGTGTTGAGGATAAAGAAAACACTCCAGGATTTTTTTATGAAGAAGTGGTCATGCAAAATCAGATCGGAAAAGAAAAGCATCTTCACTGTGGTCTTGCAGTTCTCACATCGACAAAATCAAGGAACGTACCTTGATGAAGAAGGCTGGATGTCGTCGCGGCGTTTCAGAATCACTCCGTCAGGTTTGTTTTGCTCCTTCCGCTCTTGCAGAACAGCGCCTGTTTTAATGAGGAAGCATGAAAAACTTCTACTTCCCAAATCCAAAAAAATACTCTCATTCCGTACTGTCACTACATGGCTATTGATGTTCATCTCATCACAGTCATCTTCATCAACAACAAAACTATACTCCTGGGTTTTAGAGTGATTCCGCTCCCGGGCGCACCTCCCCCGCTAGTCGCGCCGCCATTCGCAGAGCTGTTCGGTATCAGGACTGCTGCGGGCGGCACAATTCGCACTTGCGAGGACCCGCTTGCAGCGTTTCCACCCTTTTCGTTATCCGCGTTAGAAGAGCCCCCATGGTCGGCCTTGCCTGGCGTTTTCGTCGCTCTGCCTCCGTCTTTATGGTCACCACCTCCAGCCGCGCTGTTGCTGTTGCCATTTGCACTCTCGACGAGGTGGTCTCTTTTATTTCCGACGGCTTTTGAAGACGGGTGATGCGAGTAGTTCTCACTGCTCGAGCCGGTCGCGACGTTGCCATTGGCTAACTTATTCTTGTTATCCCGGTTTTCGGACCTGTTTTTGCTACGTCGTAATCTATTATCGTTGTTCTTCGACCCGGATTTGTTGCTACTGCTTGTCGGGTCGCTCCGGTTGTCCCGGCTCGATTTGCTAGTCTGCTCCTGGATATGAGATATGGCAGCAGTTTGTTCTTTGTAATTATCCTTCTCTTTAATATCCCGATCGCCGCCCCCACGTCGGTTACTACGATGTTGGTTCTCGTTGCTTTCGTTGTAGTAGCTGCTGTTGTTTCCGTTTCGCCCACCAGCACCTCTTCGGCTGTTCGTTCTGTCATTCGTTTCCAGCACCGCACCAGTACTGGTGTGGTTGATGTTCCTGCCCCCTCCAGAGCGCGATCTACTCCGTCTGGACGTCGACCTGCGTCGGTTCGAGGAATTATTGTGGTTATTTTTATACCCGCTGTCATTTGTCCTGTTGTTCCCGCGGTTATTGTGGCCGTTTCCAGCCGTGCCGCCTCTGTCCGTCCGCCGTCTTTTGCTTGTCCTGCTTCTGCTGTCACTCTTATTGCCTCGTCTGTTATAAGACGAATTGTTGTGATGTTCCTCGTCCTGAGCAGGTGCAGCTTGTTCTAGAGTAACCCGAGTACTACTCGTGATTATATTCCTTTCCCTGCTTGACGCGCCGCCGCGCCTCTGGTCTCGGTCGTTGCTCGCTCGCCGCGTGGTGTAGTTGTCACGCGGTGGCGCTTGCACGTCGCCTCCCCCGCGACTAGAATCGACGGAATTCCTCCGGTGGGCAACGAGATTGGTCGCGTCATTGTAGTTGTCCACAATAATTTTGATCTGTTGGGGCGGGTTTTTCGGTACCCGCTTATCTATATCGCGGTTCTTCGGCATGGTGTTCAGCGTTTGTCTGTCTCTGCTTGTTGATTGTGTTGACGTCGCTGTGATATTGCAGTCAGTGGTAAGATGAAGTACCCTGCTGCTGTATCTGAAGAGACTCGCCAGAACTGAACAACCACTGTGCTTGTCGTGTAGTCGCACTCGCAGCCTTGTGAGGTAAAAACTCCTGGGATCGAGATACTCCTCCCTGGCTCAGGTAGCGGCTATGATGGCCGGACTATCTAAAGCAACAAAATAGCGGTGACTCGTTCCAACCCTCGCTGGAGTTGGATTTGCTCCCCCGTGTGCTTCTCCCGCTGTTGTAGTTCTGACTTTGACATCTGGCTCAACATTGCAGAAGTTTTGATTCTCTCAGCGGCGCGCGCCTGGACTTCTGGTAACAGTCTTGAGTTTAGCCCGCTTCCGTGATGTCGCAGGTATAATAGAAGGAACTATCGAGATTATTAGATGGCGTCTAAACTCCTACCGCTTTAGTTTGTTTTCCGCCTAGAGGACTATCCGTAACAACCATCGATCCCCTCCTCCAGCTAGTGCCGATTCGAAAAAATCGACTTTTCACGACACCCAAAATAACAGGGCATGGTGAAATAACTTTTGAAAAATTACCACTGGTGAAAATGAGGGCCAGAAAAGTCAAACTACAATAACTACGAATTCAAATTTGCTTTTGCTCTGCTTTATTCCAAAGCAGATCTACCTAACAAAAACTTTTCAATCATAGACACAACAAAACTCGGTCGCTGCAAAGTAAAAGTAAATTCGAATTCCATCGAAGGTGTTCCATAGGGAACAATCTGATTTCAGGGTACAGGAATAGAAGATCGCTTCAAGAATACTCTGTGGACTGAGACTCACAAAAATATCAGCTTGATCTAAATAAAAATATCGATCTTCATCAGCAGCTTCAACTTCATGACCATCAAAATGCCAAAGCTACGCACTGCAGAGATCTTTTGTGCAATTCAAGTTCTGCCTGTAGCTCTCATATCGACCACAAGGAATACAGAGCCACTTGATCATGATATGTTTCATCCTCGCACCGGAATTATTCGTTTTTGCATCTACTCACAATTGTGGATAATTCCTGTGATTGTGATTTTGTGAAGGAAAAATTTTCTTTACATGAAGACTTCTTGCCTCGTGAAACTACAGGTGTGAGACGTCTTGTCCAGAGCTGCGACACCATCGCCACATTGACATTGAACACATGAAAAACGGCGCAGTTGCAAGTGCAATCCTTCTTGTCAGTTCTTCCAATAGCAAGAACTTCACTTGCCGAAACAAGCAACGTGATGATCATGGACCGCAGGTGGTGAATGTTTGTTGTATGGTAACCGAGGCGCGGAGCTTAGGACTCGAAGCACCGGTGCGCAGAGAGCAAGAGGTAACGGTAAGTCGTGAACAAATGCAGTTTAGTGTAATTAACATTTTTCAAACAATCAGAGAGCTGCTTTTTCTCTGTCTCACAGTGAGTTCTTGAAGATCATGCGTCGGAGTAGGTACTTACTTGGGTTCTGCTGGAGGCAAAATCTTACACGTGTAGTTTTCATTCTCTTATTCCGGGGTGTTGAAAAAAGCATCTGTCATTTCAATGGGTTGACACGGGAATTTTAACTGATACAAAAAAAAAAGATGTGTTCAAAACTTCAGAAAAATTTTGTTCGAAAGTATGTATCCGAGTTCCACCGAACTTATATTCATCAATATTCGCCAGCATTTTTCCAGACAAGAAAACTACTAGCCACTGCGACGTCATCCTGTTCCTCAGCATTTTGCCGCCTCATCTCACTTAAATCAGGTTAGCGTTTCCTTGGCCACCTGTGACACCACTGCCTTCCCGCTGAATTGTTCCTTCAAGTGCAGCACGTTTTGTGCGATTTGGACCGAATCCTTCGCGATTTGATGCGCGTCCTCTCCGTACCGGTGCCCCACCAAATCCGCCGTGACGTTCGCCGTGGAGGACAGAATTTCGGACGTGGCATCGTACATCGCGGAGACAATCTCCACTCCTGCGAGAACGGAGGATAGACCGACGGTCTTCGCTGCCTGCTTCAAATCGTCCTCATGCATGTACGTTTGGACAACCGTGGATGCGGTAGATGCACTCGGTAGCTGTGGTGGCGCGAGGGTATCATGACTTGCAGTAGTGGTTCTTGATAAATTTGTTCCACCAGCATCAAAGGTGTCGACGCAAGAACTTGAAAACGAACTTGCTGCTCCTTGTCCGTCCCTTCCCGCGGCGCTGCTTGCGGGCTGGTGCCCCGAAGTTGATGTTAATACAGTGGTTGCAACGGACGTTGTAGACGTGAGCACCTGGCAAGAATCGCTGTGCACGAACAGATTCGATGAAGTTGAGTCGTAAGTGGATGAGCTGGGCGGGTCATTTGTGGAAGTAGAGAGGTTACTACCGCTACCGCGCTGCAGAGATGAAACAGAAACACTCGAATCTGTGCCTCCTCGTCTGCTTGGAGCTGCAGTAGTCTCCTCTGCCACAACTTCGGCAGGTGATGTCGCGTCGCCAGAAAGAGCGTAAATTCGCGACGGTAGCGAAGTAGATGATGTTGAGGTCGTAGAAACGTGGTCTGCGGTTGTACAAGCAGTTCCGTCGAGGATTTTCGGCGTTTGATGCCCTTGAATGAACTGCTGCACTTCCAGAGACGAGCCCTCTCCGTGGTCGACCTCGTTGGCAACTAACATTCCATCAACAGAACGCCTCGCCGCGGAGACCGTCGTTTCGAGAGAAGTGCCTTTGTCTTTAATCACCTGATCGAGCCCCCGCACGACATCATATCGTCCGGACATAGCACTACTTGCTGATCCTGCTGAAGATGCAGAGACGCCAGAACTACCAGCTGGAAACGAGGGTTGTAGCTCGCTACTCTCTACTCCAACATTCTGCGCCTGCTCGCTGTAGTTGGCGATTACTGTACGAGCCTTCTGAGCCAAGGCATTCAGGGCCGTCTTGCTTTTGTCGGTCAGCCAATGCGAAGTGTCGCGCGTGTACCGCAACTTTTCTTTGAAGTCTGCGAGATCAATGCTGCTGTTTTGGCGAGACAAGCTGGCTCCATCTTCATCATGGGGGTGCAGATCCACGGGCAGCATGTGCCCCGTCGTGGCTGCGCATGCACCTGGCAGTGCGGCTGGCGCTGCATCCTCTCCACGACTGGCGATGGAGCCAGCAGGTAGTTGTACAAGTTCATGTCGCCCATCACTTCCTGAAGGTAGTGTCGCGAGGACATCTACAGTCTGTGACCTGCAAGGACCGCTGGCGTTCTTCCGTGCAAGAATTTCGCTTTGTGGCTTGTTGGTACTCGTAGCTGCTGTCGAAGTGAAAGAAAGCGGCTGGTGGTTCTTTTCGAAGATAGCTCCGGGTCGTGGGGGTCGTGTCGCTGCAGCATTATCTGAGTTCGATTGAACAAGATGCGAAGAACTTTGTGAAAGATTTCTTTGATTCCTGATCCTCTCCATCTTTTCCTTTTCCACCTGCTCGTATGATTTCACCCAATCCTTCTCCCGTGCCTTCTCGCCCATGAACTGAATGCCCTTCGCAACCACCTGCGCGCCGGTGCGAATCGCGGACCCGAGGTGAAACGCGGAAAACCTGGTCCAGTAGGAGAAAAGCTCTGCGCTGCTGTTGTCGTACCGCGGCTCCAGCACGCAGCAATTACAGTTGTTGCGGAGAACCTTGGTCAGTTCGTCCATAGACAGTAACCCGGGTTGGTGAAGGAAAAGCCCGTAGAGAATGCGGGGAAGATTCAGAAACAGAGGCTCCTGCTGTGGTGCAACTTGTACTTCGGACTCCTGCTCTCGCTGCGGTCGACGTTCTACTTGAGCGCCATCTTCTCCATCTGACGCTGAGTCAGTCTCGTCAGAAACGGCTCCTGACGCTGGTGCTACAACGGGAGGCACGAAAGTGGAGCTAGAGAAGGTGATGATCAATAGCGAAGAGGAAACGATCAACACCTCCGCGTCTTTCATGGCGAGAGTGAGACGCGCCCCGCGGGGGACGACCGGATGGCGAGGAGCTGATACTGTTACCCTTGGATTGTTGTTGTTTGCATCAGAACCACCGTCATTTTCCTTGCCTTCCTCTTGTTCTCTAGTCATAGTCTCACCATGAGCTCCTGTTCCTTCGTTCGTTTCTTCAGCTGTTGAGATTGCCGTCTGCAAAATCAGGTTGCAGATTGCGTCGTCGCAGATGCGGAGAGTGCCTTTGCTAACTACCAAATCATATTCGAGTTCTTTACTTGCGAGTTTATTTTTCGGTTGCGACGTCGAGACTGTTAGGTGAGGAGTGTCTGTGTCAGTGCCGTCTTCATCGTGCCGGTCGTGTCCACCTGCTGTGATCCTGCAATTCTTTCTCTTGCCTTTTTTTCTCTTGCTCGGACTGTGCAAAAAAGTTTCTACCGTTACAGGCCCGGCCTCTGATTCCGAGCTAGAAGATGAGCTACTTCTACACGGGGCGGGTGGTGCTTGTTCCGCAGTCGTGTCGTAGGTCATCGTGCTGCTCACGGTGGGGAAAAAGCCAACTACCGCTGCTTGTTTACTATCATCCTCGTCATGGTCGTCAGCGTTTATTGCCCCCGCCAGTTTATTTGTTACCACCCCCGCCGCCGTCCTCTGTTGTATTCTTTCATCATCATCACCTTCTTCTTCTATTTCGCCTGCTGTACTAGTTGTCCCGTTTTGAATGAACTGAGCTACAGTGGTGCGAACAACATGATCCGGCGCAGGAGCACCATTTCGTCGCGCTCCCACAGCTGCCATTGATGTTCTTCCCTCCGGAGAAAACACATTTATTTGCCCAGACGTCGAAGACGTAGTCTTAGCTGCGGTTGCCAAGACAACTTCTTCTTCCGGGTGAAAAACGCCTACCTCGAGACCCTCGGATGTAGGTGACTCGTCGTGAACGAGCAGCTGCTGCCTAATCTGCGCATTTTTCACCAACAGGTCAAACTCTTCCAACTTTTCCGGACACCTGGCCAGCAGCGCCCGCGCCGTCGCGTCTCGGGTCAATTCCTGGGTGGTGGTGATTTGGGCCGCATTATCGCCGTTCAGGAGCGTCGGGTTCGCGGGGTTGTGTACTTCATTGTTAAAGTAGAAATCCCGCAAAAACTGGTACACTGGGACTGCGTCATCCATGAAAACCACACCGGAAACCAGCTCCTTAGCCTCGTAGAGTGGCGGTTTCGGTGCTGGTGGTTGCGGTTTCAACATGTTGACGTTGCTTGTTGCAGTTCGTGTTGCCGGCTGCGGTGGAGCAAGATCAACATTTTCAGGCAATGCAGAAGATGAAGCCGCAGGAGATCGCTGCTGCGCAAGCTCATTTCTTGACATCTCTTTGCTTTTCCGCACGAAATTGGTTGTTTGGTTTCGCCTAAAAAGTCGCTGAAGGGAAGAGCAAATTGGTAAACAACAACAGGAAAAATTATCTTCGTGTGGTCTCAACATGAGGCCCGTAGGTACGAGATTATCATGTAGAAGTGTGTCTCAGCTGCATCTTCAGCTTGTTACAAGAATAATAGGGGTCGGCATGTTGCGATCTTGTACTATGTTGTCAGTGTATCTTCGATACCAGCTTAAAATAAGATGTGATGATATCAATTCAATACGGACCAAGAGAAATGCCCAGAAATGTTTTCAAGATGGCGAATGGGAATGTATACTTCAAGATCTTTGTCTTACTTCGTGCCAGAAATTCACATTCTTAACTCGTACTTTTTCGACTTCGCTGTCACAGTTTAGAGGACGGTAGCTGATCGATCGCCTTCGTTGGCGTTATTTGTGCACACTTCATTTTTAGACTCGAGATCACTATCACACTTAGATTTGAGCTCTAAAAAAAGGTCTTGAACAATACAGTAGCAGGCAAGTGTCGGCATCATCCATCGTCATTCACATTCTGCAAGCGGACCGTGCGGACACTACTTGTTTTAGAGGCGTAAGGCAAGAAGTCCAGACAAAAATTTGTTGAAGTGCAAGTGCAGTTTGCATCATCCTCCAAATCCTCTCCGTTCGACGTGGAACAGAAGCAAGTACTTTGTGCATTTACGATTTCATCTACCTTGTAGTTTCTACAACGCTCTGTCTACCGCCAGTCTAAGCGTTGCCACAGAAGAAGCAAGAGCTCTCCTGACGCAAGTAGAACTGATTCAAGTACACAACAAACTAAGAACAGAAAGAGTTGTAGGAGCTACCTGCTTTCAATCGAAGAACTGCTGCACCATAATAAACGAGAACAAAAAACAAGAACTTCTACGACGATGCAACTGTGGTGCGAAAATTGTTTGATACGAGAAAATGAAAAAGAACAAACACAACAAGGAAAGACAAAACAGATACAGAAACCTCGGCTATGTTGGGGACATTAATACATCGGAAACAAATATTGACCGGCTAAAGCTGTGTAAACAAAAAGAAGGAACCATAACGATAAGAAACACCTCAGTGTTGTTACAGTTTCAGTTTTAGGCTGTCAGGGGCTTTCAAAAGGAAAGGCTTGCTGCAGAAGGTAGAAAATTATCTGCAAGTAATCGAGATTTTACTGCGAGGCATATTAGAAAAGGAAGCGTCCCTCAGACTCAGAGTCAGAAGTTACTTCTGTCTGAAATAGAGCAGTACTCGACCCGCACTCTGGTTAGTCAGAGTCGGGCGCTTTCAATTCAATCCAGGTCTGCTCGCACAAGGAAGTACGTGATGGTTGCTCCTAATAGCACCATTTAGAATCTCCGTGTTTCGCTGAACAAGCCCGAAACAATACGATTCAGTGCGGAGACGTACTAGAAATCAATGAAAAGCATGTCGAAACAACTTCAAAAAAATCCTTCACGCTCCTTACAAGCAGCACGGCGGTGCTGAAAGATGATTAGCTTTCAAATTTTCGATAAAAAGCAGCACCCATTGCGTCCCACCTGCTCACTATGGAAGATAAATCTCGGGAAAGAGTTGTACGAGTTCTATTCATCACTTTCTTGGAAATCAAAAAACCAGACGGAAGCGAATCTGTTTTCTCAATCTGTTCGGGAGTGGTTTCAAATTGCTGTAACAAGGAAGAAAGCATCGTTGCTGTAAGCGATTGTATGAAATCGATCTCAGCACACGCTACTAGTTCGCGTGCTCACTTCGTTACTGAGATTTATAATATATATCAAACCTCGCCACTCTACTCTTCTTCAGTTCTACATCTTACGAGTAGCAGTCCGACTACTATGCGAACCACTTCGAGGCCATTTTGGAAACGTCCTCGTAACAGCTCCGCGCGTTCGATTCGCAGCTCTTTTTCCCTTCGTTGCAGCACGCCCGGACCTTCTTCTTGAACTCCGTTTTTTTGGCGTAGGTTTTCCCCTCATCGAACGTCTTGGAACTGTACTCGTAGGTGGTTTTCGCGAACAGACCGATATTCTCTTTGGTGAAGTTGTTCTGGACGTGTTCGACAAACCCGTCAACGATCGGCTTGCCGAAGTCCTTATCAACTGTAAAAATGTCTGGGTCTGGAAGAATTCATGTTTGTCATGCTTGTCTGGCATGACTCTGAAATCTGTCATGCACGTTACCCAAGAGCTGCGTTTTTCTGTGATGCAGAAGCGCAGTTTGTCATGCAGAATAGGCAACACCTAGCAGCGCAGAAACTTGTCATGCTGAGCCAGCATTTGTAGCCTCATCATGAGACGCTACCCAGCATCACAAGTTCCCATACCCAGACATTTTTACATTTGATAGTCCTGCGCTTGCTGCAACTTGTATTTCGCCCACTGCGCCCAGTGCTTCGTGGAAGCCCCTGCGATTCATTTTTTTCCAGGAGAATGAGAAAGTAGCTCATGCTCATGATCTCTAGTACTGAAATTCAAATTTATAAAAAAACATGACTCATCCTCGTAATGCTGTGACCTGGATTTTTGTCACAGCTGCAACTGACCGTAAACAGGAGATCATGGAATAACTTCATCAAAAGCTGCCACTGAACCAGCGAAGTAAGCTATTTATACCAAAAAAACTTCCAGCGCTTTCGCCTCCAAACTCTTGCTCGGTGCTTGAGCTGTCCCGCTGCAGTTTTTCCTTGTCCTTTTCTCTCTTGCTCCTTCGCCGGTCCGCCCCCGACTCGAAGACGTGGATGGAGTGGTCCTCGGGTAAGTTTTCCACGGTAAGTGGGTCGTTTAGTTGCTTGTGCAACTTCTGCTCCTTGGACAAATTGATCAAGTTGTCGTCGCTGGAAACCGTGTTCGGAGACATCTCCGTGTTGTTCAAAGTTTGTTCGCGGAGATGGTCCTTGTCCACCAAATCGTGCAAAGAGCCCGTAATCACTACTTTTTTCTTGTTCATCTGCTGTTGTTCGGTGCTGTAGTTGTCCTTGTCGGGCAGCTGCTTGCTGTGGTTTTCTTGGCCCTGGTCCTTGTTTGGTGGTCCACCACGAGGACCAGTTTCGCGCAGAGAGGCGCGACTGGCGATCGGCACATCATCATCATTGTCGTCGTGGAATCTTCCTGCTTCTTCCGGTGGTTGCGACCCCGCCTGTTTTTCCATCTCCATCTTCTCGATCAGCCCAGGCGTTTATCCGAGTGCACAACCCCACCCCCTCCAGCTCGTCTCTCTGGAGTGCATATCTTTATCTAGCAACAGAAATAACCGCCACCTCTCCTAAATAAAAATGCAGCGCTCTTTGCCTGACAAATCTACAGTGTAGTGCAGTTTGGGGTTCTGCACCGACAACTTTGCATGCAGGCACGCCAAAAAGTAGTCGCAGACTGGCTTTGGCATTTTTGCATGACAAATTATAGAAGCAAGAGGGGGAGTAGTTGTGCACGACCTCTCTCATAGGGTTTCGAACATTTCGTGTTCCGGCTCGCACTCCGAGGCGTAGTCCGAGTTGTTGCCCCCACCGGTAGGTGCGACATTCCCAAAACGCTGGTGGTGCGTGAAATTGCCGTACGGCGAGTAGTCCTGATGCGCAAAATGATCCGCCCCCGCGTTGGCACCAGTGGAGGATTTGACGCCAGCAGCACTCGATTGTTTCTGCAACTCCTTCCCAAGCGTCTTGAAGGGCGACTCCAACTCTGGTTTATTCATGTCGATGATGTTACGTGTTTCACCACCACGATGGTGTTCTTGAAGGTCCGCGACACTGGGATCATACCCCTGCAGCTGATTGCTCTCGTGCTGCGGTCCTCCGACGCCAGCGACGGCCCCGCGCTCCCGGGAGGCTTCCCGCGTGAGGCTCTGTTTTGGTGTTGACGAGAATCCACGAGGACCTCTGCTGGGGCTTAGTTCTTCTATTTTTGTTGACGTGTTTTTATCAGCAAGGTTATTTTCACCAGTAGCTACTGCTACTGCAGCCGTGGATTTTTGATTTATACTAGTAGTACTACTAAAGTTCTTACAACTAGAACTATTGTTCATCTTGGGTGTATTAGTCGCCCCCTTTGCCTCGACGGAAACTTGTTCTGCAGCACTGCTATTGTTGCCGCCCGTACTGTCAGCAGCAGCACCGCTATTGTTCCAGCTCGTACTATAATAACTTTTTTTTTCAGTAATCACACTGCATGCTTTTTCCCGGTACGGCACTCGACTTGACTTTGCGCTAAGTGAGCTCGCGCTGCGATTTTTGTTCATACTACTATTTCCAACTACTGATAATTCTCCGTCCCTATTCTGCTGCTGCAGAAAGGTGATTTCTCCTGTATTCCTCCTGTTATTTTTGAAGCAGCTTGTGGTTGCTTCGCTTTCGCCCCCCCGCGTGAAAGGAGGTGACGGCGTGGTCGTACTAGTTTTGTGCGTGCACGAAGCAGATGATGGGCTTGGCGTCAAAATCCTCGTCATGTCAAACCCAAGATCTCGTTCCTCCTCGGCGAACAGTGCATCTGAGTGCAGCTGCTGCTCGTTGCGCATTTTCCCGTTCTTGACAGGTGAACCATTTTGAAGATGCAGAAACTCTTCATCTTGGCTGTTTAAAACCGCCTCCAGTTCCTCCTTGGTACAGAAGGTCTGCATGTCCCAAATCTCCACGCGGCCGTCGTCAAACAGGGCACGCATCATCTCAAACTCGAGTTCCTCTAGCTCCTCGCGCTGCTTCTTTATTCTCTGGGACTCGAGCTCCTCGAGCTCGCGCTGCTTCTTCCTCTCGAGCAACTCGAGTTGCTCGAGCCTGCGCTGCTCCTTCTTTACCTTTATTTCTTCCTCTTGCGCCATCTTCGCTTGCTGCTGCTCACGCTGCATGATCTCCCACTGAGTTGCCTCTTGCTTGGTCGGCGGCGGGGTTGAGGGAGGCGGCGGCCGCGGGGCAGTGAGAAGGGAACAGTTTTTATCTTCTGCAACCACATCTCCCAGCACGTGAAGATCGTTCACCGGAGGTGCCCGTGCCGCTTCAGCGGTCAGTAAACTTCCCCCTTCAACAAGAACATCTTCCTGCTCCTTCATCTGCACGCGGATTTCCTCCTGCTCTTGTTCCCAAATCAGTCGGATGTGTCTTTCGATATCGGATTCACCAGTCGTGACATCATCCAACGTCTCGGGTTCATGTGTCGTGTGCAACGTCGACCTTTGTTCCTGTAGTTCCTCGTGCTGGTCCGCGTTCTCCCGCCGCCCCGGGGGCAGAGGCTGTGCATCTTCCTGTGTTGCTTGGCCTTGGTTTCGTCCTTGAGAAGGAGCCGCATCATCTTCGGGAGAAATTTTTGCAGCGCCTGCGGTCTGCTGATCCTCTTCAAATCCACTTGTTAACTGCGTCCGGTAAGCCTCGGCCTCGTCCGGTTGCTTCATTTCTTCCTCGACGCACTGAGATTTCATTTTCATCGACAGTTCGTGCGCTGCCTCGTTCTGCTCCGTCGTGACGGGAGCTTCATTGTCGTAGGCTTTAGAACAAGTGTGACTGTCGCAAGATGAATTTCCGCTTTCATCTTGTCCGTGAAATGATTTCGAGGGTTCAACATCTTGCGCGGCCACATCTTCTACTTCAAACACCCCCGCGGCCGGTTGGTCCTTGTTGCTCGGAGCAGACGGTTCTTGCGTTTCAGGACGTTCTTGTTGATCTCGACATACTAGACCTTTTCTGTTTTTCTCCACCAAGTCGTCCTCTTGCTCGCCCTG
>JACKZZ010022501.1_pt1 | contig 25832 bp, 45 predicted proteins | sample 8027871 | NCBI WGS metagenome assembly JACKZZ01 (sample SAMN15724774, study PRJNA655200) | protist metagenome | isolation source: fluorescence activated cell sorting (FACS) single amplified genomes of... | place: USA: West Boothbay Harbor, Gulf of Maine | collected 2000-07-19 | reverse complement strand
TGATTTGATCTATATTGTCTTTCTTTCATGTTATTGTGCTTTTTGATTATTAAACATTTCTAATAATTGGTTAGTAGTAAGAGATTGTGCATTGTATTTTCTATGAACTATTTCTTTATCTTCTTCATATCCTAAACTAAATGCAATATAACTACCTGATTTGAAAGTAACATATATTACCTTAAATTCATCATACCTTCTACTGTTTCTGTGATAATCCTTACCAATAGTAATTTCTGCTTCTGGGTATAATGATTTATATTTTAAAACTGTGTATTCTGCTATGAATTGTTTTTTAATTTCGGTTTCAAATTGAAGTCTTGCTTTAGTATTATTCTCTTCAAGTTTAGTTTTTAATGTATTTGGTTTATAATATCGGTATTGGTCTGTAATATTAGTACATTGTAATTTATCATGCTCTATATAAACCGTACTTTTACCCATTTCAATTTTACCATTTCGAAATGAATCAAATAAAATTTGACAACCACCACTACTTCTCATTACCTCAACTTCAGCATACCATTGTGTATTGTTGTAACTATAACCAAATTCATGCTCATAAGTTTTATCAAATACTTCAAAGTCATTTATATAATCAATACCCTGTCTAAAACCAGCTTCATCAAGTAATAGCATGGTTGCTCTATTTTTATTTTGTTTTCTAACAACTTCTTTATCACATTTTTCAATATAACTTATAATTTCTGATTGTTGTTCAGTTGTTAATATTTTTCCTTCAAATAAATCTAATTGTACACTCATAACCTTTATTGTTTATTAATTATTATACCGTGAATATACGAACTTTCTCCTGCATAGCCTAGTTTTTTGCTAGAAACCTAAATATTTTTTTCGTCTAAATATTAAATTAAATGTAGTATTTACGTTAGATGATGTTGGGTTAAACTGTTCCCAACCATCTCCCCATTTAATTCTCATATATTCCTTATTATCTTCCCATGCATTGGTTATTAATTCAGATAAGTTTTCATCATGTTTCATTGTTTGTTTACCTGATTCATGATAATTAAATGTATTACCATGATAATATTTATGGTCTAAATCATATATAGTTTTAATAGGATTTTGTTTTAATCTTAACATATAATCCCAATCTTCACAATACGCTGGGTATAAGTTTTCATCAAATAATCCTACGTTATGCACCGCCCAATCTTTAATATAGAATAAATCAAATGATCCTAAACCAAAATCTCCCCCTTGACCAAATACTATCCCAACAGTTTTATCATTGGATTTAGTAGCTAACTCCTCCAATAAACCAGGTGTAAAACTTACATCATGAGATGTAATAAGCCATCCAGGTGAAGTAATATAGCTTTTAATAATTAAATTCCAAGCACCACCACAACCTAAATTTGATGGTAGATTTACTACTTTAAAATTTTTAATATAAGGATGTTTGATTTTAGATAAAGCATCTAGATCATCATCTAATTCACCTTTACCATTATTATTAATTACAACATAATTATCAACTGGGTAATCTATAGATGAAATCTGTTTCATTAACCAATGAACTCCATTAACAATTGCTACTCCTAAAACTGGTATACTATTCATATTGTATTGCTTCTTCTATTTCACCACAAATAAGAAAATTATCTTCACGTTGTAAAACACGACTGCCTCCCATTTCATGTACATATAAACCTAATACTTGTTTGTTAATACTATCATCACTATTTAAGAAATGATGTATACCAATTATATCTAATATTTGATATGCTATATCACTTTTATAAATTATGTTACAAATTGGTCTCATTTGCTATCGTTTGAATTAAAATTACCCAATTGTTGTTGTAATGATTGTATTGTTTTTTTAGTTTCAACTGTAACTGGTTGGCTTTTTAAATGGATAATCATCTTCATTATTGCCTTTGTTTCTTCTATGTTTTTCATTGTTTATAATATTGATTTTATAAAATGTATGGTCCAGGCTACAAGCCCGTTTAACTGTAATGCTACTAAGTTCCATTGTCTTCTAATTGCTACTTGAATAAGTACACATAAAAAACCCATAACGTAAAGAGGTGGGGATAATGTCCATTGAGCTGCGATTAAAAATCCTACTCCCATATATCCAATTCTTGTCCCTAATCTTTCAGTTGGTGATAATCTTTTATCCCGAACCATTGTTTTTAGTATGGATCGTCTCCAGTATTTACTAAATATTTTTTTATTCATATTACCTATAATTATCTAATGTAAAATTTGTTCCTGGAAGTGTATGAACACTTCTATTATGATTTGTATAAACTAATACTTCAGGATCATCAATTAAAAAATCACATCCTTTACAATATGAAGGATAATCACCTGTAATATGTCCTTGTCTTAACTCTTGATATTCCTTACCATTCCATATTTCATCAAATGTATTTTCTGATAAATGTCCTAATACTGCTTCTTCATCTCTACCTAATACTTGACAACAAGGGTGTATTGCTCCTGTTTTACCATCTAAACCACCTGCTCTAATTGTAATTTCGGGTGCAAATGGTCTACCACAAGTTTTTGTTTTACCTACTCTTTCATTTGGGTTTTCATATACACCTGACCAGTTATGCATTTTCCATATTTCAGCTAATGAATCAGTGGGTTCAATCCAATTTTTTTTATATTGTTCTATTTCATAATCAATTTTATCATTGTCTGTAATTAAATGGTATGATGCTATTTCAGTTACACCATTAGTTTTAGCTATATACTCCTGTGCTTGTATAGCATTATTTTTAACTAAATCCAATGCATCCCTATTCATCCACTCCTTATATTTTTCATTATTATAACCAATAATTGAAAAACGGATACGACTTAACCCTTCATCTATACATTTTTTCATATAATCACCTTTAAATTTAAAGCCGTTTGAAAATATATAAGATAATACATTATGTTTAGTTAATATTTTAATGTATTCAGGTAATCTTCTTACTAGTGTAGCTTCACCTGAACCTTCTAGATTAACTACTTTAACCCCTTTATCTACACATTGTAAAACATAGTTTTCAAATTCATCTAAAGGCATTTGTTTTAAAAATCCTTTATGCCTACCTGGGTTGGTTTGGGGGCACATTTGACAAGTATAATTACAACCTCCATTAATTTCAATAACAGCCCTTTCTATGTATGGTTTTATTATATTATTCAATTTTTCCAAATGTTTTTAGTATTTCAAATGTTAATAATGCCCTTTCTCTAGGTGATTCATATAGGTCATGCTGTTGTGGTGTAACTCCTTTATAATATTCTAATATAGTGTTTTTATTACTATTAGTGGGTTGCAACTTATATAAACTTAGTGCTGCTTCAGTTAATCTATTTAAACCTACATAATAATGGATAGGTCTGAAATCGCAAACTGAAGGATGAAGGTTAATAATTTCTTTTAATACTTTAATTCTTTCTTCATCATCTCCTAATCCCTTATAAATATTAGACTTTACAAATAATAACGTCATTCTTCTCCTAAGTGAACCTGATGCTAAATCAATAGTGGGCCAGAATTGGTCTTCATTTCGTTTTTGTTTACCACATAAGGTTTCAAACTCTAATAAAACTTCTATACCCTCTAATACCTCTGCTCCTGATCCTATTTCACTCATCCCCCATAAAACACCTAACATTTCATGGTATGTCGTCCGAAGATGTTCTTGTGAACTTGTTAAATTTAATATCCCAGTTTTATTGTATTTTTTTATTATATTAACTGTTTCTTTGAATTCATTAAACTCATGTTCAAAACGTATATGAAGTGGTTTACACATTGCAAATCTAGATAAATACTGAAATTCACCTCTATACTGACACATTCCTAGACTAAATATATCATTATGTACATCTAGTGATTTTAACATAAAATCTTCAACTTTATCAGTAGGAACATCGGATAACGATTCTTCTATTTTGGCAAGTTTATTTAAATTTATTTTAGCCTGTGTTTCAAATTTAAGGGGTCTATCCTTATTATCTATTAAGCCAACTTTATCTTTAAATGATTTTATTTTATTATTGTTCTGGAAATATTTTGATCTATAAAAGTTTACTGCCCACTCAGTATGGGGGTGTAGTGTACCTACATCTGTAGAATAATCAATATAAGTATTAAATGTATCCCAATCTAATAGCCTAGAAGTATTTTTATGTATTGGGTGAAGATGTTTTAAATATTTTTCCATTTTTTTATTATTTATTTAACAAATACTTGTATGCATATTAAACTTACACATAGTATTAAACTTATAAATGTTTTCATACTAATTCCCTCATTAAAAAATATTGCTACAAACACAGCATAAATTAATATACCAATAGCAAATCCTATAAAACGAGCAGGCCATAATAAACCATTAAATGATTCAACTGTGTATTTAGTAGCCCAAATATAAAAGAATGATATAACAAACCCAAATAAAGCTACAACTGTTTCATTTTTTCTAAACCAATCCATTTTAAAGAATTGCCCATTCAATTGAAACCATACTAATATGTGTCCTATTGAAAAATATATTATACCTAATAATAAATTATATTCTTTCATTATGAATGGTTTTCATGATTACCAAAATTAAAGATAATAGATAAAGGTCCTAAATAAATTAATATTGTATAGTAATATAACCCATTATCAGGTTGTTCATCTGGTTCTACTAAATCATACCCAAATGTTAACCCTTGATGGGGCCATTTCCAACCTAATGATAATTCCCACCATTTATCTGAATCGTCGCTATCGTATCTCATCATAACATTAAATTTTTATTTTCTAAAAACATCCAAAAACGTTCTAACCATAAGTTAATTTTAACGTCTTCAATTAAATCTTCTCCATCAGCACCCATTTCTTTTTTGGATGCAACGTAACCAATTCCCATATCACAATAGTCTCTAGCCTTATCTCTCTCACCCAATTTAAAAAATTCTTTTGCCTTAGCCAAACAGTGATGTAAAACTTGTTTTTCTACTTTATTTTTTTCCATAACTTTATTTTTTTATGTGGTATTTGTACTATTGTACCGTTCATTTTTATTAAAACATTATTATTAAAATGTATTCCAAAACATTTTTTGCGTTTATTATTATATGTTATCCAATCTCCTGCTTTCATCATATATTAATTGGTTTAAAACTTTAGTTAATTGTAAACTATCCCTTAAATTAGCACATTTTTCATATTCCTCAGTTGATTCAAAATATTCAATTAATTCTTCAGTTAATTCATCTGTAGTTAATTCAGGATCTGGAATGAATACCATGTCTTCTATTTCATTACTATCGCTTGGGATGATTTGCTCATCTTCCCCCATAAGCATTTTATAACCAACATTCATTGCTTTATCTAATAATTCTAATTCTTTCATATTAAAATGGTAATGGATCGTTAGATGTATCTTTAGGGGTAAATGTTGGATCATCTAATTTACGATAATTAAAACTAGCAAATGGTTGCTCACCTATCTCTTTAACTACTACATCTTGAGAATGTCTTCTATTATCAATTGATAATCTTAAATCGTTAGCACGTTTTTTAGCCATATAATCGTTGTCAGCATAAACATACATTTCCATTTGTACAACATATCTTTTATTTTCTTTATTTGTCATATATCCCGTATTTAATTTCATTTAACAATCCTTCTAATTCCACCTTCGCTTCATGCAATTTTCTCCCATTTAAGGAATCAAGTATCTCATTTAATTTTTGGTAAATTATTTCTTTATCCATTGTAATGTTTATTAATTAATTGATTTTTTACTTCCTCACTAATTTGGTTTGTTTGGTATAGTTGTTCTATTAATTCTACCATTATGAAAGTAATTTAATTAGTTCATTAATATCTTCTCTCGATTGCCACCCTTTAGCATCTCCTAAAAATTCTCCATCAACATCAATAGCCATCACTTCAAATGAAGAAACATCTTCAACTTTATCAACTGCTTCTCTATTACCAGTCTTACCTGAACTGTACATTCCGGTACCTGCTACAATAGATAACTCTATACCATTATCTAACATTAATAATCCTTGAATGTTTCCTTTACCTAACCTATGTTGTTTCCAACTAACATCTTTAAATGTTTTCATAACCTTTATTGTTTTTTAACTTATTAATATACCGTGAATATACGAAAAAAAAATGCGGTATCCAAATAGATACCGCATTACTTTTAATTTATTTTAATATATTTTACTCAAAATCTTTTAAGAAACGACCAAAATGTTCTTGTAATGATTTATCAGCTATATAGTTTTTAAAATCTTCAATATAATCATCTATTTCGTAATCGGAATATGATTCTTTACCATTTAATTTTATATCCTTCGTTAAAGAATCTATATACATTTGAACTTCTGGGTTTGTCGCATTGGTATCTTTAATAATTGCTAAAACAACATCTTTCATTGATACTTTACCTTCATCTTCTTTAAGTCCTGCTTTTTTCTGGGATGTTTCAATTGCTAAATCTACAGCTTCAGTATTTTCTTCCATTTTAGAAGCCATATAAGCACCTAAATCATCTGAAGTATCCATTCCTAAATCTTCCATAGTTTGTTTAATTTCAGTATAAAAATCATTTAATCTACCTTGTGCTTCCATTGCATCACCTTTTTCTAATGCTTCAATAGCATCATATAAATGTGATGCTTCTCTATGATAGTTAACATCAGTAAAGTCTTCAACTACTTTTTTCATAGTTTCAACATCAGTTTCAGCATTAAGTGCTAATCCTGCGTTTAACATTCCATTATAATCAAAATCATTAGTCCAACCTGAACCGATTTTGTATTCTTCATAAAGATCTATTAAATTATACTTACTCATATGTTTATTTTTTTGTTTTTGGTTTTCTACCTTGTCTTTTTTTGCCTTTAGCTGCCTTAGCTACGTCACCTACTTGGTCACCTAATTCTTTAGCTGCTACAACAACGTCTTTTAATTCCTTTTTAACTGATTTAGCTCTACGTTTAGTTTCTTTAATAACTTCTTTAACATCTTCAACTGCATCTTCTATTTCATCTGGAATCAGATCTTTATCTCTATCATTAATGTGTCCTTTTTTCCAAATAACAACATAAATAATAGCTAATACTGCTATAATTCCTATAATAACTAAAATTGTGTTTAACATAATAAATTTTATTGGTTAATGATTTTATTATAAATATGTAGATTTAATTCAAATTATACTTTTGTTTATACTTATTAATGAACGATTTACCTGTTCCTAATTCAATCCATTCTGCTTTATCAGGTATACCCGGTATTTTTTTAGCCGATATAACATAATCAATATTTTTATTAATTATTTTCATTTTAACCTTAGCATTTGAACGGTTTGATGTTCTAAATACTACTACTGTAGACATATTTTTAGCATACATTCGTTGGTCGATTTGGGGTTTGGGTTGTTTATAACCTTTTTCTTCCCAATGTTCAGTTTTATAAGGACCATTTTCAAATTTAGATCTATCATAATGCCAAACGGATCTTCCACCTAATTCTGGTTTTGATGGTACTTCAATACACTCTTGAGTATATTTTTGCCATGGAATTGCTTCTTGTTCTTTTGGTCTACCTCTACTTTCTGCCATTGTGTTTTCCTCTTTTAGGTTTATATTCATTAATTGACATGCTCATTGTGGAATGTAATCCACGATTGGCCTGTTTTTCTGCTATTATTTTCTATATTTTTTAGGCACATAATCACCTTCTTCATGTGATTTAACTATATGGCAATGTTTACAATTAAGTTGATAATTATCAGGTTGTTCACCTTCAATACTATGTTTAATATCTGAATTAATATGATCAACATCCATCATTGATGATTGGCCTTTAGTGTGTAAATTAGGATAAGAAACTACAGGATCAAACCCACAACTTTCACATTGGTGTTCGCCTCTAGTCCATTTTTCTACTTTATACATTAAATGTAGACGATCTAACCTACTAGCAGCACCACAAATTTGTTTATATTGTATATGAATTGGACAATAGGCATATTTTTGGGATTTATTATAATATTCTGTTTCGATATTACACCAAGTAACTTTACACATTTTTTTCGATTTTAATTCTTAGTTCCTTTACATGCTTACAATTACCACTTGATCTCCAATATCCAGGACACGTACAATGGAATTTACCACTTTCAGGATAATATTTAGTTGTGTATTCACCTAACCCACTTCCACTAACGTTAGTTTCTACTACTGGTTTTTGTTTAGCTGGTTGTTTTTTAGGTTTTGGTTTGATCCAATTAATATCATTTAATGTAGTACCTTCAATTACCTCTTGCCATGCGGGCATTAAATATGTTTTATCGTTGATTTTAGCAATTGACGGTGGTAAACTACATTCTATATCATACTTAAATAGCCTATAAGCTATAAACGGACCAAAACCATCGGGGTTGATACTTAGATTACTTTTTTCTTGGTAGAACCTACGAGTTCTAATATTACCGTGTTTGTTTAAATTTGAAAATTCTACTATTGGCATGACCTTTATTTTAATACGTGAATATACGAACAAATAGTGGGGAAGCCTAGCTTCCCCACATTTATTTTTATATAATTTTGTACTTATTCAGCTGATACTGTTGTAATAATTGGTACAGCATTTAATCTAGTAGACGGCACTAAACCTTGTCTTCTGATAGCATCTTGTGTTTGAGTACCAGAACTTGGTCCACCTGTTGTGATTACACCACCATTTAAGGCTAGTGTTTGTGTTGGAATACTAATTCTATCACCTTGGAGGTCTTGGGTTCTTATTGTAACTACTAAGTTACCACTTCCTCCTAAATTTGAACCAGCAAGTGTAAGTGTATTACCTGGTGAAAATGCTCCACCATCATTGTCAGTAACAACAATTGAATCAACAATTTGTAAATCTCCTACAACAATAGTAGCTGTTATATCAGCTCCTCCAGTTCCACCTGTACCCTGAGCCCATGTCATTGTTTCACCTACGTAAGTATCAGCTGTAGAAGAAATTGGTTGAGTTGTAACTGCACTTACATACTCCTCAAATGTTTCTAAATCACTAGCTGCATAACCACCATTATTATTAGGGAAGGGGCCGTGGTTGTGTTCAAAAACTAAAGATCTAGTTCCACTACCCTTTTTGTAGTTATAGGTAAAAGTAGCTGCAGAACCCCCACCATCTTGATCATTATTTACAGTAAGTGTTGGAACCCCACCACTTATACTTACTTCAGTAGGATGAGTAAAACCAACAATTATACTTCCAGTATTAGCTGATAGAGCTTTTAATGGTGGTACTTGTATAAATTCAACTCTGTTAATTTCGTTTGGAACAAAACCAGCATTAGGAGACATATCTGCTTGTAAAGCAGCTTGTTGACTTTGGAAGTTTTGAGTAGCAATATAAGCATTTTGCTGTTCATTAAAAAGCATTTGCTCCTTATTATATTTTGATCTTGCCTCACTAATGTTTAATCTAACATTTTCTGGTCTTTTCATCCAATTTAACCATGGTCCTGGATCTGGAGATGTAATTATATGCATAATATTTGTTTATTTGATTATTTGGTTATTTGTTATAAATATATAAATTCTTCGTTATAATACCCCTTTAAAAAATTTCCTATAGCCTGTGTCGAATAAACACAAGCATATATGGCTCTTATCTTATCTGATTTATTTAATGTTGATGAGTGTTTTGTATTGCCGTCTAAAACAACTATATCCCCAGCTTTAGCTTCAACAAGATCATACTGTTGGGTTTTATTATTAAAACAACTCAAAGGGCCTGTTTCTTCAGGCATATTAGTTAATATCCAACAAAAATTTATAGTTTTAAAATCACCTTTTAACGCACCTTCGGGGTCTATACAATATTGATTATCATAATGTGATCCGAAAAATAAATCCTCGTTAGGTAATTTAACTACTACTTGATCGTTGTATAAAAATATTTTTTCATTTTGTAAATACTTTTTAGTTAAATCAAACATAAATTTTGAGGTATAGACTTTCCATAAATCAGGGTCTAAAGTACTAGCTAATTCTAACCCTTCCCAAAAAATTCCCGAGCCGTTATCTCTAGGGGTGCCTTTTAAAGGTTTATGCTTAATTCCAAGTTTAATACATCTAGAACGAACTTCTTTAAGTAATTCTTGAGGAATAACTTGTTCTAAATGTATATAACCTTGATTTATAAATTTACTTAACATTCATCTTTTCCAATTAATTTAGTATTTAAATCTACAGTTAAAGCGTTACAGAAATTACGTAATTGACCCATCTCATACATCATTATAAAATCTTTATCACTCATGGAGTTAAAGAATTGTGTCATATTGAAGTGAAGTCTATTTTCCTTGTCCTCTATAGGCTTTAACATAGTTTTTACTAGTTTTTAATTTTGAAGAATTGCTTTTAGAATGTACCCCTTTTCTTTTTTTGTTCTTATTGGGTTTGTAGTTACCTATAACAATTTTAGCCATAATTTTTAGTTATAAATATAAGTTGTAACCAGAAAATCGCTGCATATATGTAGTTATTTTTACCCCATTACCATCTCTTCTTACTTTACCTGTTCTAAACCATTTTTTAACACTGCCAGCACCCCCTAAATGAGCAGCTGCTAATAACCCAGATTCAGTTACTAATACACCGTTTATTACCCTTCCACTATACTTTTCAATATATCTTTTAAGTTTCTTTTTATTATATTGAAGCAATTTATGCATTGCTTGTTCTTGCAATTTAGGATTGTTAATAAATTCTGATCTAGATACGTTTATTTTTAGTGTTTTTAATGTTGATCTACCAAATTGGTATTTACCCATATAACCATATTTGTTAACTGCTTTATAATTATTACTTGATTCCCTATGCCCCATAGCATCTAAAAATTGTTGGTGAGATGTTAATTCTAATTCAACAGAATCTATAATTAAAGGTTTAACTAATAATTCAACAATAGGTTCTGGTTTTAGTTGTTCAATAGGTACTATTTTGGCTCTATATGTTGTAAAAGCCATTAATGAAAATAGTGATATAGCTAATAATAAAAATATTGTTGCACTGTTTAATTTTTTCATATTAAAAGTTTTTAAGAAAGTTACCTTTCATGTTTTTTTGTTTTAGCTGTTCTGATTTTTCATCCTGTTTTAGGATTTTATCTGTTAACTTTTCTAAGTGTTTAGATTTTTGTTTATCATAATCCTTTATTATTTTATGATATTTTTTATCTATGGATCTAGCCTTTTTCATATTCGACTTATATATTTGTTAGAATCATCTTCATCTTCCCCATCTAAACCTAATTCTTTTAAACGTTGAAGGTGGTAAGTATCAACTTCCCATTCTATCTTATCAGTTGTACCTACGTGTTCTTGATGCGATTCAATTTGTTGTACATCTTTCTCGGTAAATACATCTCCCACAGTAAGAAAATAGTGGTTATAACACAGTAATTCAATGTTTTCGCGTATGTAATTAGATTTATTACCATCCTTAAAATGTAATAACAAGGGCATTTTATAATCAAGAACTCTACGTTCTTGAAAACCACACATTAAACATTTTTCAGATAAATATCCTTCTTCTATTAAACGATATTTAATTTTAGCAGGTGTAAAGGATGCTGCAGATACTCTTCCTTCAATTATGTCTAAAAGTGCTGGTTCTTTGCTATTACCTTTTAAAAATTTAGGTATGCCTTTACCAGATTGATTTTTGTGAGTTTCAAATACTTTATACATCTGAGCATATCTCTTATAATGTGTATAAGAAACATGGAGGTATCTAGCAGCAGCCATATTAGATTTAGTTTTAGCTTGGGCGGCCACTATCATTTCTTTAGATAATGGTTTTGGTTTAGGCATAATTAGCTTCTATCTTTATCTATATTATTTATTATTTGAAAAGGGCCTTGTAAGTTTTTATCTTCTGCTTCCATATTTAACATTTCAGCTTTAGTAGATTTAACATCACCACGTTCAATGGCAGTTGCTAATACAAACTCTTGATATTGGTCCTCTTCCATAATAATAGTTTCTGTCCAAGTATGGTCACCTGTTCCTTTTGTTACCGGTATACCTCTTTTAGTACTTACTGTTGAACAGTTTACACATACTTTGTAACCATATTTGGATAACCTTAACTCAGGCATATCCTCATTACATTTGATACATGGAATCATTTTCACTGTTTTGGGGGTGTTTGTTGTTTGTAGCATAAATATATAACCTTTTTAAATTAGGTGTAAATATACGAACAATATTTGTGGTAGCCTACTAAGTTACGGCTCTTCCTACCATTTTTTCCCAATCTCTATTTTTTCTAACATTGTTGTTAGTTTCTTGTGTTGCACATAATACATTGTTAGTTGTTCCAAACTTTTCGGATAAATGTAAAATAGCAGATAAATCTTTAGGAAAACAATGACCTCCAAAACCAAAATCTCCATCTGGTCCTGGAACTGCCCAATGTGAAGTACCTAATCTATTATCCATTGTAGCGTATTCAACTACTTTATCATAGTCGTGATCTAATGATGTTATTAATTGATACATTTCATTAGCAAATGCTACTTTAGTAGCTAAAAAACAATTAGTAAAATATTTAACCAACTCAGCATGTGTTGAACCTGTTTTAATTATATGTGCTTTGGGAAATACTTTAGAATATAATCTTCTTAATTCTGTAGTTGCTGGTCTAGGGCCTCCTAATATAATCCTATCTTGATTATTAAAATCTTCAACAGCATTCCTTTCAGTTAAAAACTCAGGATTAAATACTATATCTAATGATTGATATAAAGAATTCCATCTTGCTGTTGTACCTGGTGATACTGTAGATTTTATTACTATAGTTTTTTTAACTTCTTGATTGTCTGCAATCAAATCTATTTCTGATAATGTTTTTTGTACAATATCAACATTACAACTTCCATCTTTATTCATTGGGGTTGGTAAACATAAAAATATAGTATTACACATTATCAAATCACTAAATGTAGAATTACATTTTGATTTATCTAAATCATAAGTTAATACATCAAAATAATTTTTAAATTTTTGATAAATAGCATTACCAACAAATCCTTGCCCTATAATTCCTACCATATTAAAATAATAATTCTTTAGTTAAATAATTTTCTAGTGTATTGCTTAAATATAATTTAGGAGTTAATCTAGAATCTAATTTATAAATTTTATCATGTCCTTTTCTATCTTCAACAAAATCAAATTTAATTCGTTTATCTAAAATTTGTTCTATTACACCTATAATTTCTATATTACTATAACGTTCACCTGATCCTATATGGTATACTCCTTCATAGCCACCTATCATTAAATTAAATATATTTTCACAATTATCATTAGCATATATCCATTCCCTAATATTTTTACCATCCCCATATACAGGAATTGGTTTATCATTTTTTACACAATCTATAATTGTTGGTATTAATTTTTCAGAATGTTGGTTTTCACCATAATTGTTAACAGTACGGGTTATTATATAATTTAACCCATAAGTTCTTCCTGCAGCTTGAACTAATAAATCAGAAGATGCTTTAGTTGCTGAGTAATAGGATGAACCATATAATGGAAATTCAGGTGTTGCTTCATTTACTTTAAGGTAATCAGCCATATCACCATAAACTTCATCAGTACTAATTTGAACAAATTTTTGTAGATTAAGGTTTTGGCGAGCTAATTCTAATAAATGAAATGTTCCTTCAACGTTTGTTTTAACAAATGGTTTACCATCTTTAATAGAATTATCAACATGACTTTCAGCAGCAAAATTAACTAAATAATCATAGTGTCCTAAATCATCTACTGTTAAATCACAAATATCTTTTTGTAATATTCTATAATTGGATGCTATTATATTATTTATATCTGCTGCATACGTCATTTTATCTACAACTAAAATTTCAATATCTAATTCCTTAGATGATAATAAATTTACAAAATGTGAACCAATAAAACCACATCCTCCTGTTACTACTACTTTCATAATCCTAATTTATCTTTTTCTGAAATAGTTATTCTGTCAATTAATGAAGTTCCTAATATTTCTGTAATTTTATCTTTTATAGATGGAATTGTATTCCATACTATACTCTTATATGTTTTAGGATTATATTTTCCTATTACACCATAATATACAATAGTATTAGGTACTAATGTTAAATAACCATGAGCGTATTCCTCAGTTATAGTAAGAGTATCACTGTTATGATTTAGTTGGTATTCTTTTACTTCCCCAGTTTTAAGATTATATAAAAAATCTAAAACTTCACCTTGTATAACCGTTAAATATTTAACTTGATAAGGATTAGATTGAAAATGCATACCCCTAAACGTATGTCTTGCTTCGTTAGTTGCTATAAATATTTGATCATAGTCAACCTCATTATCTAAGAAAAATAATCCCCTATTATCCTTTATTTTTTTCATCTAATAAACTAGGGTTTTGTTTTATTGTTTGTCTAGTAATTAAATCTTTAAGTTTAGTAGTAGACCAATCATGGGCTCTAGAAGTATATAATACTTCAATTGGTAAATCATCACCCGTAAAAGATTTACCTAAATAATCTTCACCTAATATTCTTAAATCAGGTTTAAAATGTTTAATTAAACCTATTAACTCTTCTTCAGTTTGATATACATAAACTTCATCTATATAATGTATAGACATTAATGCTCTATATCTTTCATATAATGGAATTACAGGTTTATATTTACTAAATCTAGTTAATGATGGATCTCTTTGTAAAAATATAATTAATTTTTCACAATGTTTTTTTGCATCTTCAAATGTATAAATGTAACCAGGATGTAATAAATCAAAATTACCAGCTGTAAAACCTATTTTATATTGTCTCATATTAATTCATTTTGATATTCATTCATTTGTATAATATCTACTTTAATGTTGCCTAATTTAAATTCACCTATTTGACCACTATTCTGTATTATTTGGGTCAAACGTTGAATATTAGTAAAATCATCTTGTGTAAATTTTGTTTTATCTAATTCTACTAAAATTTCATTATTTTTCTCATTATCATAAGGTAATACTCTTTTACTTAAATCATAAAGGGTATTATTTTTTTCTTCTTCAAAATAGGGGATTGATAAATTATTATACCCTTCAATATAAAGATTATTACACCACGGTTCTAATGCTCTTAATAAATCAAAACTTCCATTTTTTAGTATAATTCCTATATCATATTTAGGGGGTATAATAGGTTTCATAGTTGGGGTATGCAGCACAAAATGACCCCACTTACGAATAAAATTCCTACCATTTTTGGTGGTAGTTTGTATCCATTCATCTGAGTTTTTACCAGCAGCACCACCAGCATGTTTGTTAAATCTAGACCCACGGGAAGTAAAATGATAAACTAAAGCATCCCAAGGTTGTATAAATTTATATCCCTTTAATTGAAAACGATTAAATAAATCAGAATCTTCTTTAGATTGAGGAGCAAATAATTCATCATGTCCCCCTATTGCTAAGAAATCTTCTTTATACATACACCAAGGAGCAAATATACCCTCTGTTACCTTATCACTTTTTAATAATTCACTTTTTTCATACCATTTTTCGATATCAAATTCATTAACCTCAATACCAAAATTTTCAGTTAATTTTTCAGGTCCAGCTGGGTGTAAAGGTGGTTCTACTCTAGTAGCTGTTACTACTGTACCTTTTTTTAAATGTTTTAATATATTATAATCTAAATTTTTACAAGCTACCATATCAGAATGAAAGGCCATAATAATATCAGTACGTGCCATTTCAATACCTTTATCAAACATACCTACAATTCCAATTCTATCTGGGCCAGGATTATGGTGTACTATTAAATCTTCATCATTTTGAGATTTAATCCATTCCTGAGTACCATCTGTACTTGCATCATTTAATACTAATATTTCATGTTTAGTATCTAAATTACGAATAGATTGATAAGCTAATTGTAAAAATTCTAAATTATTTCTACTTGGTATTACAAAAGTGATTTTATCAGTAAAATTATTTGTACTCATCTGCGATATAATGTTCTATGTTAATTTGAGGATCCCATCCTAATACGTCTTTTGCTGTTGTATCTGTATTAAGTGTTGATCTTGCTTCACCGGGTCTAGCTGGTATGTATTCATAAGAATTAGGTTTAATAAATTCAATTATTTCATTTAATGAATTATTTCTACCTCTACCTAATTCAAATTCATGACCAAATGCTTTTTGATCAGCTACTCTATATAAGGCATCTACAATATCTGTTACATGGGTAAAATCTCTTCTTTGTTCACCATCACCTGTTATATATAAAGTTTCATTTGCTTTAAATGCTTTTAACCATATTCCTACCACTGTACAATAAGGTCCATCTACTAACTGATTAGGCCCGTATACATTATAAAAACGAGTAATACTGGCTTTTAGATTAAAATGTGTTTGATAAAGTGTAATTATATCTTCCCCAACATCTTTTGTAAAGGTATAAGGGTTTTTAAATTTACCACTATGCTTAGATGAAGTACCAGCATAAATAACAGGTACATCATTTTTAGCTGCCCAATCTACTACATTTAAAGTTGCAACCGCATTAGCTCTAAATGATGATTTAGGATCTTTAAATGATGGTTGTATTCTAGCTAAAGCAGCTAAATGAAATATAACATCAGGTTTATTATCTAAAAATGAATACTCATGTATGTCTACTATATCCATGTTTAGATATTTACATCCTTTAACATGGTTAGTTTCTAATCCAGTTTCGTAATTATCTATACTTACTACGTTATGTCCTTCTTTAAGACATCTTCTAATTAAATTAGTGCCAATAAATCCTGCACCCCCGGTTATTAATATATTCATAATGGTAATATAATTAAGTTATTTATGTTAATCAAGTTATTTTATTCTTTCTATTTGAGTTTTATGAAATTTTACATCATAATAAAAAACATTATTGCTGTGTAGTTCTTTCATTTGTTTTACATCTTCAAGATAATAAATGTCTTTATTAAAATCAACCCCATTAATTTCAGCAGCGGCGTATATTAAGGGTTCGAAATGAAGTGATGGATGACCATTTTCTATACATTTATTTCTATATTGATTTAAATTATTAATATTAAAAATTTGTTTATATAAATCACTTTTAATAAAAAAACATTCAGATCTAAATGGTATACTTTTATTATCAATAAATTTATTTTCATTATCAAATACCCATTGACGAGGTATTCCTCCTAATTTTTTATTTGATTTTTTAAATTCTTTAAATGAGGATATTAATGATTCTAAATTATGAAATTTAATATCAGCATGGTAATGAAAAACATAACCATTTTCAATTAAAGGGGATGCACTTGTAGCTAAAGCATATGCCCCCATATGTTTATCAGGGTTATAATTTAACCAATGAACTTCATTTTCTAAATTATCAATATCACTTTTATTCTCCCAATTACAAATATATTTAGGTTTTAAATTAGAATCTTTAAATATAGACACTTGTCGTTCTAATTCTTTATAATTATGAAAAGTACAAATTAAGTCAAACATTATTTACCTCTTTCTAATTCATTAATATAAGGACTAATAGCATAAGTATTTGATAAGAAATCGATTGAATTTTCTCCATATAATTTGGTCCATTTATACCCACTTAAGTTTACTGATATGTTAGCCCAAAGTAAATTACCACTAGCACCATCATAGGGATCAGCTATCCATTCTAACCCCTTCATATCTCTAAATGTTTTTGCTTTCATTGACATAAAACTAGCTCTTAAATTCTTACATAAACCGGGTTCAGTAAAATATTCTTTATTAGTTGCTACTTCTTTCCAAGTATATTTACTCCCATAAGGAAAAGGCTCATCTGTATTATTAGGAGTGATTATTGCATTAGGGTCTAAATAAAATTGTGGGTTTGAGCCATTACCCATTAATTTAATTCCTGAATTTAATTTATCAATAATTATAGGTAGGAAATTCCAATCCAATACTTCTATATCATCATGAGTAAAGAAGCATATAGTATCATCATCTAGATCTAAATTAAAAAATCCATCAGTATACCCCTTCCATTCTAATCCTATATTATCATATACTTTATATTCAAAATTATCTTTAACAAATTGTGTAGGTTCTTTTTTACATACAAAATAAACATTAATATCTACATTAGGATTATTTTTTATTAATTCTACTAAACCCTCCTGGTATGAAATTGGGTTATAATGCCATCCTAAAATAATAAATTGTATTTTTAACATAGTTCTGAAAATGTTTTAAAATTTAAATTATTTCCATTATTAATTAACGCATCAAGAACCTTTTTAAAGTATTCGTAATTTTCTTTATTCCAATTATTTTGATTGTATTGACCCGCTATATGAGATTGAAAATATAAATTATTATCAATAATATTCATGGATGAAGCATCATGTATTGGATTTTCACCTTTAAATACTTTAATACCATCCAAATTGATATTATCATTTAATCTACCATGAATAGCTACATAATCAAATTTTTCTTTAACTACATCAAATGAACCTTGTGTTGCTAACCAACCAGGCATTCTCCATCCTTTAGGTTTAATGCCTACTTGTTCCCATTCATATAAACACTTATCTAATCTATCTTTAGCTGTATTATAATCTAATTCTATAAATTCACATTCTCTACAATTAGGGTCTACAATAGTTCGTTTATGATAATGACCATGTGCTGCTAATTCTATCCAATTAAATTCATTCCAATAATTAACCCATTCTTTAAACTTAGATATTGGATATTTTTCATGATAGTTAGAGGGTACAAAATGAGTAAATTTACATCCATATTCTTGATTTAGTTTGATTAAATACTTAGTACATTCATCATTAGGCATACCCCAACCAATATTAGGATGAGTATCATCAATTGGTATAACTACATTTATATTCATAATGAGTTAAAAAATTTATGTAGATAATTATTAACTACGGTTTCACTATGAAATTTTGAATAGTTAATGGTAGCATTTTTACTACACTCATTATAAAATTCTTTGTCATCTCTTAATTTAGATGCTAATTTAATGGCAGATGCTGTGTCATTCATTTCTACACTTAAATTAGGATGTATATTACGTTGTGTATCTAATTCACTATAACCTATACACGGTATACCTAGAAAACCACAATTCATAGCAAAAGTACCGGCAGCTATAGTAGGCATAAGATGAACAGCGTATTTGAATTCAGCTAATTTGTAAATCCATTCTACCCACTGCATGTAAGGTAAATGTGTTACTAATTGTTCTTCATTAGGTTGTCTTCTACCCATAGAGGGTGCAAATATTGGAGTCTGAAAGTGTCTTGCTGTTACAAAACTATCAAATCCACCATACCATCTAGTAAAGTTACCCCCTATAATTGCTTTATTTTCTTTTTTAATTTTTAATGCTTCTTCAACGGAGTCAGTTACCATTAAGGAAGTAATGTCACTTACAGGAATTAATGGGTTTATACCTTGGAAATAAGGTATATCTGTTTTATTTTCGGTTAAAATACCATCTACATTAGATAATAAATTATAATGCCATATTTGTTGCTCTACCCTCATGTCCTGAAATATCCAACTAGGGCCTTCTTGCATAAATAAAACTTTATTTGCTATTTTTTTTGCTTCGGATACTATATCAACTGTTTCTAATTTATCTCTATCTTTACCTGTTTTAGGAATTAATAGTACAGCTATATCATATTTTGTTGTTATAGAATTAATATTAAATAAATTATCATGATCCGCCTGTAAAGTACACATTTGGGCAAATTCTACTCTCATATTTGGATGATTTCTAGGTATTTTACCTTTAAATCCCATTTGAGATAAAAATATAATTGATTTATCCATTTAAAAATTTGTTAAGTTTAGTTAAATCCATTCTGGTATCAAATGGAGTTTTAAATGGGGGTGGTATTACTTTACTTGTTTTCGGTGCAAGTTCTTTTAACCATTTATCTCCGGTGCCTACATTAAAAACCCCACTAGCATTTTTATTTATTAATTGAATTATTAATCCTGCTATTTTATCAACAGTATCTCCAGATGTTTGAACTTTCCAAACTTTATCATAAATAAAAGGATTAGGTTTATGTAATTCTCTACAAATAAGGTAATTTTTATTATTTAATTTAATATATTCATCTGCTAATAATTTAGTATAAGCATACCATGATTGAGCAGGGAATGGTAAATCATCTTCAGATGGTGGGGTTGGGTTATTAGCATAAACAAATTCAGTAGATATATGTACTAATTTTTTACCGTATTCTGAACACCAATCAGATAGCCTTAATACTGATTTGTAATTAATATTATAATGTGGGATTGGATTTGATGAATAAGAATCAGTGTGTGCTATACAATTAATTATTATATCGTATTTAACTAAGTATTGAAACCAAGGGGTTAAATCAGTAAAATCAAGATCATGGGTATTTCTACTAATGAAATCCCAATTTGTTTGATTTGCTAATTCTGTTCCTAGCAATCCATCTCCTAATATTAATATTTTATTTTGCAAAGAATTCTTTTACTTTATCACATACATAATCAACGTCTTCAACTGTCATACCATGGTGCGCCCCTAATAAGAAACCATTTTTCATAATAATATCCGAATTTTTAAAATCTTCTAAATATTCTCTATAAACTGGGTGTCTAGTAACATTACCAGCAAATGTAACCCGTGTTTGAATATTTTGTTCTTCTAAAAATGTTAATAATTCTAATCTATTTTCAGTTTGTAAAGGCATAGCTAACCAATTTGGTTCAATACTGTCATCAGGTAAAATTAAATCACCAACACCTTTTAAATTCTTTAAATAACGTTCAATGTTGTTTCTTCTAATTTTAGCATTAACACCAAACCTTTCTAATTGAACAATACCAAATGCAGCATTCATTTCACTTGCTTTCATATGATAACCTAATACACTATATAAAAATTTATGATCATAAGGTATCCCATCTACAACGTGGTTAAATCTATCATCCATAATTTCCGAATCATCACCTAATCTACCCCAATCTCTATATTGTAAACATTTAGTAACGTGTTTTTTATCATTATACATTACCATTCCACCTACACCTCCAGCTGTAATAACGTGTGAGGCATAAAAACTTGTAGTAGCAACATCTGTTACAGGTGTTTTAGTTAAAGTATCAGCTGAATCTTCAATTAAGAAAATATCTTCTCTACCCATTTCAACTAAATATCTTTTTAATTTGTCCCAATCTGGTTTATTACCTATTAAGTTTGGTAACATAATTGCTGATGTATCACTTGTTACTTTGGCTATTACTTGATCTATAATAGCACAATATGTATTTAAACCTACATCTACAAATACAGGTACATATCCTAATTGAATAATAGGAGCTAATGTAGTAGCAAATGTACAAGCAGGGGTTATAATTTTAGTTCCTTTAGGTAAATCTAAGGCTGCTATTGCTAGTAAACAGGCAGAGGAACCAGAATTAACAAAAACACCATATTTTTTTCCAAAGGTTTTTGCTATCTTTTCTTCAAATTCTATAGATTTAGGACCTTGTCCACCTAACCATCCTGATTTAAGGGATTCAACTACGGCATCAATTTCTTCTTGACCGTATGCTTCGTGCTTATAAGGGGCGTACCATATTTTTTTCATAATGAGTCGTAAAATTTATTTTGTTTTTCTTGTTTTTTAATATCTTTTGGGTGATATAATGCTAATTCTTCTTGAGCAGGTAATGCTGCGTATGATTTATGACCATCAAGGACTTCATGTACTTTATTTTTCCATTTAATCTTTGGTTTATTTTTCCAAATTCTCCATTGATAATCAGGCCAATTAACCCATCCTTTATCATTTACATTCCACCCCCACATTTGAATATGTTCATCAGTTAAGCCATCTACAGTATTAACTCTAGGGACTAAATACACCTCATTATCTGGGTTGCTTTCTAATATAGTTGGGAGATTTTCAATTAAAGCTTTATTAGGAAGTTCATCAGCATCTATTTGAAATATATAATCCCCAGAACAATATGATTTTAGTTGGTTTTTCCAATTAGCAAAATGTCCATTAAAATCTAACCCTCTCCAAAATTGAAAGTTTGGATATTTAGACTGTTTAGTTAACCAACTTGCAATTTCCTCTGTACCATTTTTTTGATCAAAAAGTACAATGATTTCATCCTGTTGTCTTTTATTTTGTCTTACAAAATTTACAAGTTTTTGTATTTCTACAAACTCATTACAAACTGTTATTGCATAACTTATTTTCATATCTATTCTGGTAATACTCCAATATATGAAAGAGCATCCATAAAATCACGCTCTTTAAAGTTTTTTAATGTTTTCATATCAGTTTTGTAACCTGATTCTTCATCATGGATAGCCTGTACAGCAGCCCACCTCCAATTCAACCTATCACTTCCCTCTGCAAATATCATTCCTTTATCTTTAATATTTATAGTAGTTGGCATCCAAATTTTACCAGTATCATCTTCTTCATCCATTAATACTTTATATAATTCAGGAAGTAATTCAAATTGTTGGTTAAAAAATTCTGATCCTTTTAACATTAAAGAATTAGATTGAAACCCACACCCATAACATAATTCAATATTAATATCCTTAGTTACTTCTTGAGAATAACATGCATCCGAACTGCAACGACTACATTCTTTTAATTCATCAAATTTCATATCTTATATTTTTTCTAATTTAGGTAACCCCAATTCAGGAAGGTTTAACTGTACTTGTTTTGGAAATTCGGGGATGTTTGCATTTAATATATTTTTTATTAACTCATCCATTTTACCCCAACTAAAATTATCTTTAACATATTTTCTTTGTCTTGTAGATTTCTTTAAAGCTTTAGGATATTTTTTATAAACTTCTGTAATGTACTCTCCTATATGGATGTCATCTGCTTGAAACCATTTAGATTCTTTTATTAACCATTTATTAGCGGCACTAGGGTGAACTAGTTCCAACTGACCAGGGATTAAATATGTATTATTTTTATGTAAAAAATCTATATGTCCACTCCACCCTGTAGCTATTACAGGTTTTCCAGTTGTACTAAATTCTAATAAAGGTCTACCATAACCCTCACCTTTAGTTAAACTAACCATGGATTTAACTTTAGGATTATTATACAACTCATTCATCTCTTCATCTGTAAAATCTCCGTTTAACAGGTAAATGTTAGGTAAATTTTTAGAATTAACTGTTGATTTTAGTAAATTGATTTTATTTAAAATATCTTCTCTACTAATATATGAAGTAACACCTGTTGTTGTTTTTAAAATTAATGCAGGTTTATCTTTTTTATTTTTAAATGTTTCTAAAAATGCTTTAATTAATTTACCTACATTTTTTCTATCATGTCCAAATTCACCTTGCATCCAATGGCCTACAAATAAATAACAAAATGATTCTTTTATTTCATTTAAATTTACAGTTTTTATTTCATTTAAAGGAATGTTTTTATAAATATCTAGATTAACTCCTTCAAATACAACGTGAACTGGTTTTGTTAGTTTTATTTCTCCTACGGGTTGTTTTGTTTGGGGATTTGTTTGAGTATACTTTGTTTGCTCAAATACCTTTTTAGAATGTTGAGAGGATACCCAATTCATATTCATTCTATTTAACCCATTAATCCATTCAACCTCACAAGCAGTAGTTTCAATACCCGCAGTACACCCTATATTATACTTTCCTATAGGTTGAAATTCATTAGGTATTGTAATTTGCATCCATATCTCTGGTTGGGTTTTTTGCCAATCTGGGGATGCTAAATAATTTAATAAAAATTTCCATTCAGGGTTATCTTCACAAAAACCCCATAAAGTACTACCCCACCTTTGGGATAATAACTCTACTTTATATTTGTCAGTTTCAATAATTGATTTTATGATATCTCTTGATCTAGCTCCATATCCTGAATAAGTATCAAAGGGACATGATATAACGTATCTTGGTTTACTCATTAGTATACTAATTTATGGTTTAAATATCTTCCTTTATGTTTTGTTGCATTTATTATTTCATATTTTTCCTTTGGTTCCCAAGTACTAAACAATTCATTAAATGCTTCTATTACTCTACTAGCTTGATGTTTAGAAGTAAATCCGGCTTCATCACTAGTTGCCCATTCTCTACCTTTTAATCCTCTAGCTTTTCTGTCTTCTGAGGGTAGGTTATATACTTCTTTTAATCTTTCAAATGCATCTTCCCATTTACATCTATCATCGTATATGTAAGGTGTTGGGGGTGAACCTTGAATTGATCTACTAGTGGGGTATACTGGAAAGGCCCATTCACCATGTTCTTTATAAGTACCCCTATGATTAGAAGGTATATCAGCACTTGGTGTAAACCATTCTCCGTTTTCATCAATAAACCTCATTTGATCTTGCATACCACCAGTTACATTAGCTATAATAGGAGTTCCTGATAGTATTGCCTCAGTAAGTGTTAATCCCCAACCTTCATTTGAAGTTAATAACATCTGAACATCTGCCATGTTATACAAATAATTCAATTGTTTTTGAGATAACTTATTTGTGGAAAATTTTATATTATTTTCATATTTTTCATTAAATAAAAGCTCCTTTACTTTATTTAAATCAGTACCAGCTTGTGATACTACTTCAGTATGAAGTACCATATAACACTTTTTAGCCTTATCCTCTGGTAGGGAATCTAAAAAATGTCTAAAAGCCATCATGGAATCAGGAACTTGCTTACGTCTAATATTTCTTGAATTAAAAAATACTACAAATTCAGCATCATCTGTTCCTAAAATTGCTTTTTTAAATGTGTTAAATTCTTTATATTCTTTACTTTTAGGTTCAATAGGGTAATATTTACTAGAATCTAAACCATGGGGGATATATTTAAATATTTTTTTAGATTTTACTCCATCTAAGACTAATTTATTAATATTAACAGTTTGTTTTGAAATACCCATTAATAAATCACAAGCTTCGTAGTATGGTCTATTATACATTGGAGCAGGATAATCATCCCAAATATTTAGATATGTAATTGGAATATTCTTACGAATTTCATTTTCCATATTAAATAACCAAGCAAAATATCTTGGATCTGTAATTAACATAATAGCATCAGGATTTTCTAATCTTATAACTTCCCTTACTAGTCTTTCATCACCATACCCATCAACTGGATATAGATACACGGATGAATCATTTATATCAAGATGACTATTAGTATCTTCAGAAAGATCTAACCTTTTGCCCTTTTCTGGGTGTTTTATAGCACCTGCCATTTGTACCCAGTTAAAGTGATGGGCAGTATGTAATACTATTTCTTTTGCTACAGTTGCTACACCTGAGTGTACTCTAATATCATCACAGATTAATAGTATTTTCTTCCTTTTATCTTTAGGAAGATGTTTAAAACTTTTATTCATAATTTTAATGCGATTTACAGTTCGAGATTTGTTTGATTAGTTATTGCTTTACGAAATTCTTCATCTGTAAGATACAAATAGATCGATCGATCAGCAAGTTTTTGAAATGAAAATTTTCGTTTTACACATTCAATCTTGAAATTCTCGAATAAATCGCTTTTTACTTTTACACTTGTAAGTGTCATTGGTTTTTTTGCGTTCATAGTCTTGATTTTAATAACATTATTTTAGTATACATATATTGGGATATCAGTAGATTATACCTTCACCACAATTTTCTTTATCTT
>JACKZZ010020146.1_pt1 | contig 25836 bp, 24 predicted proteins | sample 8027871 | NCBI WGS metagenome assembly JACKZZ01 (sample SAMN15724774, study PRJNA655200) | protist metagenome | isolation source: fluorescence activated cell sorting (FACS) single amplified genomes of... | place: USA: West Boothbay Harbor, Gulf of Maine | collected 2000-07-19 | reverse complement strand
GAGTTCAACGGGGCGGCTGCGAACGACCTGGACATATACTGGTACACGAATCAGGACGGAGCGGACGTTAGCACGAGCGATGTGATGACACGAATCGAGATTGAGCCGCAGCTGGTAAACGAGGGCATGCTCGCGCGCACGATCAGCGGATGGGTACAGACTGGCGGCGTGGGCTCTACTAGTTTCGTGCAGCAACCGATTGGCGACACTCTCGCGCGAAACCAGTATCTTGTTTTAATAAATACGGAGGACCTGCAGCGGGGCGCCGACGTAGACGTAGTTGTTGGCTATCGCGTACTGCGCAAAAACTACCTCTCGTATTGAAAAGGCTCTGATGGGGTCGGTTGAGAGTCTCTGTCATGTGAGCAAAAGACCCGGCCAGGCGTTGTCGTATGGCTGGCACCTGTCATCGGGCGGAAGCATGTACTGCGGAACGAAGTTCCACCATCCGGACGAAGGCTGCACGAGAATACCGTTCATCGCAAACCATAGCGGGTAGAGTGGCCAAGTGAAGGTTAGGAATACGACGGCATTGATTATACTCGCGCTTCGTGGCGCATGTCTTGCGGACGGGCGGGTGGCCTCTCTATGCTTGCTCGACTGGCACGTGCCTTTTTTATGCGGGCGCGCTGTAACAGCGCGTTCGGACGAAATGGCAAATACCATGTATGTATGTACGTATGCTAGCCCTAAATTCGCAAGCGAATTTAACGCGCTGCCTCATAGGTCCTTTTGCTTTCGTAGTTCATGCGTGATTCATGCGCTGTGAAAGCCACACGCCCGCGCACTCGATGCTCTTCGCTTCCGGGCAGGGCTGGCGCATTAGAAACGAGACGGCGCCGTTCTGCGCATCTGCAGGGAGCACCGGCGCGCCCAGCACCAGCGCGCTCGATAGAAAACTCGTCGGTGGGTACTCCAAACCGTTGTCGAGCTGTTGCATTTTCTGCATTGCGTGCCGAGCACAGGCGATGGTCTCCAGCGTGGCGAGCCGGAGCACACCGTTTGTCAGAAACCACCGCGACTCCTTGATTTCCGTCTTTGCGTCAAGCACGTAGTCTTCATCACGTTCACCCTGCGTTGCTGAGTCGTGCTGCAGCCACATATAGAAAGATCCAGCCTCGCTGCGATCCGAACTTAGTTCGCATGACATCTGCAGAATCGTTTGCGCACACCGGTAGTCGGCAGCGGCCTGCGGAGTTTCAGGAAGGCAGTGCTCAAGAGTGGCGCCCATTCCGAAAGCCAAAACAACACTCCATAATGCCAACACAATAGCATTGAAGGCATAAAAGGCGCCGTGGGGGAAAACGCGTGCGACGCAACGCGTGGGCGCCCGCTCGAATTCGATTTGTTCATATCTCTTACAGAACATTTCGAGTGCCGACCTCTCTGCGCTCGCGCTCGCGCACAATCGCACGCGCTGTCTCGAGTAGGGACCAGTTATTTGAGACAGATCAATATGCAATGCATGTGCCAGTTCCTCGATGTAAAGAAACAAAAGAACGAAGAGAACAAACGGGCGTTCTGATGTGCAGCTTCATGGCTTTATGTTCAAGGACCGACGCAACTCCGTGCAGCATCGTCTTCCGTATCGCGTTAATCTCTGATTCTTCGTCAGAGGCAACTGACTCTTGTATTAGCTTATCACACGCGTTGAGCATATCCTGGGCGGAAGCTCCATCGGTCGATGCTTTGCTAACCAAGAGCAAAAACAGAAAGCTGTTCTTCTGCTTTGCCGGGGTCGATGTAGGCGTCATAAGCGGCTGTTTCACTTTCACCGGCGTCGTGCAAAGTAAGTGGGCCGCAGCGTGATCATGTTTATGATCGGATGCTGTCGTGGAAAACGGCTGGTAATGTATTTCTTCTAGATGCGTCAAGTTGACTTGCTGCGAATGTGGTTGCATGCGCGGATCCGGCTGCATGCGCGGATCCGGCTGCATGTGCAGAATCGGCTGCATGTGCGGATCCGGCTGCATGAGCTCAACCTGCTGCATGTGCTGATCCATGTGCTGATCCATGTGTCGATCTTGTTGCGTATATGCGGTCTGCTGCGTGTGCGAAACACTTTGCGTCTGTAGAGCCAGATGCACAGGTGAAACCTGCTGCATGCCGGTATCTTTCTTTTGCGCCGTTGAATTAACCGATCGCTTGCGATACGCGTTTGTACCATCGACGGGCTCGTCATATACAAAGATGACCCGAGACTTGGTCATCTCTTCGCGCAAGACGTTTTCTATACCATTTTCATTTGCAGCACGGTCCGATTTGTCGATCGTGTTGCACTTTTCAGGCATCATTACGTAGATACAGTCGTCTTTCCATATGCAGCTGGGCTTGGCATCTTGCTGCTTGGAATGAACGAGCTCGAGTGCGTCCAGCTCGCGCAACTTCTTTTGCACCGTTCGCCACCGCTTGTAGATCCCGTTCGTTGAGCTGTTTTTATCGTACTTCATCCTTAGCCGAGTTAAGGTGTCCATCAAAATATTTTGGAGTCAACAGCTACAAGCACACACACACGCACACAAATAAGCAAGAGTCAAGTCCAAGCGCGCGAGGTACGGATACGCGCCGTGCCTAGAGGTGGAGTCTGCAATTCGAGTCTGCAGTTCAACACTTTGCAATACGCAAGGGTCTGCGATTGTTGTGGCGAGGGTTTATCACAAATATATAGGAAAAGGGCCACATATTTGTATTTTTTTTACGTTTTAGGAGCCGTATATGTTTGCATCCTCCGACGGTATAGATGGTGGCACTATGCTAGTGGTTGTAAATGCCGCTTACCATCTAGGCCTGCTCAAAGAGCGCGCGTTACGGTTTGGCCAACTGTTACAGACGCTAGCTCTGCGTGCGATAACTAGAGGCCGGTGCGCCCTTTTTGTGTGTGCCTTGCAGGAGTGCAGCCGCGCCTTGAGCGAACGCCTGACAAAGCTTGCGAAGAATCTTATGAGCGATCACGGCTTTGAGCGCGCGGGCGTGCGCGTAAGCAACGCGAGAGGCGCGCTGGCCAAATCGGGCTCGCCTACGTTTATGGCGGTATTTTGGGCTTGCGCGCGCGGATCGAGCTGGCGCGTAACGGCTGACGATTGCACGAGATTTTCTGCCACAGAAATGGATCGCGCTGTGCAGACCGTCGCGTTCAGCAGAGCGCTTGATAGCACGCCTTCGTTACGCGTGTTGCATACGCACCTTGAGAGTGGTAGAAGCAGAGGCGAGATGCGCGAATGCCAGATTCGTCAGCTGAGAACAATGGCTGCCACATATTCGAACGATGAGCTCGTTTTGTTGCTCGGTGATCTGAACGACAGGAGGCGCCGATTGCGGTTGAGTGTGCGCCAGTGGACACCGAGTGGCTGGCGTCGCCTGAGTCGCACGTGCGCCGAGATCACGCACAAGCGGCTTCCTACTGGCCTGACCGACCATCCGATGTGCCGCGCGCGACTCGGCGGGCTCGATCACGTTTCGGCGCAGCAAGGGCCAAGACGCGGCTGTCCCTCTACGCGATACCACCCCTGTCCGAGATGTACGAGCGCCTCTGTGCACGCCCGTGTGTTGAGGCCATGATCGAGCCCGGCCTGCAGCTGCTCGTTCGTGAGCGTACCGCCAAACTGCACGAGGCGCGTCCGGTCTGGCACGGTTGCGACGTGTGGCGCGGGCATGCGGTCCGCACAATCGTATGTGACTGATCGCAGCAGCGCGGCGATAAGCATTAGGAGGTGCGTATTGCGCCTGTAGGCTCCGCTGTCGCCCGCAGAAAGACTGTACGTTTTGGAGCACTCCCACGAGCAGAAGTTGCCGACAAGTTTGTAGGCGTTGCGCTTGCGGTCGTAATCGACCGGCAGCTGCTTGCTGCGCATGCCGTCAGGAACGCGTCCGGTGCACCACCAGCAGTTTGTGGCGTCGCTTGTGTGATTTAGCGATGCGAAGCGCAAACGCGTACTCAACTCGTCGACCGAGCGACAGTCTAGCGCTGCCTGTGTTATCATGGGCACACCCGCGTGCATGACAGTGTCGATGCTGATGCACGCGGGCGCCGCCGCGTGCGCCGCCACGCTCGCGGTGGACTCGCCACCATCAACCGGATGCACATCGGGCGCGGCGACGTTGTCATCCACCCGAGCCGCTGCGTTGTTGTGTGCGACGCCGGCCGTGGTGCCCATTCTCAGCGCCGCCGCGTACGAAGCGGGCACAGCAGCAGGAGCCGGTGCCGCACAATCGGTCTCTGCATGGGCTATTGCGTGCTGTACGTTCTTCGCTCTACCTCCGGGCGCAGCGCACGAGCCCGTGCAGGGCGCAAAGCGCTTCGGATTGTTGTCACTGGCAACGTCCGACGAGCCTGAGGGCGCACAGCGGTTCGCTCGTCCGTGCCGAGGACCGGACGTGTCTGACGATTGATGTAACGAGTGATTTTGTTCCACCATGATTTTAAGTTCGCCGAACTGAAAGGTTTGCGCGTTTTGGGCGGTGGGGTTAGCTGCAGTTATGCAGGGAGTTTTGCAGGGAGTTCTGGTATGTGCCGTACTGGCGGCCGCAGATGAGGTGGCCGTTACGGTCTCATTGAAAAGCACAGAAGACATGGCAAGACGACAATACGACTATCAAGGAGATCCGCTATCAACTTTGGGGGAAGCGCGGGCTGTATGTGCGATGATCTTTCAGTAAACGAATCGAGTGAAAGTGATAGAGCGTTTACAAATTATAGAAGAAAATAAAATCCGTACGGCTGCACGCGCTGCAGGTCGTAGGCGCGTAATACTGTATGGCGACGGGCCCTGGTTTACCACTCTATTAGCCTTTTAGCATCAGAATGGATCGGCAGGCCACGCCTGCCATGGCGCGCTTGCGCGCTCCAAACCCGCTTGCGCCGTTTGCATCACCGCGCTGCCAGTAGATTCTCTCCACTTGATCTAAAATTGCCCAAGGACCGAATGCGGTGGAGCAGCGGCGCTCGAGTGCCGCTGACTCAAACAAGCTGGCGGCCATTCCGAGTGACGCGCCCGGCACAGCTGACGCCGCCAGGGCCGTGGCGCCAGCCAACGAAGGACAAGACGCCGCGCCATACTTGGCTAAGTAGACGTCTAGTAGCGCGAAGCTGCTCATCGTGTCATCCATTGCATCGATATCGTGACGGCGAAGCTTAAACGCGCACTTGACCATTTTTTGCATCGCTGCACGGACATCGTCCAAGTGCGAGCCATCAGCACCAGTGCCAACGTCAACCGCATCGGTTCCTGTCCCGAAAGCCGCGTCGTCTATTAATGTCTCTTCCTGTTGATCGGCTTGCGGCATGGCCAGCTCACTCGAACTCGCGTCGTCTGTGCGCTCTGTCGCAGCGACGGGCGTCTCGGAAACACGGGCGCGCGCCTCGGCTCGAAAAGCACTGCACAGGCCGCGTCTTATTGACGAGCCCGTGACGGTTGACGCGGGCGCGCTGTCGCGCAATGCGCTGTTCGCGCACAGTGTCAGACCGCTCCGGTGCAGAAGCAGCGCGTGCAGATTATTGCGAAAGCGGCGCCGAAAGTCGGAGCGAGACACGCCTAGCTGCGTCGTGTCGATAAATGTGTCAGTAAGAAGCTCACAGGACTCGGTCTCGCGAAGCCGCACTCGCGTCACGAAGACCATTACACTTCCTGCGGCGCCAGGCACGTATCGTTGTGCACGCCGCCGCCGCACAATTGTACGGACCGGCACAGCAGATCCGGTGTGATAGTCGCAGATCTCCACGATCTCAGCAACGCGCGTGCTTACAAACGGCGGGCGCAACTCCTTCTCGCACACACGCGCGACGGCCTCCGCCAGAGACGAGCGCCCAGAGCCGGGCGGTCCAGTCACTACGAACAAGGGCATGCGGCTGTTTTGAGATGTGTGGTGCGCGCGCAAATACGCTAGCGTCTGCTTTATCAGTTCGTCTTCGCGTACCAGCTGCAGCGGAGCCACGTGCGTCGACGTTTCCGCAAGCGGCTTCGACGGTGGCTCTGCAACTGGCTCCGCAGCTGGCTCTGCAACTGGCTCCGCAGCTGGCTCGGCCACGGGTTCTTGGTTTGGTTTCTCCATTACCGATGGCTGAGGCGCCGGCTCTGTACGTGATGTCGCATCGATCAACCACTCGTTTGATATCGGGCCCGCTGCAGGCTCGATGAAGTGCACGTGGCTGAGAAGCGTTCGAATCTCTGTTGCATGTCGTGTAGCTTCATCCTCCCCTTCGGTCTCTGTAACGATATTACAGTGATGCATAGTACGCATGCACCCAACGAGGCGACTCCGAGTTACTCCCTTGATACTTTATTTTAATTGTTCGTGCCTATAAATCCGAAACTTTGTGAATTGGGTTTTACCGACTTTGTGCAAAAGAAAAACCGCACAGAGGGGTGCCGTTCAAAAAGGAAACGGAGCCCTTCGTGTAGTATACGCACCGCGCACTCTGAGGTGGTGCGGGCGGTGTGCAAAACACAAAAGCGCGCTATATGCAGGGCGTTCTCGCCACCTCAGAGATTCGCAACGTATTGAGCAGCAATGCGTACGACACGCTTCGACAAATGCTGGGGCATCGCGGCTATGCGCTTCCCAACGTCCAACCAATGTCGTCGTGCAGCGGGCGCCGATGCACGCTCATTAGAGCGCCGCGCGCTGCAGCGCACGCTGCGCATCCCGCGCTACACGTGGTGCTGTGCCTAGACTCGGCGTTTCGCGCCAAGGAGACGCTCGCGATTAGACAGGCCTCCTCCGACAGCGATCCGATCACACAGCTCGTCATCGTGACGCGCGCAAAACCGGTGCAGTCCGTCACGCTGCGCAAGCTGCAGACGCTTCTTCCATCATGCAGTGTGCTGAACGTCACGGCCACGCAGCTCAGCTGCGCAATCTACGAGGCTTGCTATCAGCCGCGCAAGTGCCGCGTGCTACGGGCAAACGACGCAGCAGACGCGCATGAACGAGCAGACTACATGCACGCAATGGGCTGCGACAAATCCAGCGCGGCGCGCGTGCTCCCTTTGATTCTTGAGAGCGATCCGCTGTCTGTGTACTACGGCGCCGGTCCCGGTGACTTGTTTATGGCGACTGACTACGAGGGGGCCGCGCAAAACCGATACGTTGTGGCGACTGTGGGCGCGGGACGCGCCTAGGATTGCTGTATTCTGCATTCCTTTCTCAATACATCGTTTATCTTGCTCAGCTCATTGTTTAGCTCATTGTTTAGCTCCGCGCAATTTATTATACCATAACCATAATATTGTTTTTTGGTGATAGGAGTCATAAGAGGCCACAGGTAGTGTCCATTAACTGCCAGAACAAAAATAAGAAACTTGCAATTTCTATAATACGCACATCCTTGGTAAATAGAAGCACGCCGTTTGTCTATCTGTGCATTCTGTGCATCAATAATTATAATGCCCAGTCCGGTGTATTCCGATATATACTGCGCATCTATATCTGTACCTTCATGAAACGAACCTGATTTACGAATGTGTTCGGCCATGATCTCTTTTCCTTTTGTTATTTTTTCTAGACTCGATTCAAATATAGAGTTTTCGTCATTATCATATGTGACATATAGTTCATATAGTTCATATGGTTCATATGGTTCAGATATGAAGTGAAGTAATTCAATGCTTGCAATTGAAGGTGAAGGTTCTTCTTTTAATTTGATTCCCAATTCTTTGATAATTGATTCAAAATGTTTCAATCTATACTCGTCCATTTCTGTTAGTTCACTTTCGTTTTTCAATGCCACATATGCCAAAGAAATCGTATATACAAAGTCTTTGTTTTTCATAGCGAGCATACCCTTTGCCGACAGACCACGGACACTTTCCATTGTGCGGTGCTCTTGCCAATCTTGTAGTTCTTTGATCTTGTTTAATTCATCTCGAAAGTCTTCGTACATTAGTTTGAGAGAGGCGTTTATAACGTGAAAAAAGCAGTCACCTTCTCCGCCAGTTTCGTACGCGTTTAACGTTAAAGAACTGAACAACTCTTTTGCAGCTCCGATTTCTTTTTTGTACGTCGTAGCAGGCTGATATCCATGCAAAAGCAAAAAATCCTTTGTCACAACTCCGCGCAATTTTTGTAGCTTCTTTTCGTTTGTAGATGCATGCCTTGGCCAGAATTGAGAATCTAGTTGTGTTGGATGTGCATCCGTGCTAAACAAATCTTCTCGGTGCTTTGACGGCGGGCTGATGTCTAACAGCTTCAGCTTACTTTCGTTATAAATTGGCACGCCCTCATATATCCAGTGGCGGAGGAAGCGAATCGCATGGTGGCCGCATTCATCGCCGCTCTTCTGAAATTTGGAACGATTAATGACCCTTCTTGTTATCTCGCAATAATCTGCTAATTGTGTTTGTATTTCTTTAATCAACTTTTCGATATCTCTTGATGGATCGTTTCCGAAGCTATCATGGTAATGCAAGGTACATTCATTGTCGGAAGTTCGATGAATAAATGATGCGGTCCAATGCAAGTTATCTATATTGAAGACAACACCCAAACTCCAGCTGCCAACTAACTTGTCAGATCTTCTTTCAAACCATCTTCGAATATTAAATTTATGTGCGCTTGTGTTGTAACACCTGAAACAGTAAACGTTTTGATTAAGCTTGGATGAGAAGTGTGTCATACAATGCAGAGAGAGGTCTATGGGTTGACACAAAAGCCAATTACCTTCGTCAGTAGAAGGCCATGGTGCGAGGTATTTAGAAACACCTGAATCAGGCTCGCGTTCGCGTAAACCTGCAAGAGTCATAGCCCACTTTTCCTTCGTATATGTGTCGATGATAGTATTTTTAGTGTTGCAAAGCTGGGAAAGTACATGGGTATTGTTTGAGAAATTTTTGAATTCTTTTTTGTATTTCAAATTAAATGTTATCAAAAGTCTAATTGACATGTTGATATCAAGGTCTGCTGTATGACCTGAGATAAGCGACTTGACCCATTTAGTTGTAGCGTCATAAAACTCTTCACGCAACTGCTCATTATATTGTTCGGGTGCATAAATAGGAGTGGCTGAGTTCTCCACTACTTCTTCCAAACGTGATAATTCAGAGGTCGTCTCAGGTTCAGGTTCGATTACTGGATTCGATGCGGGCTGTTTTTCGTGACTCGAAATTAAGACATTGTCTACTAAATACGAGCTGCTATCGGATTTGCTTGTGGTCTCAGGTGATACAATCGCATACACCGGGTTACTGTTGTCATAGCTTAGTTTATGTTCATTGGTAGAGTGACTATTACAGACTTTCAACCAAAACTGCTTGTATTTTTTGTGGTTTATTACAACAGTTGCATGGGAGCAGCCGTCTGTTGCATCAAACATTATTTGGAAGTTTTTGATTACAATTGTGTGAGTATCATATTCACTATTGCAGCTCCTGGAGCGACGTGGCTTTATCAGATCGTCTATGGCTTTTCGAATTAAAATCGTGCTTCCTGACTTGAGCGTGCATAGTACGCGATGGGTTGTGGTTGCGGGTATGAATCCCCCCGGTACATTTCTGAGAAACAGAATGTCGTACTTGTCATTGTCATTGTCATTTTCATTTTCAATTGTGTGACCCACTAGCAGAGAGACTTCTTTGGTTCTCCTTTTTTTGGTGTACTCTTTATAGCTTGCCAGCCCGCTTTTACTAAAATGTATTTGCCGTTCAAGGGACCACGCTGTGTACATGTAATAAGTCCGGTTTCCCACAACTGGTCGGTCGGTACTGGTAGGTACTTCATTGTGTTGGCTTTCACTTTCGCTTTCGCTTCTTCTGCTTCGGCTACGAGTGCTGTAGCCATACGCAACCACGAGCCGCTTGAACTGATCATATTGACCGGGGGTAGCGTTCATAATAGACTGTTTCCAAATTCCTGTCAGCTTCGACCGTATGTATGTACGTGTGCTAATCGGTTTTTTTCTCATCACCGCAGCCAAAGCGTTTTTTGTCCGTCTACTCCTTTTACGACCTTTCGTTGCGCGACCTTTTGTCGTTTCCCACTCTATACCATCAGATCATTGATAAACCATACCAATATCCATTCGAACAGATGAGGGCCCATTTTTCGGACGGGTTTTTGCATACCCCCAAAAGCACCCGCGATATACACGAGATGGCCAGGCAGCTACTTGAGGCCCACCCCGATTTGCGCATGTCTTTTCACGGCGGCTTTGGCGCATCTGTGAACATCTCCGCCAATGCCACCATCTACATTTTCAAAAGAAGGTGTACTCGAATGAGACGCGTTACGAATGCGCCTTTTCTGGACCTCAAATCGGATGCTGCGTGTGTTGATATGACCGACGCGGGGCGCCCTGCTTTTCGGGTACCGAGGGTCGATCTCAAAGGCTATTAGAGAAAGCCAACATTCACTTTTCATCATTATGTATCACAAGTGAATGTCGTGCCACAGCTTTCGCTTTTTTTCTCGGAGCTCGGCGATCATTGGCCAAGCGGTATCCATGCATACGTCTCCGCGTTCAACGTCGCGTCGTAAAGACATCTCGGTGTCTTCGACGTCTTGTAGCGCGGTCCGGAGCTGCTCCTCACGCAACTGAGCTGCATCACGCGCTTCGGCTTCGCGCATCAAGCGCGCGTCTGAGGCCGCGGCAAGATCGTACTCAGCGTCCTGCGAGTGCACAATGTCGCGGGACGCGGCGGCTGCGTTCCGCTGGCGTTCGCGGAGCCGCTGCTCCAGCAGCTGGAGTTCCTCGCGACTACCCTCGGATAGCACGGCGACCTCATCGTCTCGTAGATACGCAACGAACACGTCTTCTCCTAGCCGTTCGCGCATCTCATCATCGGACTCGGTCGCAAGGTGAAAGTATTCCGTCGTGCGATGCAGTGTGCGCGCCAAATCGGCGGTACTTGCGTCCGTTTCTGCGTCGTCCAAAATACTGTTTTGCTGAAGCTGGCGTCGCAGAACGCGCCTGCCGACGGGGCTGTCCGCATACACGCTGCGACGCGTTTCCGGATTCCATATGCGTGGACGTTGCGCACGGGCAGAATTGACGGGCGCGCTCATAGCACCCACACTATGTTTTAATGTAGATTGTTTCCAAATTCAAACAGTCTATGAAACAGTCTATGAAACAGTCTAGTCGATTTCAGACGGCGTCCCACTCCCATGCGAAGCCGAGCGAATAGCTGCTCGCTCGCTCGCAAAGCGCATACAGCTTTCGGCGCGCCATGATCCACACCCGAAGAGTTGAGATGTAAACGTGCATAGAGCCTTGCACGCACGGATGCAGTCGCGCGCTGCAAGGTTTTTGGGGGATCCATCGTGCGCGTCGCTCAGTCAAGCGTCGCTCGGGGTGAACAACAGAGACTCTTTCCACGTCGGCAGTGCCCCTACCGCCGCGGGTGTGATCTCTGGCACCGCTGCAAATGTGAACCATGACGGCGCCGCGCTGCTAGGCTCTGCGTCCAGTGACTGCTTGATTGGTGCCATGGCGCCGATCGCGCGCACAATGTGTGCGGAGCTTGAGCTGGCGTCCGGCGGCGCAGACGCAAACGTGGCGTTGGGCCGAATGTCTAGGCGGCCGTCCGTGCGCAGGTCGGTGCGCCGCGCGCGCGAAAGCGCAGGCCGTTCGGGTGCCCCGTCGGGGGACATCTTCTTCGGAAGCATCTTCCCGTACTGCATGTCGGCCCTTGTAGCGAGTCGCAGTGTCGCTTGGTTCAGGTGCGCCAGCGCCTCGGGGTCGAACGAGATCTGCAGCTCGCCAGCTGCGATGTTGGCGTCCCGGCCTTCCAAGAAAGACCCAAAGTGCGGCGCCCTCCGCGCCTTAAGAGCCGGGCCGCGCTCGCTGCGAAACGCCTGCCATGCGCGCTGCATAGCGGCCGCAACTGTGCTCGCCGATACGTCGAGCGCCTTGGCTTGCTCTATGAGCACGCTCGCGTTGTCCATGGACCTGAAAGCTTCGAGCAGCGTTGCGCGCGTATCGGATGATCCGCTCTGCGGGGCTGCAAACAATGAACCTGGGGGAGGTAGGTTATCTGGAACGCGGCCGCCGCTGCGCGCAGTGCCGCCCATGCGAAACGCGGGTACGGTGAGCAAAGACGACATGCCGGCAAGTCAGCCTTGCCAAATCACTGCACATTTTTTTGCAGCTGCACAAAACCTGCCCATGCATTAATGAACGAGCTCTCCCATAATGGTCGCGCTGAGTTTCGTCGCGGGAAAGCAAGTTGGTATGGCCGTAGAGGCACGGTTTTGTGGCGCGAGTGCACGTCGCCGAGCTGCATCCCCACGAGCGCATTGTCGAGGAACGCGTAGAGGGTCTGGTGGCATACTTGCAGGCGCTGGACGATGTCGTCATTCCCTGTGTAGTGGCTTGCCGGCGCACCGGTATGATCATCGACGGCATCGACGGGCACCACCGACACGCAGCGTTGCAAAGAATGGGGTGGCGATTCATTCCGGTCCTGTACGTGGACTACGATGATGCGCGAATCGCGGACGCGAACGGTAACGCCAAGAGCGGCGTGCTCAAGCGCTGTGCTGCGGCGCGTACGCAGGGTTATGAGCTCTTTGCGCCTAAGACGACGCGGCATGTTATTGAGACGTGTGGCGGACACACAGTGCCGCTACTCGTGCTCGCCCCGTTAGTGTGTATGACGCCGCAGACCGTCGAGTGCATATGATGAGTTGATGATTTGCAGAAGTGCTCTCACTTGGTCGTCAGTTCTCGCGCCGGTCCTCACTGGCGTAATGGCAGCTGCGTTCGTGGTCGACGGGCGAAAGGAGCAGAACTCCGGTGAGCACGCGGCCATCTGTCGTGAGCTGATAAACGTGGGACATCCACGTCTGTTCGAACGGGTGCTCCCAGGTCGTATCGAGAAACATCTTGCGGTTTCCTTCTCGGCTGACGATCTGCGGCCAGTTGCAGTAGTACACGTGCCCGAGTGCAACGGCGAGCCCGCCGACACTGTCAATTTCGTTAAAGCGCGTTCGCGGCGCGTCATCGTCGAGGCCGAAGTCGGGTAGACGTGGCTTGTGCGGCCACTCGCGCTCGCGCACGCTCTGCGGCACGTTGTACCACGCGAACTGCGTGCAGTTGTGCCCGTAGAACTCGGAGAACGACAGCTTGAGAAGATCCAGTCTGCGGGCGGCGGCCACGCCGATGGCGCGGCGCAGCAGCGAAGGCACGTAGCGGCGCATACCGAGCGGACACGCGTCGGCTGCAGCCTCCGGCCCATGTAGCGCCATGTCATCTTCAAAGTGCAGATGGTAGTCGTAGTCGCGCGCGGCGGAGTGCTCGGCGATGTACTGGCGCCCGCCGCAGATGCCGCGGTTGTGCGGCTGCGGCAGCCACTCGGCGTCGACGCCGGCGCATATTTGCCGGTACTCTTCGCGCGTGCTCGGGTCGGTCGAGTTGTCCACGACTATCAGATCGGGCCAGGAGAGCAGCTCGGGATCGGCGCGGCGGAACGAGTCGAACAGGCGCCGAAGCTGCGCGGGCGCGTTGAAAGTGAGCACATAAAGACCGATACGCGCAGCGTGCGAGCACGCCGCCCGGCCCACAATCGTGGCCTCGCGCGGGCGCCGGCCTGCGGCCTCGACTGCTGAGCTGCCGCAATCAGCCCCGCAGCCAGGTGGCAGCACCGCGACGGCGTCCCCTGCGCGCGCGGCCTCGCAGTACGTGGCGATCATGCCGTGCGCGCCGAGCATGTGCACCGGATACGCGTCACGGTACGCAAGCGCCGTGAAGAGCGACTCCTCCGTGCCCATCTGCGGCGCGGTGCCGCGCAGAGTGCTGACCAGCAGTGCATGGTATGCCCGGTTAAACAGTGGTAACGCGGCGCGAGACACGCCGAAAAGCCCGCCGCGGCAAACCGCGGCGACGCGCCGGCCTCCGGCGACCTCGCATAACGCCTCGAACTCGAACCCGTGCACCTCGCGCTCGGCCGCATACGGGAATGCCAAGAACTGCGCGGGCGCGTCGCAAGCCGCACGTCGCAGCGTGTCGTACGTGCGGCGGTCACGCAGCAGATCCTCGCGCACGGTGCGCAGCAGGCCCGCGTCGACCCACGCGTAGTAATCGGCGCGAGCCAAAGGGCCGCCGTCAAGCAGCAGGGCGTCGTGCAGCAGAAACGGCTTGCTCAGCACAATGGGGTTGTACAACTCGAGCTGCGCCTGTGGAGACTGGCCTAGCCAGGCGGCTCGTGAGCGCCACTCCTCATCGCAGCGCAGGCGCTGCACGTCGTGATACACTTCCATCGAGCGAAACCACCCCGCATCGCGCGGAACAAACTCGTGCTGCTGCGCGAGCGGGTCCTCGGCGTTGACCGCACGCACTAGCTCGCCCACGTCGCTGTCGCCAAAAACGAGCGCCGCGTACGGAATCACGCGTAGCAAACCTCGGAGCAGCTCGAGGTACTCGCCGTAGTCGCGCCCCCACCCGTCGGGCAATTGAGCGCGGCCTGTGTCCCACAGCCCCGTGACGAGCCGAACAGGCGGCGCTTTCGCGTGCTCCTCGTCTTCAACCGCCGGAGAGCGTTCAAACACCGGTCGCGTTTGATCGAGCCACTCTCGCGCACCTGCCTGACGCAGCACCGCGCTCCATCCATCGCCTCCGACCGCGGCAGTGCTCTCATCGAGCCCAGCAATGTAAGCGCCGATGACCCGGCGCACGGCCGGGCCGCTGATGACAAACCACCGCGCCGACATGTACGCACTCGACTCGGCTAAACTCTCGTTGTGTAGTGCGGCGCCGCCTTCTTCTGCCGAGAGCAGCGCGCAGCATCGCGCCATGGCGTCTAGCTCATTCACGCAGGCGTCAGCGTCGGCCCACGCCCACGCGCACTCGCGCTGTTCCGTGTCGGCTCCAAGCCACGCGTCTTGCAGCACCAGCGGCGAGAGCCGGGCGCGCGACGAGGCGCTCCATGAGTCTTCGTCGCGCTGGTTGAGTGGGTGCTGCGTAAACCACTCACGCGAGCGCTCGAGCCTTACGACGCGCTGACACGCTCGCCGGGCGCCTATAGTTTCGGCTGCGACGCCGTCGGCTTCGGTGGCCACGAGTACGACACGCGCCGGACGTGCGCAAAGCGGCTGCCTCAACAGCCACTGCTCTACGGACTCGGTGGCAGCGCTGGAAACGAGCGTGAACGCCATGTGCGTGCGGGCAGTACGTACGCGGATGCGCGCAGTTGTGCGCTATACTGGGGTCGAGCTGAGGTTTTTTTTGTTGTGAAAATCCAGTGAGACGCGTTCGCGGCGCGCGATGCACGCCGTCGCTCGCTCAGACGGGTTCGTTTTTATGGATCATGCGGTATGATATCAACCGTTTCCACGCCACAGAATGACGTCGCCAGCCAACTTCCAAGGAATGCTCAACGAGGTTATGGGGATGCTGGGACAGCAAAACCTGCAGACCATGTTCCAGGACGTCGAGCGAGAGCTGCAAAAGTCGGAGCCAGTCGACATGGACGAGCTTATCAGCGGCATGACCAAGAAGATGCTGGGCGGAATGGGCGGAATGGGCGGATTGGGCGGCGAGACAAGCGGCGCCAGTCCGTTCGCAGCGCTTCTGTCTGAAGGCGGTGCTGACGCCGAATTGTCCGAAGGGGACGTGCAAACCACACGCCCCAACCTGTATCATGAAATCCGCCTGACGCTTGATGAAGCGCAGCGCGGTGTTAAGCGTCGCTTCCGCGTCAAGCGTCGCGCGGCTTCTGGCGATATTGAGCCGGAAGTGCTTGTGCTAGACCTCCCAGCCGGCGTTACTGACGGCGTTCAAATCATCTTTGCCGGGAAGGGCGATGCCCGTAAGGAAAACGACGTTCCCGAAGAAAGCGGCGACGCGTCGCTCTCACCCTTCGGCGACGTCGTTGTCACGCTGCGAGTAGAGGCGACGCACTCTTCTGAAACGTCAGCCGAGTCGAGCGCTGACGCTACGCTGCGATGTAGCCGAGGCAGTGCCGACCTGCATTACGAGCTCCGATTCGAAACGCGCGAGGTGTTCGGAGCGACGCGGCGCGTAATGCTTCCGGACGGGCGTCCCATAGAATTCCGCTGCGGAAGCGCTCAGAAGCCTCTGTACTACCCTGGAACCTGGCGCGTTGCCGGCGCGGGACTGCAGCAGCTGGCCGCGTCTGAGCTACAGGACGCGCTTTCGCAAAGCACAGACGTACGGATTAGCTGTGCGCCGGAGTGCTCCCAACGCGGAGACCTCATTGTCAAGGCAGTTCCTATCCGACATGAAGGCGACGGCGACGAAGTCGACGATCAATCCAACCGCAACGAGGATGCGCTGCAAACGCTACTCGATGACATTCGAAACGCGTCGAGAACATCCTACTCGAAGGACACACAAGCCGATCTTGTATGTGCTACTTTTGTACGCGAAGCGTAGATCGCTCGCAGAGCCTTGAACGCCATGTCCTTCATCGTTCACGTCCGTACCGCTAGGATATCACGCGACAGCGAAACATGCGCGCACACAGCACTGCAACGTGGCATACGGTGCACACGCAGTCAGCATCTAGAATAAACATCGTGTGCTCTGGGCAGAAGCGTCCACACCTGTCGCACTCTTCCTCTGCCATAGCGTACCCCTCCATTTGTCGAGAAATGAGACTCGGCTGGGGCGTCCGGGATTTTTCCGGACTTTCTGGACTTTCTGGACTTTCTGGGATTTTCTGGACTTTTCTTGACTTTTCTGGACTCTGGACTTTATGGACTCTATACTTTCTGGACTTTCTGGACTCTGGACTTCTCGGACTTCCTGGACTTTCTGAACTTCCTGGACTTCCCGAACTCCGACTTCCGACTCTCTTGGACTCTCAGTCAAAAGCAAGCACATTAATAGCAATAGCAATAGCCAACGTAGCTGGTTTTGATCTGAAGGCCCTGTTTTTTTTTCTCTGCGCGCGTGGTAAACGAAGCGCGCTCTCTTTACGTAATCATGGCGAGTTCGACAACACGAGGTTTCGACGCCACCAGCAGCATGAGCAGCCCCATCCCGTCAACGTTGGGAGACCGCCTGCGCATGCCTGGTCTCCTCAGCAGTGTGGGAGGAATCGGCGGCCGGCGTTCGGGACAGGTAATCGGCCAGCTAAAATTCGGCATAGTCGAGCTGGCCGTCGGCTGGGGGCTTGGAACGGTTCTGCAGCGGATGCTCGCCGACCTCGAAGCGTCGCAGCACGCCGCCAACGCAGGCGGTGTTGAGGATGCGTTGAGTCCGTGCGCGACGCCGTCCACCGGACAGACCGTGCTAGAGGTTATCGTAATTTGCACGATGCTTGTGGTGGGCCATATCGTATGCATGGAGATCGGACGCGTGCAGCGGATCGAGCACCCCGTGTCTACCACCGTTCTGTACACGGGCGTTGTCTGGGCAATGGCCGGGCGCCTTCTTCTCCAGCGCATGCGTAAACTGCAGGAGTGAGTCAGACCCGCTTGTCGGGCTGTGCTCCAAACACGCCGCTCGCGTTAATTTCGTCAGATAGGCAGTGACAAAAAAACTTGTTGTTGCGCGCATCTGCTGTGTGCCGCAGGCAAAAAGGGTCACTCTGCGCTCTCCGGAAATGCCGCCCGCGTCTAGAGGTAAATATAGCTAGCACAGCGCAGCGAGCACAGCGGCGGTCGGCGCCGCAAGTGCCACGGTTCGCGCGGCCGCGTTGTGCTCGGCTAATCCGAGAACGCGGTACAAAGCCTGTCGTACTTGGGGGACGTTGCTGACGCAGAGCACGACGAAGATGAGAATCATGCGGGTAGCATAAGCGCGCACGCAACGCACGAAGTCCGCGCCTCTCATCCCAGCGAATTTAGTGGGAAGCACGCCGCGCGGTCTGCGCCCGATTGCGCGCCACCTTGCAACGTAGCCACTCCGATCTCTCTCCGGGGCATTGCTGTACTCGTCGTCGCACCGATCGTCGTCCACATCGGTGCCAACGTCATCGTTAAAGTTAACCATCCGCGCACGTCCGTCCGCATGCCTGCTCGCGGCTTTACGCTTTCTTCCTTCGAAAGACTCCGCCTCGCGCAGGAGCTCGCGTATGGGTGTCCCGCCTTGTGCTTCGAACACGCGTGAGTGGTTGCTTTCTGCCGCGTCGACGCTTTCTGGCGTTGTCATGTCGCCAAGCGACTCCATGTGCATTTACGGCGTTTGCGTTTGCGTTTGCGTTTGCGGCTGCGCTTGGTTTGATAGATGCGAAAGGCACAAAAAACCGCGCCTCAGACCGCACAGATAGCGAACTGATGTGGGACGACCGCCCGACGCATGCGCGTCGTGTCGTGTCGCTCACGTTAGCGACACCGTGATTACGAGAGACCGATCTGCACTGACTCCAGTAACGGTACCGCTATCGTCTGTCAGGTCGTCGTCAGCGTTGCTGCGCGAAACGCCGAAGGTACGCACAGCGCCCGCAACGAATGCGCACATTAGCGCGCAGCCGACAAAGACCGTGTGTCCGAATCCGACTGCATCTGTGGGCTGCCGTAGCCGCAGCTCAAGCACCTCGTCTGACGACCCCCCCCAGCGGAACCCAGGTCGGCGCTGCAGCGTTGGCAATCACGCCAATAGAGCGAAGCGCACGACGGCCAAACAGCACGCGACACACGGGGCAGCGTGTACGCGCGCTACGCGCGACATCCGACGCGTGCATGCGCTGCACACAAACCACGCACGTCCGGTGGCCGTTGAGGCAAGCGAGCGCGCGCGCCTGGTCGCACGTGCTCAGACACACTGGACACTCAAACGCGCTTTCAAGCTGCTCCTGGTGACTAATTAACGTACCGTGTGCAGTGCAGGACCCACATGTGCTGCTTGAACCATCATCCTGAGCCAATGTCGAGCTCATATGTAATGCAAACGGTATATTCTATTATATTAGCGGAGATCCGATCCGCGTTGATTATTGTTTACATCAGTGAAATTGCAGCACAGTCTATGTCGTTGTTGCACGCGCAACCATGGTCGGCGGCGGGCAGGGTGCACGATCGCTATCGTACTGGGTGCGTTCGAGCGAAATTCGGTGTTTGAGCCAGCCATCATACGTCCACGCGCGCGCCTGGGCATGTGGAGTATGCACACTGGTCTTGCTCACTGTCAGTATATTTGTCCATAACTCCCAATGCACCACGCGCTCCGGTTTTTTGGAGAGCGCGATGCGCGCACGCTCGAACGCGTTTAAATCGACGCTGAAATTATGTGAGCGAGTGGATGAGATATACACGAGAAAAATATGACCGATTCCGATTCAAATTCAGATACGACTTCAGATGCGCGCGTAGTGGCTGCGTCATCGCTACAGCCACCAGATCCGCTGACGGCGGAGCTGCCGCAGGATCTGCGAGATGCCGTCGATCAGCGCGTCGAGGAGCGCTGGGCGCAAGCGGACGCAACAAGTGTTAGGCATGCGAATCTGGACGCCTGCAACTTGCAAGTGCCTGGTCAGAAGTATGCTCTGATATCGTTCGTGTCGCCACACGGTCGACAGCGCGCCGGCTGTCACGCTCTGCGCATCTACGGGACGTTTGAGACAATGGACGCAGCGCGTGCGTGGGCAGCCGACCTAAGTCGCGACGACGACACCTTCGACATCTACGCCGTGGACCTCTACAAGTGGCTTGCATGGCACCCAGACCCGAATGAGGTTGATGAGAACGTAGACAACGACGAGACGCTGAACTCGATGCTCATCGAGCACCGAAAAACCCAGCAGCGCGCCCGCGAATACCACGCGGAACGCACGCGCTGGCTGCAAGAAACTTCCGGCCCGAGCAAGTCAATCGCATCCGCTGACGAGGATACCACCCTAACATAGTCATGAAAATTTTTCAGATTAGCGTCAAGCATTTGCGTTGTTGTTAGCGAGTTGCAACGGCGGGAGATGGGTAGGGGACGAGCCGATGCGCACGAAAACGTGGCAACGGCGCTTCGCGCAATTAGTAAAGCTTGTAGGCAACGATCTAATCTTTCATCGCGCAGTGTGCCTCGAGTCGCCAAGTGTGCGCCATCGACTCAAACAAGACGGTTCGCGACGCATCATGCGACTTTCAAGACGCGACGCAACTGCGCTCCTTCCGTTTGTGCTGCTCGCGATCGATTCGTTGGATGTTTGCGCGTGTCTGCACATCTCTTCGGGATGTCGCGCGGCAACCACCCCCTCGCCTAAGAACAAAAGACAAGAACAAAAGACACCCCGAACTTTTTTGGGAGAGAAGCTGTGCAGTCCGTTAAACAGGGAGCCACAAACGTTTGCAACATGTGTCAGCGATCGGTTTTTTTTTCTGATCTTCCAGTGCAAAGCCGATACTGGGTAGAACGCACTGCCTTCGTCTGAAGGTGGTGGTCCACCCTCGTTGTACGTATATATTTCGCACGCAAAAAAATGAGTTTTGACGAAGAATACGCCTCGGTGCAAGCCGAGACCGCGCCACCGCGGCCGTATGCAGCTCCAGCAGTGCCCTGCGCGAGCGTGAATGAACGCTTGCAAGCGCGTAATGCGCAGGCCATGAATACATGCCGCCTTCAGCGGCCTGTACGTCGTCCAGCCTGCCTGCAGCCAGTTCCCACCATATCGTCGACGTCGCCGGAGGCGTTCGAGCGCCTGCGCCCGCAGGCCAACAAAGAAGATTCATCGGCCTTGGAACGCTATCGTGCTGGCCCGCTTCCGGTAAACATCGAGATCGAAGACATCCACCCCGGAAGGACCGCTGCGTCGCACAACCAACACGGACAGCTGACGGCGGAGCAAGAGGCTCGGGTTTTGCAGAGCACTCCCGACGACGCAGATCACGCGCTTTCCGATGAAGGTGCGAGCAAGGAAGACGAGATAATTGCTGACGGCGGCGAGTTCGACAAAGGCGCTGCTGAAGATGGGTACGATGGGTATGCGGCCGCTCCACACTCGTCGGAACCGCTCTCCTTTCCACCCCACGTAACGCAACCTCCCGTGCGTCAAGCGTCTACAGACACAGACACAGGCGTTCGATTCCGGAGAAAGTGGGGTCTTGATTCGTTCACGATCATGATTGCAATCGCGCTTCTCCTGCTCGTGCTGTTCTCGTCGGGTTCACGATCGCGCTCGAATGATCTTTAACAAAAATGCTCGAAGAAACAGTACAGAGTTCCATTGGATCAAGACCGATAGGAACTCGAAAACAATCTAACGCCTGAAAGCGCATCCCCCTCCGTCAAATGTAAGCGGTCATTGGCTTCGCTTAATGAGCGCGGCTTCGCCCGCGCCTGCCTCTCGGTCAGACGTACTGCTTGAAAGTCTCCTGGTGTTTTACTCGCCGAGCGTTCTCGCCCTCGTTCGGGATGTCGTGCAGCAGCGGAGCAACGTGTCGCTTAGGCTGCTGGACTGGCTCGTAACCTCCTTTAGCAAGCGCACGCGTTGTGTATACAAGCACAACGGGCGCCTCTTCGACGTCTATGTGTCGTACAAGACAATGCTCAAGGCGTACTCCAAAAAGTCGTTCGATCCATTTTGCCGCAGGCGCCGTATCATGTTGAATATCTCGCGCGTGGCCATCGTAGCGGCACACGACCGCACGACCTCTGACGTGCTCGAAACTACAATCGGCCAGCTCAACTTCTTCCGCTGGGCCATTCAGAACGCGGTGCTTTTATACGTGCAGCATCGCTTAGTTGAGCTCGAGACGGATCTGCGCAAGCACGTGAACTCCATGCGCAGTGCTCGCACTGTAACTTCAATCACCACTCATGGAGACAGCAGCAACACTGAGCTCAAGCCGTCCAACACCGGCGTCGGAGGCGCTTGCCACGGAGACGACCAGGAACAGCATGCATGCGCGTCGAGTCTCATTTTGCACCACTTTTCGCAAGTGGCGGTTAAGATCGAGTTTACGTAGTGCGACACCAAATACCTATGGTGGCATCGGCGAAGAGTTCGAAGCGGTAATTCGCAAGCACTGCAAGGCGCTCTGAGTTTTTTTTTCATCGCCCCCTAAAAGTCGTCCTCCTCATCGTCGTCCGGCTCATCGCAGCCCACTGCCGCAGCAGGATCAACAATCACGCGACGGCACTCAAATCGCACATCATCCGGCATCTTGTCAAACACTTGCAATAGCCCTGCAATGTTTAGGATCGCCTCGACGCGCGCGACCTGATCACGCGACAGCTCAGTTTGTGCGCTTACTTCTTCTTGCACGGCCTGAAAGTTCTTAAATATAGGGTCGATCGCTTTTCGGCCGGCGTGCTTTAGCACGTAAAGTTTCGAGCGTGCCGCTGCGCAGTGCCCATCCTTCATGTAAGGCCGGCACAATCGCAAAAGAGACTTGCACGACGCTCGAAGCATTGCCTTTCGAGAGAGCGCCTCCTGTTGGGCGCACGCTGCGAAGTTCGACATGCTACCGTTTGAGCAGATGTAATGGTAGACGCCCCGATGTTGACTCTGCAACAACGCGGCATAAAAAAAAGCGTTTAAAAAAACGGACGCGCGTCAGTGCCTCGTGCCACAATGAGATCACCCGCGTACACACTGCTGAGAATCGGCGCTTCGGCGCCTAGGCGCTTCGGCGCATCGGCGCTTCGGCGCTCAGTGCGGTTTTCTGACTGAAACAAAGTAGAAAGCCCGACTCACACGAACAAAACCACAAAGAGCCGATTACGGATCTAGTTCTAAGTTATTCAACTTCAAAGACAAGCCACTCTAACCAAATATGACGCGCATGCTAAGTCACAAGGACGCTGGTTTCAGCATTGATGTGAAATACGAGCAGATCAAGGGCGTGCCGGCAAACCCGAATTGCAAGAAGTGCCCAGTTACCGTTAAATTCAGCGAGAGCGGCGAACCGCAACGCATTTTAGTTCAGACGCCGCGCGTAGCTATTCCTTTTGGCATCAAGCCAGACGATACGAGCGTGACCGTACAAATTAAGGACCCTTGCAGCGACAATCCAGATGTGCAGCAGCATTACAAGTTCTTTGTTGACCTGATCGAGACGGTGAGCGAGAAAGTGAAGGAAACCGCCTTGGCGCACCCAAAAGAGGTCATGAATAAACCGAAGGAGCAGTTCAATGAAGCGCATTGCGAAGCGCTTTTCAAAGCTCCACTGAAGCGCGCTGCGCAGGAACAGTACGGAATGAACATGAAGCTCAAATTCACCACCGTTGGCGGCGCTGACTCCGAGACGCCCGTTCCGGATCGCCTTCCATCGTTTGGTGTGTACAACTCGGCCAACGAGCGCCTCGATATTCCATTGAAAGAGTGTTTTGCAAAGCAAAACCAGATGGTTGCGATTATCGAGTGCAACGGCCTTTGGTCCGCCGGAGGTCAGTTCGGTTGCTCGTGGAAAATAGTGCAGATGGTAACCTACAAGGTGCAACGCGAGCTTGGGTTCGACTTCAGTGTGCTTCCATCGGAGATCACTACAGCTGCCGATACCGAGGGCAGCGAGCCATGCGCTATCACCACCACCGGCACGTTCTGATCAAAACGGCGTTGACATTGCGAGAACAATGCCTTGCAACTAATCCTAAAAACTATCTCAACTATGCGAAACACCGCTGATTAAGCGGCGATAGTGGTTAGGTGGTTAGTGGTTTGTGGTTTGTAAAAACAAGCACAAAGATGCAACAATCTGTTGCCCAGTCGCAGCCGCTGGTATCGAGTCCTGACATGGTCCAAAAAAAAACCGAATCGCAGCTGCTATACAACGACGCCTTTGCAGTTTACATTCGCTCAAATCCTTGCTCTACTCGAGCTGGGATTTCATCGATCGCCCAACAGATACACCAAGACGTGCAAAGCTATCCTTCTAGTATTTCAGGTGCCATTGGCGGTGCTTGCGAGGAGCAGGTTAGCTGCGTCGTAAAATGCTCTGGCACATTCACGCAGATGAACGAGCTTCTGTTGCAAACGCAAGAGCGCCGTCAGAGTGACGCGGTCACAGAGTCAACTGAGGACGGGAGCAAACTCTGTTGCGATTGGGAAGTCAGCCGTGTTGTTGCTGTTGCGATGCTTCGATTTCACGGCGTGAAACTAGCAACCAGAATGCGTCGTGACCAAGCTGTACAACTTCTATATAAATTGTACGCGGTCCGAAAAATACAGCACGCTTTCCGCATTGCCACAAGCGTGGATTTTCGTTGCATCATAGACGAGTCTCCTCTGAGACATCCATATGTCTCGATCCGCGTTGGAAAATGGCTTTTTGCACGAATGAACGTGCGAGCGTACCAAAAGTACGTGACCCAGAACGGCTTCTACATGAACCCGATCACATGCCGCTCGCTCAGCAACAGCCAAATCCGACACGTCAAAAACGCTTTCAGAGTTTATAAACTCCGCGTTCCAAGGAATAATCCGCCAAAAACGACTGTTACGCAAGAGATGATAGAGAGTCTTACCCAGATTGCAATCGGTCAGATGCAAAGCATTTCAGCACAGACTGAGCCATGCGAAAATGCCGTCAGTACACTTGAACATACAGTCTACGCGATCCACAGGTGCAACTCGCGTACTGGATGGCTTATATACAACATGGCTATCAAACTTCTTGGCTCCAAGTATTCTTCGTTACATCAACGACTTCATAGTAACCTGCGAGCATAAGTATAGGTATACAGCGTCTACTCTACTGACGCAAGTGCCCGGTTCGCACACATTTATATAGTGCAAACGATCCCAGCATCCCGAATTTGCATTGCGCTTCGCACGCATGGAGGCCATGTGCGTTGAAACCATTCCGTCGAAACGCGTGCCGTGCTGTTCCAAAAATGGCGTGAACGGCCCAATAATTTCGAAATCCACATGGCCATCCGCGCGCATAGATTCCCGCGGAATGCAAACCTTGTGCGCGCTTTCGCGAGCGCCGCAATGGCAATCCCTCCCGAGTCGCTCCGAACATGGCGCAAGCGGCCCAAGCGTCACGCTATGCACATGACTCTTCGCGCGCATCGAGGGCATGCAGTTTGGAACTATTTATCTTGAATTGGAATATCAGCGATACACAGTACTGTTTCATAACTTTGGTACAGTCTGTCACTCACTTTCAACAATTGGGGCAAGTGCATACTGCAAACGTCCAAGATTTCCGACGCGGAATACTAGTATCAATGGATATCGAGTCTTCAAAAATATCTCGACTACATGGCACAGATTCGTACTTTTGCTGAAAAGATTTAGAAATTTGAGCGAGAATAGTCCGGTTCCAACCGTGTTTAAACAGTTTCCATCGGATCCTGTCGGTACGTAAACCATTCCGTTTTTTCGCTCTTTTATCGTTATCTCCTGGCTGGCAAAGTCACCAACAGCCCGCATTTTTAGAACACCGTTCTGATTTGTAAGACGAATCTGGTCGGATACGATGTTCAAATCTCTACAGTACCTCTGAAAGTCGGCCGATGGCATGCTAATAATCGCGTCAAATGTGACTGGCGGTATCGATATCACGTCGTGATTGATGTCCAGAAGCTTAAGCTGGTTCGTAATGAAAACATTCTTTTCCGTATTATCTATGGACATGCGGAGTGTGTACGGCGCATCCCGACGTATGCTCATTGAAAATGTGTCGTGATTTGTCATGCTTTTAACCAGCTTGTGCAAACTGTGCATATTAACCCCAAAGCGCAAGGGCGGGTTGTAACAGAAGTAGCGTTCGAACTTGGGCGCCTCAAGCTTGACAAACACAATTGTCGTACGTGTTGTGTCCATAGACGTAATGGAGATTCCCCCGTTGTCGCATACAAAATTTGTATCGTTCAGGACTTCTTTCAACCCCTCAATCAGAAATCGAACCGGGCTACTCTGGGTGGTAGTCATGTAAAACAGATAATCGCCGTTATCAACGAATCGGCGCTCATCATGGCCAGCAGGTGCGGAAGACTGGTACTGCTCAACTCCCATTAACGGTTGGACCGTACTTGTCGTTTCCGGACGTCTCTGCATGTCC
>JACKZZ010017258.1_pt1 | contig 25847 bp, 19 predicted proteins | sample 8027871 | NCBI WGS metagenome assembly JACKZZ01 (sample SAMN15724774, study PRJNA655200) | protist metagenome | isolation source: fluorescence activated cell sorting (FACS) single amplified genomes of... | place: USA: West Boothbay Harbor, Gulf of Maine | collected 2000-07-19 | reverse complement strand
CTGGTACTGAAGGTTTGTTTGCCGCTATCGAAGATCGTGGTAATGTAAACACTGGATTTACAGCTGCTGCTGGTCTTGATGCTTTTGATGCTATTTTGAAAAACTTAGACACTCAAGGAGCTATTGAAGAAAACATGTTGTTTTTACAAAGACAAACTGCTTTGGATTTTGACGATATGCTATCTGCTATTTCTGCTGGACAATCTGGTGGTACTGCTTATGGATTATTTGAAAACTCAGAAGAAATGGCATTAAACTTAGGTTTTAGTGGTTTCCGTAGAGGTTCTTATGATTTCTACAAAACTGATTGGAAATACTTAAACGACGCTTCTACTCGTGGTGCGATTGATGGAATTCAGTCTATCGAAGGTGTATTAGTACCTGCTGGAACGTCAACTGTATACGATCAAGTATTAGGAACTAATATTCGTCGCCCATTTTTACATGTACGATACAGAGCTTCACAAGCTGATGATCGTCGTATGAAGTCTTGGTTGACTGGTTCTGCTGGTGGTGCGTTTACTTCAACTCTTGATGCTATGGAAGTAAACTTCCTATCTGAAAGATGTTTAGTAACTCAAGCTGCTAACAACTTTGTTCTTTTCAAAGGAGCATAATTTAAATTAAAATTCTTGGGGCTGCTTTTGCAGCCTCAGGATTTTTATCATTAACTATTTAATTTTATTATATTATGGCTAAAAAAGCTAAAGCAGAAGCTATTGAGGTTGCACCTCAAGAAACTGTAGTGCAAAAAGCACCAGTAAAAAAAGAAGTAAAACCAGCTAATCCGAGCTGGGAGATAAAAGATAGGGTTTATTATTTAAGAGGTAATAAAACTCCATTAACACACACTATACCAAGTAGGCACACGTCTAAGCATTCCTTGCTTTATTTCGATTCTAATACAGGTAATCAAAAAGAAATTAGATATGCAACTAATCAGTCTTCACCTTTCGTAGAAGAACAAAAGGGAGAGGCAACACTTGGTCATATTATATTCAGAGATGGAACTTTAAAGGTTTCAAAAGAAAAACAAAACCTACAAACACTACTTTCTTTATACCACCCTTTAAGAGGAAAAACGTATGAAGAATTTAGCGCTGTTGAAGAAGCTTCTGATGATTTAGATATTCTAGATCTTCAAATTGACGCTTTAAATGCAGCTAGAAATATAGATATAGATCACGCAGAAGCTATACTAAGAGTGGAGTTAGGGTCTAAGGTAAATAGCATGAGTTCTAAAGAGATAAAAAGAGATTTACTTTTATTTGCAAGAAATAACCCTGCGTTATTTATTAATTTAGCAAATGATGATAATGTTCAGCTTAGAAACTTCTCTATTAGAGCAGCTGAAGCTGGAATAATTAGATTATCTCAAGATCAAAGAACATTCCATTGGGGTTCTAATGATAGAAAACTAATGAACGTTCCATTTGATGAAAACCCTTATTCTGCTTTTGCAGCTTTCTTAAAAACAGACGAAGGTGTTGAAATCTATAAATCTATAGATAAAAAACTATAAAAACAAGTGATACTAATATGATGGAGGCCGCGCAAGCGGTCTTCCGTTGTATTATAATAAAAATATAAAAATGGCAGTAAGCGTAAATACGGTATATCAAACAGTCTTGTATATATTAAACAAAGAGCAAAGAGGTTATATAACGCCTGCTGAATTTAATAGTCTAGCTGAACAAGTTCAAGACGAAATATTTAATTCTTATTTTCCAGATGGAAATCAAATAAATAGATTAAATCAAAACAACTCACAAAACGACACAGAGTTTTTTGATATTTTTAAAAACATATCTTACAAGCTTTACCCTTTTGAGCGTGAGGCTTCTTTTACATACAACGCAACTAATGATGGTTGGGTTTATAGTGGCACTGGTGTTTTATATACTATAGGCGAAATAGAAGCTACGTATACAGGTAACAGAAGCAATAACACTTCAATAGTTCAACTAGCTAGTAAAAAAGATTATTCAAAAATAACTAGATCAAAACTAACTTCACCAACAGAGAGTTACCCAATATGTTTAACAACTCAAACTACAACTCCTATTTTTCCTCAAGCAACAAACCAGTTGTTAATAAAAGTTAGTCCTCAACCAAGTACACTTTCTGTAAATTCTTTGTTTAAACCATCTTCTCCAAGCTGGGGTTTTACTATTGGAGCTCTTGGCCAATACCTATTTAGTCCTTCCGGTACTTCAGGATCTTCAACGGTTAATTTTGAGTTAGATATTTCAGAAAAAAATAATATAATAATAAATATATTAAAATATTGTGGAATAATAGTTAAAGATCCTACTATAATACAAGTAGCTGAACAGGAAGCTCAAAAAATTGAAACAAACGAAAAATCTTAATTAAATGAGTTTAATAACAGAAACAAATCAGCAATATTACCAAGGCGCACAACCTTTCTTAATACCTACGACAGGTTCTGATCAAAAATTTATTACAAGTTTTGACACAAATCTAGTATTTGGTTCTTTTGATCCAACTGAAGTTAACTATGCTTTAAACAATTTTAAAGTTTATACGAGCCCTTCTGGCTTACCAGGTAGTTTTACTGAATACATATCGGCATACACTGTTTCTGACAACACAATAACAGTCACAGGATCACTAACTCAAAATCATTTTTTAATAGTTCAATTAAAAACACTAAGTGGTGGTAATTACGGAAATCAAGATGCGTTTGGAGAAACTGTTGAAGACAACTATGGAGGATATCAATATATAACTCTTAACGATGCTATAGACAACTTCATGGTAGGTTATGTTGGTGATGGTAAATTAATACAAACGGCTAAGAAATCAGATGTATTATTCTTTGCTAAAAGATCTTTACAAGAGTTTAGCTATGATACTTTAAAGAGTATACACTCTCAAGAATTAACAGTACCTGCTAGTCTAAGCATTGTACTTCCTCAGGACTATGTAAACTATGTAAATGTTTCTTGGATAGACAGAGCTGGTGTTAAAAGACCTCTATTTCCAACTAACAACCTAACTATAGCGCCTTATAATACACCAGTCCAAGACGCAACCGGCATTCCAGTTCAAGACAATTTTGGTGAAAACGTAGAAGGAACTTCTATAACAGAAGAGCGCTGGAAAAACCTTAATATAAATTTATTAAACAATAACTTAAATCTAGACGATTGGGCTTATTTTAGTGAAGCTTATGGTTACAACGGCAACTGGAATTTAGGTCAATTCTACGGAACAGATCCTCAATACGCTAATGTAAATGGTTATTTTACTATAAATGAAAGAGAAGGCAAAATGTCTTTTTCAAGCGACTTAGCTGATAGACTTATTGTGTTAGAATACATTTCTGATGGTTTAGCATATGACAAAGACACTAAAGTACCTAAGCTAGCAGAAGAAGCTTTATACGCTTCTATATTGCATTACATAGTATCTACTAGAGCTAGTCAACCTGAGTATTTAGTTCAAAGACTTAGAAGAGATAAAAGTTCTAAACTTAGAAACGCAAAGATTAGATTATCAAATATAAAGCTTACTGAGATAGTTCAAGTTATGAGAGGTAAGTCTAAATGGATAAAACACTAAAATTTAATGGCTAAATCTAAAAATACATTTTTAAAGTCCAAAATGAATAAAGATTTGGACGCTCGTATAATTGGCTCTAATGAATATAGAAATGCAGTTAATGTACAGGTAAACAAGTCTGAAGGTGAACAAGTTGGTTCTTTGGAAAATGTTTTAGGTAATACAAACGTTGGAGACGTTGGTGTTCACACTGGTGTTTCTAATTTAACTTGTATAGGTTACGTTGTAGATGATTCAAAAGCTGTAGCTTATTTGTTTTTTACAGATCAAAATGGTGGGATAAACGACTATAGTCCTAGTGGAAATAATTTTATAATAACTTTTGATTCAAGTGACAACTCATTAACTACTCTAGTTCAAGGTGCTTTTCTAAATTTCTCTACACAATTTCCTATATATGGCGCTAATGTTTTAGAAAACTTACTTTTCTGGACTGACAATAAAAATCAACCTAGAAAAATAAACATAGACAACGCCACTAATATATCTAATTACTATACAACAGAAGATCAAATATCTGTAGCTAAATATAATCCTCACTCAGCCATAGAGCTTTACGCGGAAAGTACTTTATCAACTTCTTCAACTGATGAGTACGAAAGCACAATGAAAGACACAACAAGCTTTTACTTACCAAACGGGGGTAAAGGTAATATTCAAGATAGTGTATCTGTTGGAGCAAGTCAAGTAAATTTAAGAACTTTAGAAGGAGACATAATCGAAGCAAATGGCGCGTATGGAGCTGTCGGGGCTAAAGTTTACTATACGACAAACTCTATACCACCGTCAATCGTAGACACGGGAACTACGGTTAGTAGTTTAAATTATAATAGCTCCGCTAGCCCGCCTGTGTGGGAAGTGACCGTAACCGGTGGAACTTTACCAGCATTAACAAACTTCATTCAAGATATAGTTTTTAATGCAAATCCTTATTACGATAATGATTACGCTGGAGATCCTACTTATTTAGAAGATAAATTTGTTAGGTTTGGGTACAGGTTTAAGTTTGATGATGATGAGTATTCATTGTTTTCTACATTTACACAAGCCGCATTTATACCTAAACAAGACGGGTATTTTATGTATGTTAATAAGCCTTCAGCTGATAATATAGAAAGCGTTAACGATCAAGATGAAGCTTATAGAAGTACAATAGTTTCTTTTGTTGAAAATAAAGTAGACAATATAAAGCTTAGAATACCTTTACCGTTTAATAACTATGAGTTAGAAAATTTATTAAAAGTTAAATCTATGGAACTGCTCTATAAAGAGTCAGATCAATTACCTGTTAAGGTTATTGATACTGTAGATATTAACACTATTTTTAACTCAGCAGCGACGTGCCAAGCTTCTGCTAACACGACCACAACAACACTTACTGTAGACAATGTTCAAGGCGGTATAAACGTTGGCGACAGAGTAACAGGTTTTGGTATATTAGGAACTTCAGTTGTAACCGTTAGTTCTTACGCGCCTGACGATCCTAATGAAAACCCAAGCACTTCAGGCACCATAACGCTTAGTTCCGCCCAAACAATAGTAGACAATACAGTTTTAACTATAGGTGAACCAGATTACTACATATACAACTACAACTCTAAAAAGCCAATCAAAACATTACCTGAAAGAGATTTAATAAGAGTTTACGATAAAGTACCAGTTAGAGCTTTTGCTCAAGAGGTTTCTGGTAATAGAGTTATATACGGTAATTTTCAAGACAAGCACACTGCTCCTGATAGTTTAAATTATAATGTAGCTATTTCAGCTAAAAGCGAGTTGGCTTTGAACGAGGTTACTGTAGACGCAGACGCAATATCAACAGGTTCTACTACTATAACTTTTACTAATTACACGCCAAAAGGTGGTTCAACTATACAAATTGGTTACATTGTTATATGTCCAGGTATACCTGAAGGAACAATGGTGACTGCTACTACTGCTGGAGCTGGAAACACAGGTACAATAACCATAGACAACGCTACTACTGCACCTATAAATTTAGGTCAAATTATAATAATAAAACCAGGTAACGATGTGCAGAATACAACTAGCATCATAGAATACCCTAATCACAGTGTTAAAACAAATAGAAACTATCAAGTTGGAGTTGTTTTATCTGATAGATACGGTAGACAGTCTGGTGTAATACTTTCTAACAATAAAGAGCTTATAACTGTTGGTCAAGATACATTTATAGGATCTACTGTATACTCACCATACAATGACGATTCTATTGATCCAGATGAATGGCCTGGTGATTCAATAAAATTATTGTTTAATGAAACAATAGCAACTACAGGTGCTCCAGGTGTTTACAATGGAGATTCAACATCCAGCGATTACAACCCGCTTGGTTGGTATACGTTTAAAATAGTTGTAAAACAAACAGAGCAGGATTATTACAATGTTTACTTGCCTGGTATAATGGCTGCTTACCCAGATAATACTACATTAGAAATAGGTGAAACATCTCATGCTGTTATTATAAGTGATAATATAAACAAAGTTCCTAGAGATTTAGCGGAGGTTGGCCCAATTCAAAATCAATTTAGAAGTTCTGTTAAACTTTATGGTAGAGTAGAGAATTCTAGTAGTACGATAGATGTTACGCCTGGAGCTTCAAACGTAGGCCTTAGCAATTTACAATACTATCCGGGTAGAACTTCTGATTTTGCCTCTACAATTGCAACTGTTAAAGATTTATTTGATTTCGATCCTAGTGATCCACCAAACCCAAACTTTTTTCCACAGTTTTATTCTTTAGAGTCAAATCCTTATATAGCTAGAATAAATACAGCTAATAAAATAGGTCAAGTAGCTAATGTAAACTTTAACGCGGTAAGTGCCACTATAGCCGTGACAGCAACCACAGATACGCTGCAAATAACATCAGTATCAGGTGACGAAGCTGAAATAGAAATTGGTGATAGCGTTGTTGGCCCAGGGTTTCCAACAGATTTAGTTGTTGCAGGTTCAGGTTTTACCGATTCAAATGTTGCTAGATCCAACGCTCAAGTTGCTCCTTCTGGTTTTACAGGAACAACTTTTACACTGTCTTCAATAGGAGCAGGTAGTATTCCTCTAGAAGCTGGTCAAGTCGTAGGAGCTACCACAGGTGTTCCAGAAGGTACAGTGGTTTTAAACGTTTCAGGTTTAGACATTGAGGTTAACAATGTTGTACAGGTTGCTGGAGGCCAATTATTAAACTTTATTGTACCAGCACAACTAGTTGTTTCTTCGGCAGTTTCAGTAGCTTTAGGCGACGAAATAAATGTTTATAGCGCTGACGCCCCAGGAATACAGTATTTAGCGGTTTATGAAACCGAGCCAGTAGAAAGTTTATTGGATATATTTTGGGAAACATCTACTACTGGAATAGTTAAAGATATAAATGATATTATAATAAACGAGAATTTAACTGGTACAGGCGCGGCAGGTTTTTCACCTTGGAACGATAATCCATTTAATGAAAGCTTAAGGTCTGGTGAAGACTGCTTACAAGCTCCAGTTTATTTAGTGGATAACTTTGGTTCACCTATAGCTGTTTCAGATCAAACACCTTTAGTTTTAGAGAGTGTAATAGATGGCAACGGGCTAAATGTTCAAACAGCTTATACTTCTCCTGTTTTTTCTTTATCAGAAACAACATTAGGAAACCGCCAATATATGATAAAAACTGCCCCTGGTTTTGTGGCTGAAATATGGTATGGCGTAGATGTTAATGCTAGAAACTTTACTTTTAATTTTTCAGCAACTGTAAATGGCTTGCCTTTTACTAAATCAGAACAATTAAACTTAGGTAACACTCAGCCGCATATACCAACAGCTAGCGGAAATTCTGCCAATGTTAAAGTGCTAAAAGATCAAACTGGAGTTACAGTAGTAAAAGTTTACTCTGGGTCAAGCGTTAGTGGTATTAGCTCAGGCTGGGACGTTACAACAACTGATGCTTCAAATCCACTACCTTCTGGTTTGCAGACAAGTGGAAATTCTTACTCTCCTCCTGGAGATCCTATTGTTCCTTTCGGTGTTATAAATGATGTTTCTAATAACAACACTTTTGTGGCTTATAACTGGCCTTTTGCTAGTGGAGCTATAAATGTAGATGACATGTGTTATTTAACAACTCAAGGCTTTTCTGGGAACGTACCAGAGGGCACTTGTGTTCTGTCTATTCAAGACAACACACCGGTTAGTGGTCAAATGACCGTGACTTTAAGTAATAATATAAGTATAAACGCGTTTGGTCCTTCTTCTAATTCTAAGTTAGAATTTGGCTCTCCAGCTACACTAGAGGTTTCGCAAGCTGTTACAGTTGTAAAAGATCAACCTTTATCATGTATAGATACTTCTGAGCTTTGGGACGACTGTCCGTTGCCTCCGTTCGAGCCTGGCTCAACCAGCGTTAGATACATAGGTGAACTAAAAGCTGTTAATGGGGCTGGTTGGAGACAAACAGATTTATTAGGAAACACCAATAGATACAAAGATTTAACTTTTACTAAAATAAGTGAAGTTAGAGGAGCTGGAACACCTGGAGAACAAACTATACCACCTCCAGGTTACTTTGCTTTTGAAAACCCAGGACCAGCATTATTCAACTCAGCTGCTAAAGTAGATTTAGTTAACAATGGTTATCAGGATTCTAACATGCCTTCAGACGTATATACTGTAACTTACGAAGTTTCTGATCCAGGTAGCACAACGCAATGCAAGGCTATAATTAAAACTGGGCTTCAACTATGTTCACTTCAAGAGTGGACTATCGATGGTTATTACGCTATATCATGTAGTTCTAATACTAGCACAGGTCAAGCTTATCAAGGCAAGTTTATAATTGTTAAGGTTTGCGATCCAGGTGGTGACAATCTTTTTGGAACAGGAATAAATGGATACTATGCTTGGGTGAGTGGATCTAATACAGCTGAAAACTCCGGAGATTTTCCTAGTTGGCAAAATTTAATATCAAGCAATGGCAGTAGTAACATACTTTTAGATCCTTATGCTTATTCACAGAATTATAATCCTCCAATTAGCTGGGATAGTGAAGGTTGGAGTGGACAATCTTATCAATTGTATGACTTTGTTAATGATTTTGGTGGTAGTAACATGCAGCCAGGAATATTAAACAAGCTTGCTAGAAACGAATCAATAACAGGGGGTTGCTTAGTTTATGCTGGTACATACGCCCCTTCTTTTACTTTAACAGCAGGGACAGGTACTTCAACACCTTTAAGTCCTTCTGCAAGCAACTACCAATTCTCTTTTGTTTACTAGTTGTAATTTAAAATTAAAATAAGTGATAATTAAAATATGGGAGCAGTAGTAGAAGTAAAATACTTTAACACTTTTATTCTTAAAAAGACAAACCTATCAAGCAATCCTGTTTGGAATGGCTCTTTTGGTATACCTGAAGATTTAGGTGGATATCCAGTTGTATCTTCTACTGATGATAAAAATTGGGCTATAGAAGAGTCTAGAATTAGAGGCGGATATAATAATACTACTGTCGATTTTGGAGTAAAAGCATATATAGTTGAAGACAAAAATACTGCATCACGTAGACATAGTTCTTTAATATATTCTGGTATATTTAATTCAAGAACTGGTATTAATCAAACAAACGTGTTTTCTGTTGGCGAAGACATAACTAAAACAGCGGATCCAGCTAACGCCTCAATACAAAGATTATACGCTGAAGATACCAATTTAGTAATATTTCAAGAAGAAAAAGTATCAAGAGCTTTAATAGATAAAGATGCTATATATAATGCAGAAGGTGGTGGCGCTGTAACTTCATCTAATTTAGTTATAGGCGTAATACAGCCTTATTCTGGAGAATACGGTATAAGTAAAAACCCTGAAAGCTTTGCTGTTTATGGGTATGCTAAGTATTTTTCAGACACAAACAACAACTGTATTTTAAGGCTTTCTAACAACGGTATAGAGGAAATATCTTCATACGGAATGAGAGATTATTTTAGAGATGAAGTAAATAGAATATACACAGCGTCTAGTAATGGTTTAATAATAGGTGGCTATGACATGCACAACGACCAGTATGTTGTGTCTACGCAAGGGGCAAATATTAATCTTGATTATAACACAACAGCTTTTGATGAAGGCGCTAAAGGTTGGATTAGTTTCTTTACTTTTAGACCTAATCAAATGTTTAGTATAGCTAATAACTTCTACACAACAGAATCTGATAATATATACCAACATTATTCTAATAATAGTAGAGGTAATTTTTATGGCGTAGACAATCAGAGTAAAGTCACTGTTTCCTTTAACGCTGCGCCTTCTAATTCAAAAACGTTTAATACAGTTGCTTACGAAGGTAGTAACGGTTGGATGTTAGATTCTTTCATATCTGACCCAACTGGAGCTGATACACAACCCACAATAAATTGGATATCAAACTTTGACGAGACAAGTGGTATATATAGCTACTATGAAGGCGAATATGTTGAAGCATCTTCATCTGCTTTAACAAATCAATCTATAGTTGGAACGTCAACTGTAATAACAACTAATGTAAGCCCAGTGGTTAATTCTAGTGTATCTGGAGCTGGAGTTCCGGCAAACACTACAGTCTCTTCCATAGGTAGCGTAGAAGCTCAAGTTATATTGCCTGCTACTAATAGTAACACGCTAACGGTGACTGCTACTAGCGGAATAATACCACCTGGAACAGTTGTTACTGGAGCAAATATACCTACTGGTGTTGTTGTTGTCTCTTTTAATAACTCTACAGGTTCTTTAGTTATAAACACTAACGTTACATTGCCTGCTGGTACTGAAATATTTTTTACAAATATACTTATACTAAATACAAGTTTAAGTTGCAATTTTGTTCAAAATGAAATTTTAAGTTTTAGTAGTATTACAAATAGATCTGACTATCAAAGTGTTTTTGGAACAGGTAATCCTCAATTTCCAGTTCATCACGCTGGCTTTGAAAGAAAAGAAAACAAATATGTAGCTAATATAATTAATAATAGTACCGCAAACGATAGTGAGGTCATATGGGGTTCTTCTGTGTCAGGCATTAAAGGTTTTTACGGTTTAGCAACATTTTCCACAGATACAACAACAGACCCTGGCGGTGAAAAACAATTGTTTTCTGTTGAAAGTAATTTTATAATAAACAATGGATATTAATAATAAAAACATAAAGTTATGCCTTTAGGATCAATAATAGGAGCCGGAGCTAGCATAGTAGGCGGACTAATTGGCAACAATGCAGCTAAAAAAGCTGCTAGAGCAGCTGCTAGAGAAAAAAGAAGACTTCAAAAAAAATTAGACACTTTAGAGGCTAATAGACAAGAGATTGTAAGCCCTTACCAAGGTTTTGAAAATTTAACTAGCATGCTTTCTAATCCATTTGCTAATTTAGGTGTTGCTACTCAGGCCGCTGAAATGCAAGTTGAAGAAGCTGATATATCTTTAGCAAACACGTTAGATACACTTAGAGCTACAGGTGCTTCAGCTGGTGGAGCAACAGCGTTAGCCCAAGCAGCGCTTAGAAGTAAAAAAGGAGTTTCAGCTAGTATAGAGCAACAAGAAGCGCAGAACGAAAAACTAAAAGCACAAGGAGAGCAGCAATTGCAACAACAAAAAATGGCTGAAGAAAGACGCATACAGCAAGCTGGTGCGGCTGGAAAACAATTTGTTTTTGGCGCTACAGAGCAAAGAGAACAACAAGTATTAGATAGAACAGCTGCAATGCTGGGTCAACAACAAGCAGCTCAAGCTCAAGCCAAAGCAGATCAAACATCAGCTATAACTGGCATGTTTGGAACTGTTGCTCAAGCTGGATTATCTGGTGGTTTTGATGATTTATTTAAATAATAAGAAATGAGTAATAAAAATGTAATTACAAATCTTACTATAAAGCAAATGGCAGAAAGTAGCGCTATGGGCTTTAATAAAGAGTATATAGCTAGATCATCTGATGTTAACTTTGATATTCTAGGTAAAGCTTTTAGAGATACAGGTAAAATCTATGCTAAGCTTAAAATAGCTATAGAAACAAATAACTGCATATCTGACTATTGTGAGTATGAAATGAACAAGGTAAAGCAACTAGAGCAAGCGCCTCAAGCTGCTTTAGATTTTTTGTCTATGATTATTTCTAATGTTGAAATAACAGAAGAACCAAACTTTGATCCTAATAATAACTTTGAATATACTGTAATAAACTCTATATTAAAAGAACGACCAGGATTTTCTAAAACTGATGGTTATGATATTGCTTTACATTTGCTAGAAGATGGTACTCAAGATATTATTTTTACTGGACCAGCGTTTGAAAAACCGTTGGTTATAAATAACTCATCATTAAACTCTTTGAATGAAGCAGGTACTACAATAGTTGCATCGACACCAGATATAACTAAAGATATGGTTAAGCTATTAACTGAGGTTAATATATTTTCACCAGAAGATGTTAGCGAAGCTGGTCAATTAAAATCAGGTGCTAAAATAAAAGAAGAGTTTATACTTAAAACTGCAGATGGTAATTTTGATTACGAAATCGTAGAAATAGGTGATGGTAAAGGTAGAAACATATTGAAATACGATATGGATAGAATAAAAAGAGTTTCTAATCCTTTTGTAGACGCCGAGATAGCCGCTACGATGGCTTCTGAGGAAGAAACTATAGCTGCTTGGAACGTTTACTTGTCTGAGGGTAAATACTGGTCTTATACAGAGGATTTACCATTAGACCAAAACAAGCAAAATGAGTTCTCTAAAAAATATAAAGATTACTTTATGAATAATTATTTACTTCAATTTACAAAAAATCAGTTACCTACAGTGCCTGAGGATGCTATGGTGTTTGATTTAGCTGAAGCTAAAAAAGCTAAAGCACAAGCGTTTATCGAAGCTAATAACCTATAAATTTAATTAAATGAACGAATTAGAACTATACGTAGATTCTTTAGATCCATCACTTTCTAATGATGAAAAAGTTAGATTGGTTAAAGAGTGGAAAAAATCTAATAAATGGGGTGAGCAAGAAGTTGAAGTTTCTGAAACTGTAGAGCTTGAAGAAGTAGATCTTGGTGCAGTAAAGAAAAAAGACGGTGTACCGGGTGCAGTTGCTCCGTCAATGGGACCTCAACAAGCACCAAAACCCGTTACGGAATTTGGTTTGGAAGATACTTTTTCGGTATCACCAGAACCTGAAATAACATACAATATAGACGGTAAATACGTAAGTAAAGACGAGTGGAAATCTTATTTAGATAAAGAAGAAAAGAAAAGAGAAGCCGCTGAAATGGATTGGCTAGATAGGTTAGGTTTATCTTTTGAGCTTGGTTCTATTGATTTAGGTAAAATGGCTGCTTCTATACCAGAAACTCTATATGATATAGCTTCTATACCGCAGAACCTAGCCGCTGATCCAGATAGTTATCCTGTTACGCTAAGACCTTATATACAGACTTTAAAAGCTAAAGGATATTTAGATTTTGAAACATCTTCTAAAAGTTTTAAAGAAGAAGAAGGTTTATCAAATCCCATACTAGATTATTACGAGGAAGAAGCAAAAAAACTACAAAACGTAGTTGATATATATGATAATGAAAATTATGATTCAAAAGGTATATACGAAAACTTTAAAAAAGGTAACTACAGTGATGGCTTTAAACTTTTAGCTCAAGGAATAACAAGAAGCGCGCCTGTAAGTTTAAGTATGATGGCTGGTGGCGCTGTCACTACAACTGGTAAATTAGCTGCTGGATCAACTGTAGGTTTTGCTGGTCCAGAAATATCAGAAGAATTAACATCTAAACCTGGCCAATCAGAATTATTAAGTATAATTAATGGTTTAGGTATGGGTGCTGCAGAAGCTATTTGGGAGTCTGTTGGTACCTCTACTTTAGGTAAAGTATATAAAGACATTATATCTAAAGAAGGTCTTGAAGCTGGTAATAAAATATTTAAAGAGGGGTTAATAGATATGTATCGAACTGCTTTAGTTAAATATGGTGCTCCAGTAGCTATGGTTGAAGGCGGTGTTCAAGAAGTAGGAACAAAAATCACACAAAACATGATAAAAGGTTTACCAACTTTTGAAGGTGTTAACGATGCTTTTATACAAGGCGTGGGAGGTAGTGGTCTTTATTCTTCACCTTTAAATATAGTAAAATCTAGAGCAGCGATAAAACAAGGTATAACTAACAACAAAATAAATAAAGAACTAAAACAAACTGATTTTGACAAGGCTTCTCAAGCTTTTAATCCTGAATTTAAAACAACAGGTTTTGAAATAAAAGCCTCTCAAATACCTGGCTCTTTGCAGGTTATAGATGCGGAAGTTGACGTAGATTTAAGCAAAGGTGATATAACTCAAGAACAAGCTGATGGCATTAAGTTAAGAGCTAGAGAAGTTCAAGGCGCTACAGATCAATTAAAACCTCTTGGTATTAGTATTGAAAATCAACCAGCAATAGTTGATTTAATGATTGAGCAAAAAAACCTAAAAAACACTATAAAACAAGTTGACAACACTAGTTTAACAAAAGCAGAATCTTCTAGACTTACTGAAATAGACACGGAGCTTGGTGCTTTAATAACTAAAGATAAAGCAGCTAAAATAGATGTAGGTGCTAAAAAAATAGCAGAACAAATAGGTGTTGGGTTTGAATCTTTTGAAACACAAGAAGACGTTGACTCAGCTATTGCTACGCTGCAAGAAGAAGGTGGAGAAATAGATACTAAAAACTCTGACAACTACGGTACGTTTATAACTTTACCTGGAGATAGAAGTATTATTATACTTAATAAAGAAACAGCTACTGAGGACAATCAATTTGCGGTTGGAGAACACGAAACAGGCCATGCAGTGGTTTATGAAACTGTTAAAAATAAACCTGACGCGGCTATAGCACTAGGTCAGTCTTTACTCAATGAACTAAGAACTAATAAAAACATAAATATAAAACCAGAGTTTCAACAAAGATTAGATCAGTACATAGAAGATGCTGATGTATCTGAAGCTGATACTATGGAAGAAGTAATGACACTTGCTAGTGAAGGTCTTAGTAATGGTACTATTGAAATAAATGAGACTATAGGTGTAAAACTTGGTAATTATATACGCAGAGCACTTAGCGCTATGGGTATGAAGGTTAAGTTTAAAGACGGTAAAGACGTATTAAACTTTATAAAAGATTATAATAGAAGTATACATAGGCAAAAAGGCTTATCAAGAGGTCTTAAAAAAACAGCTATAGAAGGTGCTGAAGTTGCTATAACTCCACAGACTGTAGCTGAAACTGAAATAAAAGAACTTGTAACTAAAGAAAGCAAAAAAGATACTGGAGCTATAGCATCTACTAAAGTACAAGAAATATACGACACACAAGGTGTTGCCGGAGCTTTTGATATTATAGAACAATTTAAGCCTATAGTAAAAAAAATAGTAGATAAAAGGCAAGATGCTCCTAATTTTGATCGTCAACTATTAACTGATGAAATTGAAACAGGTAAACGTGGTATACTAGATTTAATAAGAGATTATAAACCAGAATCAGGAGTTCCATTAGCTGCTTTTATAAATACTCAATTAAACAATAGAGCTATTGAAGCTTCAAAAAGAGTTTTAGGTGAAGAGTTTACAACAGATGTTACAGAGGCTAAAGGTGTTATGGCTGAAGAAACTACTGAGGTAGAAACTAAAGAAAAGCCAATAGCTAAAAAACCTACAGAAACTGTAGAGTTTTCACAGCCGCAAATAGAAAAGATAGGTGCTAAAGATAAAGTTGAGGTTGAAACTAAAATAACTGAAGCTACTAAAGAATCTTTTAAAGATCAAGATATTAAAACTTTTGGTCAAACTAGAAACGTACCAAAAGCTGTAGCAGATATATATGCTGGTATGTTTGGTTTAAATCCTCAAACTATAACTGATAAAACTAGAAACTATCAGAAAACAGATGCTGAAGGACTAACAACAGCTAAACAGTTTTTACTTAAAAACGCTAATAACGATTTTGCTAGATTACCAAAGACTAAAGACGGTTTTGGTAAAGGTACTTTTTTACCTAGAAACGTTATGAACGCTTTATACACAAATGGCAAACTTACAGGCACTTTAAAAGATTATATAGATCTTATTAGACAAAAGCCTGTTAAGCCAATATATAGAGACGCTGTAGGTCAAACAATACGTGGTTTATTAAACTTGCATATTAGAAACCGTATGTTTGAAGATTTAGTAACTACAACTGCTGAAAGAGCTGTTGGCGGTGCTAAGTTTAGTAAAAGACAACAAAAAAGTTATGCAACTCGCTTAAGTTTACTAGACGAACTAGGTGTTGACTATATTATTGATGGAGATGTTTTAGTGTATGAAGGACCAGATTCTATAACAAATGAATTTATAGGTGGTGATAGCTTAGACGTTAACACTCTTGACCCTGAATGGATGGGTGAAGATTTTTTAGCTGGTAAAAAACCAACTATATTAGGTCAAACTATAGATGATTATAGACAAGTAGAGCAATATGCTGTAGATTTAGATAGATTAATTGTTTTAGATCAGCAAAAAGGTCAATATGGATTTGATCAAACAGCTCCGCCTAGAAGGTTTCAAATGCCTTTCTTTTTAAACTTAGCCAATGCTGACAACTTGTTTGATAAACCTTATTTAAAAAAAGTATTAGATCCAGATGCTTCTGCAAAAGAAAACGCTTCTAGATTTGCTGATTATATAACTGACGAAAGATTAAAAGAAGCAGGTATAAAAATTGGTGGCGCTAAGTTTAGTAAAAAAATTAAAACGCCAAAACAGACTTCTAAGTTTATGCAGGATGCGGCTGGTAAAACTAGAGTTGATGAAAAGCAAGAAGGGACAAAGCGTAGGCCAGATAGTAAAAAACGAGACTACGATAGAAACAAACTTTTAAGTGATAGTGTAAAAGCTGTAGATGGTGAAACTGTTATACAAGGATTTGATAGAGTATTAAATAAATTTTTAAATAAAAACCCTAAGTTTAATAACTATCTTAAATTTTCTTTAGTTTTTGGAGAATCAAGATCACCATACGGTATAGTAAGTAGATTCAATGAGCGTTTAGATAAGACTGGAGAACAGGCTGATATACGAAGAACACCTATGACTAAAGACAAAATGGTCACTAATTCTTACGTAGAAGCTATATCAAAACCTGGCTACGTTGCTAAAGAAAATGCTAAATTAGATTTACTGAAAGATTTTTATTTAGCTGCCGAAAAATATTTAAAAAACAACCCTAAAGACACTTGGGTGTTTGATGGTATAGCATCTGCGGCTACAAATTCTCAAAACGCTCCTTTAAGAGCTTTAGCTCCTGCTTTAATAATTGAAGTAGATTCTAACGGTAAAGCTGTTAGAAATAAAAAAGGTATTGAAGAGCACTCTAAACCACAAAACAACATAGGAACTACTTTAACAAATGCGGCAAAAGAAGGTAGAGTCAATGAGGTTTGGCCTGTTATAGAAGCTTCTTACATGCAAGGTTGGATTACATTAGAAAACAACGACTTGCTAGATGTAGACTTTAAATCATCTATGCCAGATTTGTTTTGGAAAGCAGTTGAGCTTTTTAAAGAAGGTAAAATAAAAGTTGATAGGGGTTTATTATCTACTATACGTTTTACAGAGGCTGGAATAAACTTAGATAATTTACTTTATATACCTACAGGTCAAACTATTAGCGAGTACTTTTTTGGTGTTAAAGGTTTACAGCAAGATACTCAAGCTGAGTTAATAAGAGATTATTTTTCAGGAGAAAAAACATTAGAGCAAATAAAAGAATACGCTAAAGACGAAAGCAAGCTTTCCAAAGATAAAGCAAAAGCTTCTAAACGTATGAACGAGCTAATGCCTAGTGAAATAAAGTATGATAAACCTATTTCAGTACAGATGGGCGTCGATGCTTTAGCCAAGTCAGACAAAGCCTTAAACAACGCTAGAAGACCTGATGCTCCTATTAAAAAAATTAGAGTATTTGACTTTGATGATACATTAGCTAGATCTAAAAGTAAAGTATTATACACTGTACCAAACATTGAAGGTGGCTTTAGTGAAGGCGCTACAAAGCTTAAAGCTATATTTATGGTTGGTGGTCCTGGCGCTGGTAAAACAAATGTTGGTAAAGGATTGCAACTAGGTAGACGTGGTTACAAAGTAGTTAATCAAGATATAGCGTTAGAAGCTATGAAAGAAGAAGCTGGATTACCAGCTAAAGAATCTGATTATACAGCGGAGCAAAGATCTACTAGGTCAAAGCTTGGCGCTGCTGCTAGAAAAGCTGCTGTAGCTAAGTTTGATAAATATGCTGCCGCAGGTAATGGTATGGTTATAGACGGCACAGGCGCTTCTTACAATGCTACTACTAAAAAAATAAAAGCTTTACAAGATCAAGGTTTTGAAGTACATATGGTTGTGGCTACAACGCCTCTTGAAACTGCAATAGCTAGAAACAAAGCTAGAACAGAAAGATCATTACCTGATTTTGTTGTAAAGAAAACTTACGAAAGTGTTCAAGAAAGTTTAAAGAAATATAGGGAAGACTTTGGTGATCGTTTATACGAAATAAATACAGAGACTATAGAGTATGGAAAGCCTTTGCCTAATGATTTTCTACAGCAAGTTTACAATGGTATAAACGCTAACAAAGTTGGTAAAGTTGATGCAACTAGTTTTGCTGAGAATTATGATGTTTTAGAAAGTCAAGGTGCAGAGTTTGATTTTAGAGAGTTTAGTAAAGTTATTGAAGGTAAAAAAGGACCATTGTTTAGTGTTGCTGAAAAAATAGCTGCTGCAAGAGGTACTGATGATGTATTTATATTAACAGCAAGACCTGCTGACGCCGCCGTTCCTATACAAGAGTTCATGAAAGCAAATGGTGTTGACATACCTTTAGCCAACATAACGGGATTAGGTGATGGTACTGCTGAAGCAAAAGCAGGTTGGATTATGGGTAAAGCTGCTGAAGGTTATAACGACTTTTACTTTGCTGATGATGCTATTAAAAATGTTAAAGCTGTTAAAAACGTATTAAGTCAAGTTGATGTTAAATCAAAAGTACAGCAAGCTAAAGCTAGTAAACGCATAGTGTTTGACAAAGTGTTCAATGATATTATAGAACAAAAAGTAAGCATTGAATCTTATAAACAGTTTTCTGCTGCTAAAGCTAAAACAGTTGGTGCTAGCAAAGGTAAGTTTACTTTCTTTACGACACCATCTGCTGAAGACTTTTTAGGTTTACTTTACAAAACGCTAGGTAAAGGTAAAGTTGGTGATGCTCAAATGGCATTTTACAAAACAAATCTACTAGATCCTTACAATAGAGCTGAAATAGCTCTGTCACAGGCTAAAGTATCAGCTGGTAGAGATTACAAAGCATTAAAAAAGCAATTTAAAAACATACCAAAAACTTTAGAAAAAGAAACTGGTATTGCTAAGTATACATATCAGCATGCTATTAGAACTTACATATGGAATAAACAAGGTATTGAAGTTCCAGGACTTTCTAAGCGTGATCAAAAAAGATTAACTGATTTTATAGCTAATGACGCTGAACTCAGTGTATTTGCTGACAACTTAATAACAATACAAAAAGACAAGCCATATCCGGAACCTAGTAAAGACTGGACAGCTGGCACTATAACTACAGACGTTATAGGTGGTATTAATAAGGTTAATAGAAAAGAATATTTACAAGAGTGGCAAGAAAATGTAGATATTATATTTTCTGAAAAGAACATAAATAAGCTAGAAGCTGCTTTTGGTGCTAAGTATGTTGAAGCATTGAAAGACTCGCTAAGAGCAATGAAAAGTGGTAGCAATAGACCATTAGGCGGCGATAGAGTATCAGACGGTATACTAGACTGGCTAAACAACTCTGTTGGCGCTATAATGTTCTTAAATACAAGATCTGCAGTATTACAGACTATATCTGCGGTAAACTTTATAAATTGGGGTGATAATAATATATTAAACGCGGGTAAAGCTTTTGCTAACCAAAAACAATTTTGGGGTGACTTCTTAACTCTTATGAATTCTGATTACTTACTTGAAAGACGTGATGGTCTTAAAATTAATGTAAGTGAGTCTGAAATAGCTGATGCTGTACAAGGTAGTAAAAATAAAGTTAATGCTGCTATATCGTTCTTACTCAACAAAGGTTTTGTGTTTACTAGATATGCAGATAGTTTTGCTATTGCTTCTGGTGGCGCTACGTTCTATAGAAATAGAACTGAAGCCTTAGTTGAACAGGGTATGGACAGAAAAGCAGCGGAAGAACAAGCTTTCAATGACTTTAGAGCTATAGCTGAAGAAAACCAGCAGTCTAGTAGTCCATCTAAAATTAGTCAACAACAGAGATCTTTAATTGGTCGTATTATACTTCAGTTTGGTAACACGCAGCTTCAGTATGTGCGTATACAAAAAAGAGCTGTGCAAGATTTGGTAAACAAAAGAGGTGATTGGAGAAGCAATATATCTAAAATAGTTTATTACGGCGCTATACAAAACATAATGTTTAACGCGCTACAAAGCGGTTTAGCTTGGGCATTGTTTGATGATGACGAAGATGATGAAGAGTTAACAGAAAAGAATAAAGAGCAAAAGTTAGAAAGAACTATAAATGGCGCTATTGATTCGCAGTTAAAAGGTCTTGGTATTCAAGGCGCAGTTATTGCTGGTGTTAAAAACGCCTTAATGACAATAGCTGAGCAAGCAGATAAAAAATCACCTAAGTTTGAAGAAGCACTTGATGATTTACTTTCTATAGCTCCAGCACTTGGATCTAAGATTAGAAAATTAAAATCAGCTGCTAGAACTGTTTCTTGGAATCGTAAAGAAATAAAAGAAAAAGGTTTTAGCATGGACAATCCAGCTTATTTAGCAGGAGCGCAGGTTATATCAGCTGCGTTTAACATACCGTTAGACAGAGCTGTTATGAAAATGAATAACATGCGTAATATATTAAATCCTGCTACAGAAAACTGGCAAAAAGTTGCATTAGCTTTAGGTTGGTCAGGTTGGGATGTTGGACTACCTTACTTTGGCTTAGCTGAAGACAAACCAGTGTTAACTGAAACTGAAAAGAAAACTCAAAAACTATTTGATCTTAATAAATCAGATCAAGTTAAAATGCTACTAGATCTAGGTTTAACTAAGAAACAAATTAGAGCATTAACTAAAGAAGAGCAAAGAGTTCAAGAAATTATAAAATTACAAAATAAAAACAAAGATGGCAAATAGTCCTTTATACGGTAAGATTAGTTCAGCTTGTAAAGCTGCTGCAAAAAGAAAATTCAAGGTTTGGCCTAGCGCTTACGCTTCAGGTTGGGGTGTAAGATGTACTAAAGCTGGTGGACCACAAAACTACGGTAATAAAAAGAAATAATGGCAAGTAAAAGACCTGAGTGGAAAGACTCTAAATACGAAGACGCAGAAGGTAAGTTCAAAAAACTTGGGTGTGACGCTTTAGCTAACTGGCTAATTAGATCTAGAAACAGAAATAAAAAAGCTATTGTTGGTAGTCTAAACCAGCAAATAGTATTTAATAGAAAAAAGAATCCTAGCTACGCTGCTAAAATGAAGTGTGCTAGAAACGCAGCAATGCGCAAATTAGATAAAGGTAAAAAATAATGGCATATTCACAAAAAACACCAATGATGCATTGTGCTGCTACGGTTATGCACTCTAAGCCGTGGAATAAAATGCGTAATAGAACTGCTGCTATTTCCGGTAGAGGAGATAGCAATAAAACAGGTTTGTCTCACGCAGAAGAAAAAAGATCTCCGCTACATAAAGCAAAAGGTGGTGGTACACGTAAAGTGTGTTTACCTGCTGCAAAAGTAAGATCAATGAGTAAAGAAGCTAAAGAAAAAGTTATCCGAGCTAAAGAATCTGCAGCGGCACAAGGCAAAAGAGAAAGATCAACTAAATCAGAGGTTAAAGGCGCTCGCAAAAAAGGTGCCACGTTACGTGACTGGTTTGAAAAAGAAAATTGGATTAACGTTAAAACAGGAAAGCCTTGCGGCGAATAAAAATAAAATGAGTTTATCAGACATAAAGCTATACGCAATGAACGCGGGAACGTTAGGCGTAACAACATTTACACAAATAGAAGACAGTTTGAAAATACTACTATTGGTAATAACCATTGGCTATACTATATCTAAGTGGGTACATATAAAAAGAGATAATAAATAATGCAATATTTTGAATACGAAGAATTTGATTCACCTGACATACAAGGTAGTGGACAACTTATGGATCCAAAGCTTTTAGACATGATAGACGAAGCTAGAAAGATCTATGGTAAGCCAATACACGTCAACAGTGGATATAGGACTTCATCTCACAATCGTAAGGTTGGAGGTAAAAGTTCGTCTTCGCATTTAAAAGGTTTAGCAATAGATGTAGCTTGTGTAAGGTCTGATGAAAGATTTAAAATGCTTAACGCTTTACTAGAAGTAGGTTTCAACAGAATAGGCGTTGCAGGTACTTTTATACATGTAGACATCGACAAAGATAAAACACAAAACGTAATCTGGACATATTAATATGAATACACCATTTAACATAAAAGAAAAGGCTTACGAAAAGCAGAACAGAAAAATGCGTAAAGAGTATAAATCTGAAACTGGTAAGACTTTAGGTAAAAGACTAACTAAAGGCGTTAGTAAAAGAAGAGTGTCATTTGCTTGTAGATTTGCCGGTATGGCAGGTGCAATGAAAGATGCTAAAGGAGAACCAACTAAAAAAGCGATGGCTTTAAAAAAATGGGGATTTGGTAGTGTAGAAGCTGCTAGAAACTTTTGTCAAAAAAATAAATCTAAAAAATAAAAACAATGAACAAAGATCTTAAGTATATGCCTATTGACGATAAGGCTGGAACATTTATGTCAAAACACTGTAGCCCAGTAAGCTATGGTACACCACTAGAAAAGAAAAGCTGTGGATCACCTAATAAAAAAATTGATCCAAAAGCTATTGGTGAAAAAGTTGAGCAAGTAAAAAGATACAGAGACTATGTAGGTAAAAAAGAAAAAGGATATATGGACCCAGAAGATGGATTTATTAAAGGAGATCCTTCTAAAACTGTGTCTTTTGATAGATTTGCTATTTCAGAAGAAATTGCTAAAGGTGGGAAAGCTGGAAGTAAAGCTGTAAAGCAATATTACGAAAACAAGCCACAATACAGTGGTTACATGTCTGAAGAAAAAAGACAAGCTGTTAAAAAAGGTTTAAATATAAAATAAATATGGGAAAATTTTTTATAAAAATAGGAAATAAGTTAGTTGCATTTAACGAATACTTAAAAGGCAAATGGAACTCTTTACTATATAAATTAATGTTTAAAAAGGAACAAAAATAAACTGGGCGTACCATACCCAAAAGTTCCTGTAACCAAGAAGGGGAAGTCGTAAGACCTCCCCTTTTTAATTATCCATCACAAGCTAAACAATCTTCACTCATTGCTTGTTGTGCTATATCTCCACGAAGCACTGACTCTGTCCTCGTATAATATAAAGTTTTAATACCATTTTTCCAAGCTTGCATATGCACCTGATTAATCCATTTAGGTGTTGCTACGCTAGGAAAAGCTAGATTTAAACTTACTGCTTGATCAATGTACTGCTGTCGTATACCAGCTTGATTAACCAACTCTAATTGATTAATTTCCTTAAACGTCTTAAATACTTCTTTCGCAGGGATTTCGTGTGAGCCAACAACAACCCCATCAAGCTCAGATAAACCTTGAACGCTACCACCATCTGCGAGTATCTTATCCCAAGTTTCATTTGTATTAATTTTAAGTTTTCTTAATAGTTTTAGTAACGTAGGATTTTTACGTATAAACGTACCTTTAGCAGATTGCTCTGTAAATACATTGGCAGCCCAAGGCTCTATTCCAGGCGAGATGTTCCCACTAAGCTTTGAATTGCTAACAGTGGGAGCAATAGCACGAAGATGAGTATTACGCATACCAGTAGAAGCACACCACAAAGGCTCGCCATAAATTTCAGCAAGATCTCTGGAAGCTCTTTCACTTTCGATTTTAATCTGCGAAAAGATTTTCCTAGTTTCAAACTGAGCGAGGAGACCTTCAAAAGGAAGGCCATTTTCCTGGAGATACGTGTGCCATCCGAGTACACCCAACCCAAGTGCTCGTCCCTTAGTAGCAGAACGAACGGCATTTTCAAAACCCCTGAGCCCTTTGGCTCTTTGAATAAATTCCTCCATAACGCCATCGAGAAACCATATAGCGTCGTATATAAGGTTAGTACCCTTCCACTCTTCATATTTTGCTAGATTTAATGATGATAAACAACAAACAAAGCTGTGGTTTTCATCTGTGTGTAATGTAATTTCTGAACATATGTTTGTCATATGTACTTTTAGTCCGTTTTCTTTATATGCTTTTGGATTTGATTTGTTAACATTTCCTTTAAACATGATATACGGTTCTCCAGTTGCCTTTCGCTTTCTAAGTAGTTTACTCCATCTATTTCTAGCGTCCTTATCTCCTTGTTCAAGCTTACGCATAAACTTGTCACCAACAACTGCGCATTGATGTAGATTAAGCGACTGTCTGTTAACGTCTCCTTTTGGCTCTCTGATTTCAAGCCACTCTTCAAAATCATCGTGCTCAATGTTAATGTTAACTGAAGCAGCTCCTCGTCTGACAGATCCTTGATTAGTTGCGAGAATTGTTGAGTCGTATATCTTGCAGAAAGGGACGACTCCGTCTGATGTTCCATTTCCTGTAATTTTAGCGCCAGCGGGTCTAATCATATTAACTCCGATACCAACTCCACCGCCGTGCTTAGCGAGTAGCATCATCTCTAAATTTTTCTGTCCTATATCTTGTATACTATCAGCCACATCAATGCCAAAGCAGCTAATAGGCAAGCCGCGATCAGTACCTGTATTAGATAGTACTGGGCTAGCGAGGCAAAGCCAGCCATTCCAAATGTACTCGAAGAAAGTCTCTGCCATTTCCGGCTTATATAATCTACGAGCAACCGTTTTAGCGACGCGCATGTATGCTTCTCTAGGCGACTCGTCGTCGAGTAAATATCCCCCGGATACAGTCTTCTTGTATACGTCGTTATTACCCCACGCAGGGTAATCTTCACCTTTTTTCCAGTTTTCATTCCACATTTATATAATTGTTAAGTGTTTAATCCATGCTATTAATCCGTTCATATTTAAAGCTACAAGATTCCATTGCTTTCTTGAAGCTGTTTGTACCATGACCATTATAAATCCTACTATGTATAGCTTAGGATCTATAGTCCATTGAGCAGCGATTAAAAAACCACTGCCCATATAACCTGATCTAGTCGCTAGTCGTTTCCAAGGACTCAGTCTCTTCTGTCTCACTAGAGTCCTTAGCAACTTGTTCTTTAAGCTTCTCGATTGCTTCATCATAATCTGGCATGCATTTAATTGTTTCTAATGTTCCTACTGCTAAATCTTTTAAATAAGCATTTTCATCTAACAGTTGTTGTACAACACCTATCAGGGCTTGTACCTTTTTTTCAAGTAGATCTGTTCTACTTTGTTTTTGTCCTTTCATTATTGTAGTCTATTATAAACCCTATTAACACTATTATATTCATAGCTAAACTAGCTAGTATTTCATACGCATCTTTAAAATCGTGTATAGATAAATGCACATGACCTACCGCCCAAAATGGTATTGCTAGATTTTGACTGATCCATATAATAGTGTATTTAATAAAGTCTTTCATTTATATAATTGTTCGTATATTTCTTCTTCAGTTATCACATTACCAAATGTCTTCGAAGTCTTCCCCTTCGCCAGCTTTCGAGTAATCCGTCGGCCGAATCGCGAAAAAATCAGTATGAGTGACCCCGCCGGTAAGATGATAGAACCAATCAAGATTAGACGCTGCATTCTTGTCATACGGGAAATAGTTCCCCAAGTCAACGTAACCAAGTTCAACCAGTTTTTCATTTGCTCTCTTTTTTATAAAATGTTTTAGATCATTAGACTTAATGCCTTCAATATCACCCATTTCGAACATCTTGTCTATATAATTAGTTTCAAGTCTTATCATGGTTTCCGCAGCTTTTATTATATCTTCTCGACATAAATTCAGTAATTGATCGTTTTCACTGCACATATCGCGAAATAGTTTACAACCCATTTTGCTGTGCAATGACTCGTCTCTTACTGACCATTTCATTTGCTGTCCAATACCCTTAAGCAAAT
>JACKZZ010005157.1_pt1 | contig 25859 bp, 12 predicted proteins | sample 8027871 | NCBI WGS metagenome assembly JACKZZ01 (sample SAMN15724774, study PRJNA655200) | protist metagenome | isolation source: fluorescence activated cell sorting (FACS) single amplified genomes of... | place: USA: West Boothbay Harbor, Gulf of Maine | collected 2000-07-19 | reverse complement strand
TACGTTCAGCTGTTACTGGTATTAATCGTTCTCGCCCACAATTTGTTGTCGTTACGGGCAATTTTGTCTCTCAGCAGCAATGTAGTGATAGTGGTGGTGGTCTAACCGCCGAACAAAAGGGCAAGCGTACTGAACAAATGACTACTTTTCGTAAAAATATTGCTCGTATTTCGGAATCTATTCCTGTTTTATTTGTACCAGGTCCAAATGATGTAGGGACTATTCCAACTCCCGAATCCATTTCGGAATATGAACAATTATTTGGTGCTTCATTCTTTGGATTTTGGCTTGGTGGTTTGCGAGTATTAGTGATAAATTCAAGTCTCTTGATAGATGGTTCTGGGGCACCTGATGCATTTATAGAACAAGAACTTTGGTTAGAAGAAGAAATTGAACAATGTAAACTATCCTCTACACATACAATTGTATTTGCATACCATTCTTGGTTTGAGGGGGGGAAAGGGTTGAATTCTGCTCAAGGTATGTCATCTACATCATCTGATTCAACTTCATCAACATCATCACTATTATCAAAATCAAATACTATTATGCCTGCTCATGTCCGTGACAAATGGTTACCCCAAATGCGGCATCATAAAATTAAATTATTGTTTAGTGTCCATTCTGACAACAAAGCTGGTGGTTTATCATTTCCATTGTCGGCAGAAGCATTAAAGAAAATAAAAAAAAGAGAAGAAGAAGAAGACGAAGAAGATGAAAGGTTGGGAAGTGGAAACGAAGAAGTTCCATTCGAAAGTTATATCACCGAAAATGGAGAACCTCTTCGACCTTCTCAAATATTAGAAATGAGTGCGAGAGAGCAACCCAATGCAACAAAATGTTTGGAAATAGAAGATCAAAAGAAAAAGCAAGAGCAGGGGGATGTTGCTGAGGTTGTAGGTGATGCAAGTCGTTCTGAATCTGATTCAGATAATGATAGTGATGGTGATAGGGAAGACCAAAAAGACAGCGATGAGGACGAACCATTCTTGAATGTCGAGGCCGAATGCGAGGGCCCTCGTTTGATCACCACTTCATCAGTGTCGATATCAGTGAGAGGGAAATCCCCAGCAGGTATGCGGTGCGTGAAGGTTTACGAAGATGATATATCCCAAGAGTTTTTCGCCTTGGAATCCATTCCAAAAGCAATATCCTTGTGAAGTTATTATTAATACGAAGGCACTTTATTACTTAAGGTTTTAATTAATATTAGAAACTCTTCGATAAGTAAAGTTAGTTATTAGTCGAAATGAAATTCACTGCGTCGATTTCGGATTTTGGGATTACAGAGCAACTCGTTATGCTACTGCACCCATTTTGACTGATTGAGGTACATCTCTTTTATTGATTGATTGATTGATTGATTTTTTTATTTTTTTATTTTTTTTGTTAAAAATATGGTGTGGAATATTTTATGGCGAGGGGGTGTATCATTTCATTTTTTTAGTGTGAATCGGCAATTTTCTTTTTGATGTGTGCGACAGCTTTGCCTGGGTTGAGACCCTTCGGGCAAGTCTTGGAGCAGTTCATGATCGTGTGGCAGCGATAGAGCTTGAACGTATCATCTAGCTGCTCCAAACGCTGAGCAGTTTTCTCGTCGCGAGAGTCTTCGATCCATCTGTAGGCTTGCATCAAAACGGCAGGTCCGAGATAAGTATCAGCATTCCACCAATAAGACGGGCATGAAGTAGAGCAGCATGCACAGAGGATACACTCGTACATACCATCAAGCTTCTTGCGATTCTCCTGGGTCTGAAGATGCTCGCCGTCCGCAAGGTCGTGCGGCTTGTTGGTTTGCAACCAAGGCTCAATGCTTTTATACTGCTCGTAGAAGTTCGTCATGTCAGGGACTAGATCCTTCAGTACATACATATGAGGAAGAGGATAGATCTTGGTGGATTCAGATTCCTTGTTGATGAAGCATAAACAAGCTAGAGTATTGGAACCATCAATATTCATAGCGCATGAACCGCAAATTCCTTCACGGCAAGAGCGGCGGAAGGAAAGGGTAGGATCTTGCTCGTTTTTAATCTTAAAAAGCGCCTGTGTTTTAATAATAATAATATTATTAAATGATTTGTATGATATGTTATAAGTTTCATGTGGGTGATGTGGATTGGTGATTGGTTAGAATATGATGCGTGTGTTGATGTGGGGGAACAAAAAATGAAAACTTACGTCAAGCACCATAGGACCACAATCATTCAAATCAACAGGGTATGTTGATAAATAGGGTTTCTGTTTGGATTCTGGGTCCCATCTATAAATCTTGAAGTATTTAATCTTCTGTGCCTCTTTGATTTTAAGATCAGGGCTTGAAGACTGAAAGCGCTTCAAAGCACCTGTCAACAGGGAACTCCCCTTTCTTAATTGAGATGATGTTACACCCAACATAGTAGTCTTTGAATTGAAGAACCGAATCTGCAAAAAAATAAAAGTCTGCGATGAGGAACCTCTGACAAAAGGTACTCGTCAGCTCTGCCTTTTGTTGGAAGGGACCCTTTAACCCGGAAACCAACCATTACAGGAGTGAATAATTTAGGCGAGGCCACCGCTTTCACCTTCACCTTTCACTTTCACACTTTCACAGAAAAAACAGGTTAATATCCCAAAAATATGTTGTCTCGTGGAATTCATGTGAATAAAGGGGCATTAGTAGTAGCTAGATTCAGTATGTCTTTTTTAAGAAATGCTTGTGGTGTTAATTTGCCTCATCTTGCCACTGATAATGATCGTTCATCTACAAATTCCAATTCCCTTGGTACTAGACGGCATTATCATGTCACTCATCGTGTTCAAAACCCTTTGTTTTTTGGGGGTGTTGCTTTATTTGTTACTGCAGTTGCTGCTCAGCACCTTGGTAAAGCTTATGAAGAATATAGTGCAAATGCTGAAAAGGAAAAGGCTGAGATGAATGTTGATGAGAATATGGAGGAAGAAGGAGTAGGAGAAAGTGATGAGGGAGCGAATAAGAAAAAGAAGAAGAAAAGCAAGAAAGGCAGTTCTAGGGAAAGTGGATCAATGTTTGGAAGTTGGTTTGCTAAGAATTTTTATAGCGGAGGGTTTGAGGATAAAATGACGAAAAGAGAAGCGGCACTTATTCTAGGTGTACGTGAGTACGCCGACGTAGATCGAATAAGAGATGCACATAGAAAGATCCTCATTTTAAATCATCCTGATAGGGGTGGTTCTCCACTATTAGCTGCAAAGATTAACGAAGCAAAAGATTTACTTTTGAAAGGAAGAGATAAGGTTTAGAAAGAATAAGCTGTTCATTGGGCGTTTGTTATATTGAAAGCAAGTATACTTGGTTTATTTTATATTTTTCAGTTAAAATTAAATATATCGTAGAATTTCTCTTTTTAATTATTAAATTAAATCATATTGAATATTCCTGTAATAATTTTAATGACTAATGATTATAATAGAGGAAGAACGTCCCTCTATTTTTTACTCCCTTTACGAACTTTACCGATCTTCCATAACTTATTCAATTGTTGCTGATAATGATTTTTCATAGAATCATCACTAATGATTATCAACCGTCTAAGCTCTACTGCATAGCAAACTGCACCTAAACCATAGGCAAAAACGAAACTAATCTGACTCAAAAATTTATTTACTGTAGATCTATCCGTCAATTTCTCTAACCATTTTATCGACCATGTATCAAAATATCCATGCTGATCAAAGGAAATAATCTGTAGGGTATCTAAAGTGATAGTTCTAATTAAATTAACGATGGAGTTTGATTAATAATTTGAAGGTACAGTTTTCGATTTTATTTTTTATGATGCGAAAGCCCAATTAGTAACCATAATTTTACTAACACACTGTAGTGCATATCTAGCGATTTCGGCATTCGAGTGGTCAATCATAGCCATAGCTCTGTCTTTACCACCGAGTGAACTAGTAATTCCTCTACCGCCAGCGTAAAACCGAGTAAATTCGCCAATATCATAGAGTGCAATGCATAGGACTTCAGTATTATCCGAATCTAGAAGATCTATCAACCTTTTAAGCATTGAATATTCCTCCTGCTCAACAAATCTAGCATTTTCTCTCCAAAACTTTTCTGTATGCACAATACCCCATCTTAGGGCTCCAGTTTTCACTTCAGTTGCCCACCGATCGTACGTACTCAATTCTCGAAAATTTGTCATTAAAATGTCAAATAGTTCACGAGCATCTGCTTCAAGTTCGGTATCATTCGCTTGCTTTAAAGCACTACTTTGAATCATATTTTCTAGTGATTTCTGTAATCCACTCGAAAACATTTCTGTTAGTGCTGTAGAGTCTTCTGATCTTGCAAGATTGCACAATAATGCGACACTCAAGCGGACCACCTTGCGACTAGGTGCAGCAGCAATAACTTCAGATACAATTTTAATTGCAGGTGAAGTTAAAAAGTTATTAATGTCTAACTTGTCATTTAGAGATATTGACCACATACAGAATGCTAGTTCATAGAGGCGTTGGGCGTTACCACTAGCGCCAATCATGGTCATGGCCGCGACTAGCTTGCTTACTCCACCTTCTGTTGCAAATAGATTACGAATAGTAGCAGATCTAAGAGCAGTTGTAATTGCAGGCATTAAATACTCAAGTTTTGAATTAACATTTGCACTACTAAGTTCCTCAATCATCCATTCAACAATTTTTTTGATATTGTCACCATTATCATCCATATGAGAAGTTGATGAGCCAGATCCAGATAGACCGCCGCCGCCAAACTTCGTAAGGAGAGATGCATAACAGTGAGCTGCCAATGACTTAATAGTTAAATCTGTCGAGATTATTGCTCTAAGATATGCTTGGTTCGCAGTAATATGGCTACCCATACCACCCTCAGTGAAGAAGATTGCTCTCTGTTCAGCAGCAACACTTATGCTACCATCAGGGGTAGTTAATTCTAAAATACTGCAAACCTTGTGGAACACATATCGTTGAACACCCACATCAAGAGGACAAATTAGTGCAAGTTTCAACAAAAGAGTACAGAAATCCAATGAAATAGACTGTCCCCCACCATCAAAATCCTCTGCACGCTCCAAGGACGCATACTCTGCAGAAGAAAGGGTATCAGAATTCTTTAGCAATCCCCAATTAATAGCATTGAAATATGACAATTGACCATCAGAACTAGAGAACTCCATGTTCCCTTAAAGCGAGGAAGGAGCCGTAAAATCATAAAAAGTGTCGGGAGGGACCCCATGGGGCCCCCAAAACCATGGAAAACCATGTTTTATGGTGAGCGTTTTCTTAAACCAAGAAAACAGGCAATGGTAAAGGAAATAAATTTCAGTGTAGCAATGTCTTGCCAGGGTTGTGCAAATGCTGTCACTCGTGTCTTAGGTAAAATAGACGGAGTTGAGGAAGTAACTTGTGATGTTGAAAAGAAAGACGTCAAAGTATTTTGTGGGGATAATGTCAGTTCGCAAGTACTTCTCGATGCATTATTGAAATGGGGGAATGCAGCCGGGAAGGCAGTCTCATTGAAGCCAGAGTGAGTGAGTGAGTGAGTGAGTAATTGAAAATATAATAATGTACGAATTGTAAAAGTTAAATGATGTCTCGTTTGATGTATAAATGCTAAATTTAAAATCCTTGTAGATATTGTATCTTGGTTTACATTGTGTTACTAGAATAAGCAGCAAAAAGAGTATTGATTGTGCGTGAATTTCCAGTATAAGCTTTATAACTTATGTAACACAATTTAAACAATCTATTTCAAATACTTCGGGAAAACAAACAAACATAAAAAATCCATTATTGGGATGATGATTATATAACTACTCTATTTGGCAGTAGTGTTTGTGCGTGGGCTTTTCATCATAATTTTCTTTTCAAAATTTTCTCTTCTCTTTGATGCTTTCTCCTTCCTTGCAGCCTGCTCAGCATCTTGGGCTTTTTTCATACTAAGTAATTGAATTTGTGCGGCTTCTTCATCGATTCCTAGTGGTACACCTAAGGCATCGGTGAGAGCTGGTAGTTTCCAAACATCACCATCCTTTTCAACAAGGTTAGTATCCAAAATAGCTTGAAAATCACCAAGAGGGAATATATCTTCATCAATGGCTAGCAATGACTCTAACTCTTCTGATTCTGCTTCTCGTGCTAGTAATTGTGTTTCTTTTCTTTCTGAAGAAGGCCATGTGGTAGGAGGAACTACACCCAATTCTGTACCCGACCCATATACATCCACAAGCAAGGAGCGCCGCCAATCACCAACACGGAGTTTATTTACATCATTCCACATATCTGAATTAATAATATCAAGGATTATTTCAGTACAAACCTTTTTAGTCTCATATTTCGCAAAGTGCTGATCAACTCGTTTTTCCGCAGGATTTACATAACTACTTTTCCCCTCATCTTCAACATGAAGAGCAGCAGAAAAATTAAAGGCATCAGTTGCCAACTTAAGCTGGATGTTCAATGGACGCCTTAGTGCATTATATGTTACTGTTGATAAAGGCTGAATAGTCGGTGGTGGATCTATTCTTTTACCACCACTTTTACCACTTTTGGGAGAAGCAACATCTTGTGCGAAACCTCGAAATGCACCAACTAGAACCTGACATTCTTTTTCTGAACAAGCTGCAAATATATGTTGCTGATTGCAAATTGATACACTACTCATATCAGTAGTGAGGACTTTTTTACCACCAAAAGCATCAACTTTCACTTCAGATCCTGTATCTAAACTAACAACATGCAGAATTCCCGATGCTGTCGTGAGAAATGCAAATCTCGTTAGTGTTTCACGAATAACAGGACCAATAACAACACTACGGATTATATCAGAGGCCTGTAAATTAATAGTAGCAAATGGCAAATGGGGTTCCAAATTCTCAATGTCTAACACAAGCATAGTCACAAGAACTAAGGTATTTTTCTTCTCCTGCATGACAACAACTATATCTTCTCCATCAGGACTCAAACACACTTTAAATAATTGAGCAGAGGAATCTACTCGTTTCACTAATTTACGATACCATTGAACACTCACAACATCTGAATGGGCCACACCACCTGTAGTTTCTCGTGGCTCAACTTCTCTGACAGAGTATTGCGACAAAACAGAGGAAGTAGAAGAAGAAGATCCAATAGTAAATTCATCAATAGGGATAAACGTATGAATTTGAACTCGCTCTATTTCCGTGTCACGCACTGAGACTCTCCATTTTTGCATTTTTGATAGTAATGTAATTGGAGGCTCTGAATCCAGCACTTCTGTGGGTTTAACTTCTTCATAAGATGACAGGATAACAGAGATCTCAGCAGTCTTTTCTGGAACAAATCTACATTGACCATTAAAATATTCTTTATCATAGTTCCAAAGTGCAACAACACCTTTTTCATCTACACTAATAATACGACCTGAATTTCCTTTTAATGCTAACATTTCCAAGAACACTATAGGATCACGATGGAAATGGAAAATTTCCTTTTCAACTTTATTCCCAAGTGCAGTATCTCTACCAAGGATTAACAAATTTTGCCTTGTAGTTTCATCCTGAAATTTTGGATTTTGATATTCCAATTGTACAAAAGGTTTCAATACATATAATGGAGCATCAAAATTTTCTACAAATCGATCAAGATTTAATTTGAAAAGTTGACCACCAGAAGTTCCAAGCATAACACTAGGTTGTCGACCTAGCATGGTCATTGAACCATGAAAGCAAAAACTAGTAACTTCATGCCCCTTTTGCGTTTCAGATAATTGACGCTGAGCCATTTTGTTTTTCTTCTGAGCACTTTCATTTTTATTACTATTGTCAGAAGATAGAATTGCTGTAAGATTAGGAACACTGAGAGCCCAAGGATCCATCGTATATATGCAAGTCATGGGTGTTTTGACCGAAAAGTCACTGGGGTGTTCAGGAAACATACTACTTGGATGTTTCTTTTTGGATATTCTTTCTTGTGATGCATAACTCCATAATTGAAGTACACCAGTTGTTGTGAGTGTTGCTAAATATGCACCACCACTACCTTCACGCATATCAGTAATTTTCCCATTTTTTTTTTTTTTTGGAACCGGAGGTGTAAAGGCACAAAGTTTAGGGGGAGTAATAATTCCCCATAATACAGAATAAATTTCCACTTTACCAGATGCCAGTCCTACAGCTACAAGTGACAACTGAAGTAATGTCCGGGAAAATACACGCACAATTGTAGGAGGATCATTTCTATTGAACTTGATATATGGATCTTGACTCGCAGCTTGTAGTGATACCGCAGAGAAATAGCTATTCTCAATTGCTACCAATTCATTACGTCCCGAAATATCTTCAAAAGAATGTAATATATCATCCATAGCAATTTCTTTATCATAATTTATAGCAACTTCTTTGAAAGGAGTCGGTTGAGTATCATAACAGCTTGCAAGAGCTTGAGATAAAAGAACCATGGCTTCATCACCAACATTAATATGACCTTGCTCAATTTCTCGAGCTTTTACTTTTGCTTTTCGCCTTTCATCAAAGGAAATATCCATAAAGTTTCCTTTATATAAAAAGAATTTACCTGAGGGATCTGGTAGCTGAGTGGCACGTTGATTATTACCTAAAATTCCCTTGATAAGAGTCATATGCAAATTTGAACGCAAAGTTTTAACGATAGCCATGTTTTCTTTGACAGTAAATTTAACTAATGCAATAAGGACATCTTCAAAAATATCATGAGCCAAATTCAAAATAACTTCGTCTTTAATTTCTTCATATTTTTCCTTGAACAGTAACTCTGATTGTTCCTCTCGTGACTTAAAGAAGAAGCCTAGTGTCTCATTCTCAACATTACGCACATCCTTACTTGTTATGATTTCTTGAAATCTACCATCCATCTCGTGCCATAGAGCAGTTGTAGGTTCATCTTTTAAAAATGCTTGTTCTGTTTCCATATCAGCCATAACTGAAGCTGCAGTATTACGCTTTGGTAATATATCTTCTTCAATAAATGTTAAACCTGTCATCAAATTGTCAATTGCTTCTTTTTCTTTTTGAAGCCAGCTTTCTTCACTCGATGTTTTAGATCGAATATGATCAAGTTGATTTGTTAATATTAAACGTTCATTGAATAAATGCTGTCTATCAGTTGATAATGATTTCACTTTTCGTTGATGTACTCTTGGGAGACTCTCCGTTAAGATTTTGGTAAGTTCTTTATTAATATTATCATCATCAACTTCAATAGATTCTAACATATGATTTACGACACCAGATGTATCACCTCCATCCCCCATTTGATTTAATTGAGTCAAAACAGGACCAAATTTCTTATCACTTATCCATTCATCCTTTCTTAATTCCAATTCCTCTGTTTTTTTGGCATTTGCACGCATATCCACTTCTTCTTCATATAAAGAGATCTTTGCAAGGACTAATGCCTGTTTATATTCGATCTCTTGAATACTTTTATCGAGCTCCAGTTGTTCCAGACGGCGTTTTAAAATCCCGTCAAAAGCTTTCTTTTTCTGTAGTATAAATAAACTATTCTCCAATTGCTGTTTTTTATCACCTTTCGCTGCACCTGTAATACGCATTTCATTCAATTTCCTTGCAAGAGTTGTTCTCTTAGAACGTATCTCTGAAACTTTGGATGTAATTTCATCAAGTTTAGTTTGTAATAAATCTGCAGGACGAGCAGGTGGAGGAGGATGCGGATTAATAGTACTATTAATAGAAGAAGTAGAAGTAGAAGTGGAAGTAGAAGTCGGCAGTGGGATAGCATTTGTGATATGGTTGACTTCTTCTATTTCTTTCTTTTCCTTTGATCCAGGTAAATATACAGAAGTTGCAGATGTCGATCCAATCAATAACATAGTGTTCAATTCATTTTCCTTTTCCAAAGCTTGATTCTGTAATGGGTACTCTTTCTTCAATGACGATGACGCGGGATTATTAGGGGAAATTAAAGGCAATTTAGAAGACGACGAAGACAACAATGACTTCGATCCTGCACTCGACAAGACTGAAGCTTTTGGACCGTCCATGACTGTTGGATGTTGGGAATTTGTCAATTTAAAAAAGTGGACATATATACATCTCAGAACAATTGATATGAATGACTTATTGCGCCAACAACACAAAAGTTTTTAACTTCTTTCATTACATAACCGCCGTTGCTGAAGGTGGTTTCATCATTCATCATTTATTAGTACGTAATTACGTAATATTGTAAAGGTGAAGTATGGAAGAAATTCAGGCTCGACTTTCACAAGCTGTGGATAAGATGATGGGGGAGATTTATGATAGTAAATTGAAGAAATTCCAACAAAAGATGCATCTTACAATGGCAGATTGCTATGCAAAGCATGACTTGGGTAATGATCTTCAGGAATGCTTGCATGGTCCACAGCAAAAGATGCAAATTCCTCAGCAAGTGATACAAAATGAAATGAAGGTATTTCAAGACCGGCTTTCTCGATGTGTTCAAGCTTGTAGCGATGACGTCCAAGATAGCTTTGGTCAAACCGAAGCAAGTGCGTCTACGGAAGCCAAAGCGAAACAACAAATGATGAAATGCTGCAATGGGTGTGCTGATAAGCTACTGACAACGATCCCTAATTTAAAGTCAAGTATCACGAAGACAATTGATCAATATGCGAAGTAGATTTAGGGAGGGGGGAGGGAGGGAGGAATGGAAAAAAATACGGTAATAATAATAACCAATTATAATAGCGAATTGATGTATGTGGTGTTAGGATCAGATAGGATAGAGGTAAGGATAGGGATAGGGATAGGGATAGAATAATTCTATTAATTTTAAAACAATTACTGTACCCATAGAAAACGTGCATTTTTATTGTTCTAAATTGATTTGTGTTCCGTTTTTCATTGACAAATAGCACAGATCTTGGATATGCTGCGTTCGAAGAATAATATCACGCCAAAAAACAACCTGATTTCTAATTTGAAGACTCCATTCTTCCTTTCCATCACATGCATCAATCTGAAGAACAAGATTGCTAAAATTTTCAAACATACAAGCCTCTTGACAACATCGGGTTACTTCAACAGAGCTCTTTGACGTAACCACACGTGTATGAAGATCGATGAGGCTGCCAGATACCGGATAACTAGTGATATGAAACGAAGCCGACTGAGGATTGTTGGGGATGACAAAATCATCCATTTTGATGATAGAATCTCCTATTTCTTCATTTCCAGATTTTAGAGCCACGTTCATATCTTGTTGAAAAGGGTGTAAAAAAGAGCATTCGAACGAGAGTGTAGAACCCGAGGCAAATACTACTCGTGCTTCACAGTGTAGAGGGACACTTCCTAATTCATCGCCAAGCCATTTATGACACGTAGCATTCACAGAAATAGGAGATTGAAAAGTTAACGATGAATAACATCCTGGAGTAGAAGTACTTTCTAAAACAGGAGCCGTGTTGAGCGCAGTTGCTAATAAAGAGAATCTGATACAATAATGACCCAAGTCTCCTAAGCATCCCAATCTATCTTGATCAGCCTTACAACGGATATTTGTTTCCAAGAAGTTTGCTCCTCCGTTAAAACAAAATGCAGATTTAAGATGTTGTGTACTTCCAATATAAAGTGGATCTGCAAGATGATCAACCAACTCTTTCGTTCGTTGGTGGTGCATAAACATCGTACCATCCATCAATAATACACCATTGTTTTCACAAGCTTCAATCATCTGCAACAAATCAGACGCCATTAATGCTACAGGCTTTTCAATAAGTACATGCTTTTTAGAGTTGGCGGCCTTAATTACCCAATCCACATGCAGTGAAGTAGGCAAAGGGATATAAACAGCAGTGACTGATGTGTCAGAGATCAAATCTTCATAACAACAAATCTTAACACGCTTCAAATCCAAATGTAAATCAGTGCAAAATTTGGAGGCCTTTTCCATATTTCTTGATGCTACGGCTTTTATCCTACAGTTCTTTGCGAGCTGAAGTGCACGGACATTCTTTCGTGCAATTGAAGCACAACCCAAAATTCCCCATGATACTTCCATTCTTTCTCTATCTCTCGAAATCCAATAAATCTTCTTAATTTTTTTTTGGACTTTCCATGGCTTTTGATTCAGTTTTTTTTTTTTTTAATTTTACGTAATAGAACACAAAACAGAACAGATACAACGGTCATCATTATTATATAAGAAATAGAGTTAGGGAGGAAGTGGAAGCATTATTCACAGCATCTATCCACCACAAAGACTCCTCCTTTGACGAGCATGCGAATACACATGTAGAGGGGGCAATGATCGTGGCCGAAGCTTGGTTTGTGTCGACCTCGAAGGCGTGGGAGTTGCAGATGGAGAGGTCATCCACATCCATACGACTATCTCGGTCTACATTTATAACATCATCAGTAGAAATCACGCGAGCCCCACCCTGACGCAAGTCGAAAATGTGATCAGGAACGAAATCTAGCTCGGATTTATGACATAATAGGGAGTCCATGTGGATATAGCAGAAGTAAGGGACCCACTTTTTAGTCTCATTTTGAAGTAGACTTAAGCGGCCTCCACACTGATACTCAAAAGGCACAAAGCCCGGTCCAAGAATAACTTTTTCATTATGACGGTTGCAATCACCACCATCACTATCACCATCACCACCATCATCATCAGCGAAAGGTATATTTGTCGTATTTTCCTCCGCCAATTTCTCCTCTCCGCCATCTAATAACTCTACACGACGCTCAAAACACTCAACATGCATCGCATGCTCTTGATCTTTCACTTTTTGAACTTCTTCCTGCAAAGCTTTCAATATCACAAGTTTCTGCTTAAATTCTGCCTCCAGTTTCTCACGTTCTTGTTTCTTGCTTTTATGAACTGAGAAATAATCAGTCTTTATCTTCTCTTCCCCTGTCATATTCTTAGCACGAGACTCTTGGAGAAATTTGGGAAGAGATTTTTTAATTAAAGCCTCATTTTCTTCTTTTTGTTTTTGTTTTTGTAAATCTTTTGCCATGACATTTACCCGCATACGGGCCAGCTCCTTCGTCATCGCCTTCTCCTCTCGCTCAGTCTTCGAATAGGCTGGTGTGACTTTCAAGTTCTCAGCACATGATTTAGGCTTCTCGAAACGCTTTCTACCAGCAGCCTGTAACCGTGCTATAGTCCGTTCCATATACCTCTCCTTTGTAAATGGCTCAGGAACAGGAGGACGCTCGTAATGGTAATCCCAACGCATCACAGAAGCGCTTGATGATGATGATGCTTGACCACTACCCATCATCTCCTCCTTCTCTGCCTTTTCTTTCTCCTCTTGTTGTTTCTTCTTGAGCTTGCTTAAAGGTATAGATGTAGATAAACGCTGTATTAATGCTTCTTCTTCATCAGTGCGTATGGTTGTTTTCGTTGGACTTTTCACATTTGATTTAGGCTTCATTACAGTACGAGCTGGAACAGGAGACTCGATCTTTTCTTTAGAACGCAAACAACTTGTAGTAATATTGGAAAATGCACCTTTCTCTGGTACCATACCAATAGAAAGAAAATCAATCTGCCGTGCTTGCTTTTTCTTGTTCATTATCAATCTTTGACCCCCAGCACTATGATCCATTGTCCTATCCTTTATTGAGACATTCGTCAAGAGCAACTCCATCTCTGTTTCTGTTTTTTTCAAGCGAAATTGAGACAAATCAGAGACGTGAGACGATTATGTACAGTAATTATTACATTATACAATACCGAATACCGGTTCTTGAGAGGAAGCCCCTCCCAAAAGTACAAAACGGAAAACCTGGAAAACTGCAAAATGGAAAACATGAAAAAATTAAAATTTGTATTTGAAGTTGCATTTCTGTAGCGTGGTGTGACTCCTTTACTATAAATATCGTTTCATAGTATAGTAATAGTAAAACATCATTTCCATTCACTAAAATAATCGAAGAATGGGTGATAAGATAGGTGATAATAGCCTTTCTTTAAGGAAGCGCTCAGCAGTTCTTATGAAAGGTGCACCCGAGGGCGAGACTTTTGCTTATATAACATTCTTTTGGCAAGGTGTTGGTTCACTTTTCCCATGGAATGCTTTGATTACATCTTCTTACTATTTCTATGGTAGACTATGTGGAACTCCATATGCTGCTAGTTTTGAAAGTTTCCTTGCTACTCCTTTTACAGCATTTCAATGTTGTGCTCTCGCTTTAGTGTTGAGATATGGGAATAAATTTGAGTTAAAGGATTTAATTATAAGTCCATTGACTGGATTTGCGATTGTCTTTTCGATTATGAGTGCACTAGTGTTTTATCCTACTTTGCCTGCTTTTAATTTCTTTTGGATTACAATAGTATTAGTTTGTTTTTCTGGAGGATTTGGAGCTGTACTTCAAGCTGGTATATTTGGACTAGCTGCCAAATTCCCAAGTATGTATACATCTGCAATTATGAATGGACAGGCTTTGGCGGGTATTTTGGCATCTTTTGTTGGGTTAGGTACCTCTCTTATGCGACCTTCTGTAGACTATTGTGGACCGACCGTTCTAACAGATAAATGTGCTGACCCCCATGTAGATTTCCCCGCATTGTATTTTTTCTTAGTTACTGTTATAGTCATGGTATTTGGAATTACTTCTCTCAACAAAATGTTGCAATTACCTATTGCGAAGATTTATGTCATGCAAAAGAATCCAAACAATACTAAATTCCCAAACAAGTTAGAACGTAGTAATACTATCACTTATGGGACGATAGAAGATACACAATCGTCTCCTATTGATGATTTTGCAAATAAAGAAGATAAAGATAAGGGGGATGAGGAGGATCCATTTATAGTAGGAGGAATAGGAGAAAAGGAGAAAAAGACTGTTTCGATTCATTCACCACCCCCTAGCCATGATTATTCTGATCTTCGTAATTTTTCCCCAACGGGTTTTGATATAGGTCCAATGAATGTAGATATTTCCGATTATGAATATGAACCACCCATTCCCCATTCGTCGGAGATGCAGCCTCTAGTCACTACAAACACAGAATACGTCGAATTCGGACTCAGCAGAACACCAAGAAGACCGTCCCGCGCCGATTTGTTGGAGCATGCGAAATCAATCGAAAATGAGTCTATGGCAGACATTTGGAACACTATTTCTACCATATGGAGCCCAGGCTTGGCTGTTATGCTCAACTTTTTCGTCACAATTATGATCTTTCCTTCAATCGTTGTTCATATTTCATCGGTAGGTGAGTGTCACTCGAAGGAACGTATTTATAACGACCTTTTTGTTCCATGCCTATTTGTTCTGTACAACGTGGCAGATTTCGTCGGTCGAGGCTTATCAGAATACCTAGAAAGTGCTTGTATTACCCCAGATACAATATGGGTTGCAGCAATGGCTAGGGGGGCTTTTGTACCTCTCATGCTCACATGTAACGTGAGATACTCATCACTACCTGTGTTATTTCCAGGCGATGGATGGGTTTTCTTATTTCTCACTTTGTTTGGTATCAGTAATGGATACATTGCTACCAAAGCCATGACTTGGGGACCTGCTATGGTACACAAGGACAAAGCACAGCTTGCAGGAACCATTATGGTATGTTGCCTCTCATTTGGTCTTCTGTGTGGTGCTGCTGGATCTTTTGTTACAACCATGCTGTCTCATGGAGAACTCACCAAATAATGACTGAGCGAGACTCGAGAAAAATAAGAATTTATTTTAGGATGCGATTTAGTTAGTAATAGTTTAGTTTGTGGGGAGTAGTATGTTGGTGTCGTACCGTTATGAGCATACACACACACATATCTAACACCATCCTCTTCTTCTTTCACACAGAGTACAAAGAGAGAGAGAGAGAGAGACTTTTAGCTTTTTATTTGTTTCTAATATTTTATTAATATTTTACATATTCAAAAAGTATGATTTTCATTTTATTTTACTGAGGAGGTGATGATGGAAGAAGGATAAAATGACTAAAGGAAACTACATTTGTGTATGGTTTGGATAAAAAAAAACAAAATCCCAGCCACCACTCTACTTTATACAGTCTCTGTTAAATAATACCATAATATTACAAATTATTAAGCAGTTTTCCTCTCATGAGAGACCATAACAGCGAAGTAATCATCCATTAATTCACAAATGAAATCGGATTCCTCAGGAGTCATGTGAAACCAGGGAGTAAAGCGCAAAGCATTAGCTCCACCGTGGATGACATTCAATCCACGTAAGCGAAGCTGCTTCTCCACATCCATAACATCATACTGGGGGACTACATGCAGGGCTACAAGAAGACCAGTTCCGGTGACGTCTTCAAGAATGGTAGGGTACTTGTTCTGAAGAGCCTTTAATTTGGAAACGAAAATTTCACCAGAAGTGCGAATATTTTCTCTTACGTCCGGGGTAAGCTCATCCAACACTGCGCAAGCAACATCAAGTCCACGAGGGTTACCACACATCGTATTACCGTAGATACCAGACTTGTAATTGTTAGAGAGCTGAGCACTGAGAGCAAGGATAGACAAAGGGAATTGACCACCATTGATAGCTTTGCTAAAGGTTTCCATATCAGGTGGTGCTACACCATCCATATCAGCGTATTTAGTGAAAGACATCTCACCACGCACTCTCCAGCCAGCCTGGACGGAATCGGCGAGGAGGAGGCCACCATGCTCGGAGGTCAACCCACGGAGAGTCTCATAGAAACCACGATCAGCAGGGACACCAGGGTTACCCTCACCCATCACAGGCTCAAAAAGGGTAATCTCAGGGAACTCACCACGTGCTTTGATCTCGTTGAATACCCTGATCGCATCCTTCTCATCGTTTGGTTCAATGAAATGGGTAAACTTGGCAGGACCACGCTCCTTGGCAGCTTTGTTATCAGGGTTATAGTCAGCCAAAACCCTTTCATAACCAGCACGGGAGTTCTCAGAAACAGTAGCAGGGGCCTCAGTACGTCCGTGGAAACTTCCCTTGAGAGCAACACGCACAGGATTTTCATGGTTATGGATATTTGCAATTCTCATAGCAAGAGTATTTGCCTCAGATCCGGAGTTCAAGCAAAGAATACTATCATAAGCAGGAGTCAATTCAGCCTTTACTTTCTCCCAGAATTCATCCTGGACGAAACTAGGGGTCATGATATTAGCCATCACTTGACGACGGCCAACAGCTTCCAACAATTTAGGGTGGTTATGCCCAAAACCAAGCATACCATATCCACCTGTATCATAAATCACTTTACCATCAGAGTTAACAATCCAAGGACCTAATCCATCAAAAGGAACATGAGGAGAAATTGCATTATCGGCATAGAAATTGGTATAACCAGCTTGGAGTTCAGATAATTCAGAATCAGGTGTAGGCTTCACCTTTGCTGCAGCTGCTACCATAACTTTGAGGTTTTGCATTGCTATGCTAGCATCCTTACCACGGAATCTCTTCAAAACTTGAGCAACTTCCATTATTTACGAAATCAATAGCAGTTATGCTGGAAAGCTGTGATGTCATTTTAGGCTACCTGCGATAGCATGACTCCTATTAATCATGATGATAAGGTGGTGGTTCTTTTTGATGGTGTTTCTTAATTTTAAGAAATATGCCGTTCGTAAAAAAAAGTACTTACGGTAGGGGATATTTTTTACACTAAACGCCATCAAAAAGAACTACCACCGTATTCTAATAATATAAGAGTAATCTGCTGAAACACCCGTAGGGATTATAAAGTGTTACATTAATTCATTATTATCCATTACCATATTTCATACGAATTATATAAAACAACGCCATCAAAAAGAACCAACACCGTATTCTAATAATAAAAAAGTAATCTGCTCCACACCCGTAGGAAATAAACCATATCATCCAAACAATCATTCATGCTTACATACATTTATACATTTATTCACCCATTCATTCATTCATTCACTTTATTCTATCCCTTCGGGTGTTTGAGCAGATTTCTCTTAAAAGCTCTCTTTTATTAAACAAATAATACTAATTTAAAATTAATTAATGTAAATAAATGGTTACCTGTAGAACCTTTTTTAATCAAGATCCATGTCCAGCATATCGATGGTGAGTCGAAGTTCGGTAGTCCCGCCGAAGGTTTTAATATAAGCACTTCCTGGTGGATAATGAAGTTGAACAGGATGTGGCAAATGTATAGCATCTGGTTGTAATCTATTCACTGCCACTGCCACTGGTGTGCGTGGTGTAAATGGACTATTGACAAGTCGCCGATTCGCATCATATAGTGTTGTTTCATCGTTCATATTGCGAGTTTTACTCGAACTCGAACGTGGATGAGGTGGTAAACGCGGCTGGGGTGCTATAAAATCAAGGGAGGTATGTTTAATATGACCACTTTCACCCACCCCGCCACCTCCTTCAACATCTTCCCAAGTCACTTCTCTATTTCTAACCTCCTCAACAACTACACCACCGCCACCACCGCCATCACGCGACGATAGAATTTTATCCTTACGATGTGCCAAATCATGTTGTTGTGCTTTGAGAAGAGATTGTGTTTCTAATCGACCAGCTAGTGCAGAAAAAATCATACCTTGGGCTTTACCAATCATTTTCGCTTGTTCTTTGGCTCTCTTGAGTTTATTCACTTTCTCCTTTTTACGCTTTATCATACTAATTCTATTTTGTTTTTCTTCTAAAACACGAAGACCAAGTTCTTCTCGAGCTGCAGCAGTGGCTGTAGGGGCAATTGTAGCAGTACCATCAAATGACCTACGTGGAGATTTATTTGGCACATTAGTGGGAATAGCTAAAGACGGTGTAGGTCCCGGCCCTACAAAATCGATATTTGTAGCAACAGAAGGAACTGCATCAGTAGGTGTGTATGTAGAGGCAGAAACTTCATATTGTCCATATTGACTCTCCTGAACATTTGAAGCTTCAACTTGACTTTTTGACTCTACTTCTGACAGAGCTACAAGATGCGAGGACGCAGTATGGGGTCTATCAGAAGAATTTGCTAATCCATTATTATTATGTTCATGAGCATCTCGACTAACAATAGCACTATAATTATTTGCACCACTAACACCCCATAGTTTATCTATTTTCTTACGCCATTTCTCCTCCGCAGCAGTTCTCATTTCTACTCTTTCCAATGCATGTTGGGCTTGCAAATAATGGAATTCTTCCTTTTGTTCTACCTTTGCATTTTTCATTGACTTGACTTGTCGTGATTTATTAATCTGCAACCTCTCACGAGCAGAAATTCCCTTATTATCAAGGAGATCAGAGTCAATATCATAATTTTTCTCACCATCCATTCGACTAAATTGATCACTCTTTGTACGGAGATTCGAAGCAAGTTCTTCAGATACCTTCTTTGAACGTTCATCCTTATCACGTTTCAAGTTTTCAAGAGTAGCACCATCACGAGCAACTTCGAAACTTCTCAAACGGCTAGTTACACATCCAGTACCTGTTGATTTCAAAATATTATTGGAATAAAGTCTCTCACGGCCTACTGTATATGTAGCCTTTACCTTACTATGATCAGTTATAGCCAAACTGCACCATAATACAGCTCTTTGTGCAGACCAAATATGTCGAGCACAATGCCTCTTATCAACGAATTCGGAAGGAAGAGTGGGAAATAGATTACCCCGAGGAGGAGGAGCAACATCCTTATCCTTACCACCCTGGCCGCGAGCACTTGCAACCACATCCACAATCATAGGCAATGTTTCATTTAATTGGGAATTATTTTCATCAATGGATTGCATGAATATACCAACTTCCTTCAACATCTTTTCGGGGTCAAGTACAATAGAACTCCCTCCACCAGAATTAGTGAACATATCTTCTACTATCAAGGAACCAGATTCATCCATTGCAACAAAACTCGGTCCAACTGCCTCAAAAAATGATAAAGATCGTTGAGAAGCAACTTCAATCGATTGACTTCTAGGAAAAAGAGCAATTGGTTTTGAATATTGTTCTTTTGTAGAAAATTCTTTTGAAATATCTGGAGCCCCTTTATTAGAAGCGATATCATCATTTGAACTCTTCGAAAAAGTAGTATAATGTAGTGTAAGTGTTTCGAGAAGAAACCGACAGCGGTAAATATCATCATCAGTACGAGGAATTTCCAAAATCCATTGAGGTACATGTTGTAATCGAACCCGGATTTCAAGTGGAACAATAATAGCATCACGTTTCCCCCCCTGAGTCGTGTGATACATTTCTGTGGCAATTTCCTTTCGATGGATATTTACTATATCCCCAAGAGACTTTGCAGACATAGGCTCTACACAAGTCTGAAAGCGAGGATCATAAGTCAGATTCATTATTGCAGACGCACGTGCACGAGCTTCTGCAACAGTAGCATATTTCAACTCAATCACTCGAATGTAATGTTTGGCATATTCCGGTAGAGAAGGTCGAACAAATTTAACAGCAATGCTGCATTGACCTGAGATAATATCATACAAAGCACGCTTGAATGAATATCGATCTTTGATCTCTGTTTTTACATTCTTAGGAGCCCAACTCATCCATTTCGGGAAACCAACTCTTCTAATTTGTGGTAATTCGGGTTTTTGTAATTCTAGTAGATTCATATCGAGAGAAGCAATAGGGGGCACAGAACCAGAACCAACACCCTGCTGCTGGGAACTACTACGAGGAGAAGTTTCTGCAGGGCCCTTTTCTGAAAGAATGTCAAGTGGTTGCTGCTGCTGATTTATTACCTCTCCTCCATTGACTGAATCCTGACGACGAATAGACTCCTCACTAATTATAGACATAGGGGGAGGAGGAATGATCGGGGGGATATGACTACGCATATTATTATTATTATTATTCGTAGTAGTAGTAGTAGTATCAGCAGTAGCAACAGCAGGGGGGACATTCTCATTAGGAATTGTAATACTTGGAGGAGGTAGACATGGGTAAAAGACAGCATGCCCATTTAAATCAAGGGAAGGTACTCCCATAAACTCAGGGTACTGGCATACATCTGATGATAACTTAGGAAGACTGGTTTGTCGGATTAGAACATAAAAGATCCATGCATCAAGGTAAATAGATGGTGTGATAATTTCTCTGCATGCAGTAGCAGTACGAGCTAATAATTTCATGCGTCGAGTAATTCCTTGTAACTTTCGCCACCATCTCTGAATATAAACACAACGTCGCAACGATATAGCTTTATCAATCACAATAGTCATTGTATATTTTCGACACATATATCCTCGCCACAAACGTTGTACAGCCAATACCATAAGATGTTGGTCCAAAGCTTTATCCCACTTTGGCAATAAAGGTTGATGCAAAGGTGGCATTTTCTTAAGACGCTGTGTAACTGCACAATATAACATTTGAAGAGAATCCTTATCGGAAGTATATACATCAATCAAGATAGAGCAATTGCGAATATAAGTACTGAAATAATATTGTAAAGCTGGGGATGTTAAGCGAGTGCGTTCTAAGAGAGTTACTGAACAACCGACCCTCGGTGAACTTGATAATGCTTTGCGTTGTGAAGGATTGGCATATTCATACAACAAATTCGTTGCACTGCGTTTTGAAATGCGTGATGAACTCTGATGAATAAAAATGTTTTGAATATGTGTAATACCACGAATATCGACAATTGGACTTTGATGAAGTAAAAGTTTATCCATGGTTGAAATTTGAAAATCAGGGAAAGAATAACCACGAACTTGCAATAAATGCATACATGACATGACGACGTCTTTAAGATCAATAATCACAACCATTGATCTTGTATTCATTAGTTCTATCCACTGTTTTGTTACATTCCAGCATTTCATGTGAAATCTCACGAAATCCTGTATAGCTATTGCTGCAACGTGTTTTCTTTTCCATTTACTATACAACCTATATTCATGCTGGATCAATCGAGCATAATAATCACGCCTATGATAATCTGTGTCAAATTGTGATTCTAACCCAGAAAAAAAAGCTTCATCGCTCGCATTAAGATCAATTCCAGCAGCTATTGTTAATGCACGCATTGACTTTCTCAAATGTTGTCGTAATAACACACCACGGGCAAGAGCTTGAAGCTTTGGAGCAATAGATGCAAGATATTTTGTCCTTGTATGGATAAGGAAGTTTCTAACATATTTTTGTACCAAGAAAATTCTCTGTTTCACTCTTCCAGAAAGAAATTGCATCATTCGTGTTTGTGCATTTATGATACTACTAATATGAATCTTCTTTCTCTCTTGAAATAAACGTAGTTCTGGTGGAACTGGTAACGCTCCATAGTACATACTGAATTTTGGATCAAATTCCCAAGTACTAACAACTATACCATCAAGACAATCAAGACCTGGTAACATATTTATTATATGTTTACGATATTCAGGGACTTGCACAACAGGATTACCAATAAACGATAAGCACTGTAATTTTATTGATTGAATTGTAACAACACACATAACATCATCATCATCATCACCTAAACTTTTATTCTTTTGTTGTAATGCACTTAATTGTCGAAAATTATCAACGATATTATAACTCATATCCAAAATTTGAAGTTTCTTAAGTTGCCCTAAACAAAAAGGGACAGATGTCATCTTATTTTTAGGGAGATAAAGTGCTCGAAGGTTGACACAATGTTTAACAATATCGCCAGATGTAAGACCACAATCTCGGAGTTCTAGAGATATAATCCACTTTGCTGAAGTACTATTCAAAACGGAAGTGGTGAAAACTGTATTATGATTCCCAAATAACCCCAAAACTTCTTGCCGACCACCTTGCAGCAATTGCATCACATTGGAGCCACGACGACGCTTCATTAGGACATCATCCTTGCTTTCCTTGACAACCTTATTTGTATTTCCGTTCGCTATAAACATTTCATTCCACTATTTCATTCTACAGCAACTACCTCCATTGTCCATTGTTCCAAATAGCAGTGAAAGGCGGGGGGTCTGGAAAAAAAAGGGCCGTGATAAGAAGCCAACAACTATAATGTACATATTTCTTTTTTAAAAGCTTTTCTTCAACAGGATGTTTGAAATTTTCATAAATGGATTCGCAGAGACCAATTGGACGTAAGTAAACTATGCATCTATGCAATGTTTTATGAATTTTATGAACTGTAGTCTAACAAATTCCTATTAATTCCTTCACATGCTTCTTCCTCCTTTGTTTTATCCTTTGTTTTTGTCCCTTTAGACATGTTCAAAAATGGTGCGCTGTAGTTTTCTCTATAGTAGTTTTGTTGTTTGTTATACCCATGGCATTTAGAAGCAACGAGTCTCGTCCTAAAACTTCATCAAAGAATAGTGTGAAGAGCGAGAAGAGTACGTTTTATTTCTCATCCTTCCTATATTTACATAACACCATTATTATTCCTACAACAATATACAAACTGATTATTAACCCTTAAGTTTTTTCTTCTTATCTTTCCTTTTCTAGGTGCTCCTGCCTCTTCATCACCAAAGAAGGCTAAGAAGACACCACCGAAAGGGATGGGGTCGATAATGAGCCCAGAAGGACGACGGAGCACGCGAAGATCTATCGCCCCCAAAACCTATGATTAAAAACTTTAATTATTATAATTTAATTAATAATCACGCAAGAAATTAATTTGAAAAACGAAGGAAGTACCATACGAACGTAAAAGTAAAAAAAAAAAACGTACTTTTTACCAAACAAAAAATACTGTACCATTTCCTCCATTTCTATTCTATCTTGACATAAAGTTTTGAGAATCGAAATCTTTTGACTTCTGCATATAATGTTTATTTTTATTGATACTTGTTGCTAGGTCATCTTCTACATTACCTTTATAGATATCAGTTCGCATTGTTGATAAAAACGCTGCGTTGACTGCTTCTTCTCCTTCTTTCCCTTCTCTCTCGACACTGGCATTAACGCGTGATTGCATAGCCCGATGACACATACCCGCATTTAATTCCATATCGCGTCGACGTAGTTCTTTTTCATCTTCAGTTAAATGCTTCACAGAAACTAATGTACTCTTTTGTCTCATACCTTCTCCTTCTTGTTGTTGTTTCTTCTGTCTTTGAAGCAGTTCAAGATTTGGAGCTTCAGGAGCAGCATCAGAAAAGCGAGAGGTTTTGGCACGGCGCCCACTTTTCACTAGACCATATCCTGCATGGATATGCGGAGATTGGTCGTGTCTAGCACTAATCTTGCTGTGCTGATGTGTATCAGAATTGCTATCATCATCGTCTCCATCGGCGTCACTACGAACTCTCTTTGACCTCTCTTTCTTTTCCTTCTTTTCTTTCTTCTCCTTCTTTTCTTTCTTCTCCTTCTTTTCTTTCTTCTCCTTTTTAGATTTCAGATCACTTTTAGTAGTCCCCGTGCCTACTGCTGCTGCTGCTGCCCGTACCTGCTCTTGAATTCTCGCCATTTGCATAGGATTCATAAGGATATTATCACGGCACTCCTTTTCTCTTTGTTTGATGAGTAGCATAGGGTCTTCATGAATACGAGCGAATGCATCATTACGACTTCGACTAAAACTACTATTACAACTGCTACTAACTACAAGAGAACCGATTTTTTTCTCATTCTTTTTATTGTCATTTGACGATGATTCCTTTTGGGGATCAAAAGCTTTACCACCAAGCAAATATTCATCAGTAATAGCTTTTTCGTCTACTTCTTTTGAACTACCTGAAGCCCCAGGACCCTGATACATCCAATCTAAAGTAATATCAACATGCCCACCACCACCAGATGACGAACTCTGCAAGCGACGAAGCTCCTGAATTTCTTGTTCCTCTTTAATTTGCTTCTGAAATTCAACCAACTTTTTCGCTTCCTCCGCATCTTTCGCTTCAGCGCTCCATACCTTCTCTTGGTTCTTGAGATTTGTCACATTCCATGACTTCTTATTCATATACGCGAGTGACATATTTTAGGTTTGGTGGGTTTGAACAAATAGAAACACTTTCAACGATTTTTTTCTGAATCAGATCAAACTAAGACCAACCTAAACCTTAGGAATAGATGAACAACCCACGAATAATGTAGCTCTCTGTAAGATCTTTTCTAGTATTCTTATTCTTTCGGCCCTCCTGCTCGGTGTTGCGCTGTGCAGTAGCACCGGAGGTTTAATAGATAAACTGGTCCTAACCCCAGACTCGCAGGAAATACCAATAAAAGAAACTATAACGAAATACCAATACAAATAATTACTAATCTCAATGATAAACAAGTTATAAAACACGGCGATGATGCCTAAATTCTATGGGTTTTGATACTTTTTAAAATTGTTTAATTGATATTGAACTCTATTACTTTATTTCTAATCATTCGTGATAAGTTAATAATACCTTATAGAGGAAGAAAATCCCTCTATAGTTTATGAATCTTACGAGCTTTACGAACCTTCCCGACTTTCCAAAGCTTATTCAATTGCTGCTGATAGTAATTTTTCATAGAAACATCACTAATTATAATTAATGAGAGAGAAAAATAGAAGGAGATATTTTGATATATATATATAATTGCTCACATAACACTTACTTCTTTTTGTTTCTCTGGTTTGCAGAGCATCGCTTCAACAGATGATCCCTCCATAAATCATCTGAATCAGGTACAGTAAGAAGGCAGAGTGGGCAATACATACTGTCATCCGGAGGCGCGCAGCACTGTGGGCTCCCTTTCCATTCATCAAATTCAGATACTCTAATGGCGAGACCAGACACTTCACATAATACATATTCATCTTTCTTCTCGCATTCCTCAAGAAGATGCTCTGGCTGCCCTGCAATCTCCACCATTTGAGCACATGCAGGACATGCAGAGAGCAACGCGCAATCTTTCCAGTAATGTAAATCTAGCGCGTCTTCAGTCCAAGTGGGATCAGTTTCACCACAGAACATGCATACAGTAAAGTCCTCTCCACCCTCTTCATTCTGTTCATGTGAAGAG
>JACKZZ010010026.1_pt1 | contig 25879 bp, 7 predicted proteins | sample 8027871 | NCBI WGS metagenome assembly JACKZZ01 (sample SAMN15724774, study PRJNA655200) | protist metagenome | isolation source: fluorescence activated cell sorting (FACS) single amplified genomes of... | place: USA: West Boothbay Harbor, Gulf of Maine | collected 2000-07-19 | reverse complement strand
TGGTAGTTCACATTTATTCATTGAATTATCGAGCCAAGAACTACTCGGAACATGAAGAAGATTTTGTTTTAATTGATAAAATTTGGCAATAATAGCAATATCTTTACATTGTGGATAAAACATTCTTAATAGTAATATATTGCATAATCTTATTATACTTTGTCTTAATGTTATGTGATGTGTGGCTGTATCTTGATGACAATTATTTGATTGAATGTACCATAAGATATCTAACTCATTATCATTATTATTATGATTATTATTATTAACATTATTACGACTACATAATTTTAATTTCATTTTTAAAAAATTGATAAGTTTATGTAATGTTATTACCATACTACGAATAGTTGATAATGAGGCAATTTTTAATACAATATCAAATAATACAAAATATTGCTGATTACGTGAATTCTCAAAAAAATCATATCGTACATTACTATTTGTTTTAAATAATTCAGGATTTTTATATAAAGGTTTAATAATATTTTCATATTTTTTTAAATCATCACTTTTTGCTCGCTTTTGTGTATTTTCTTTTTTCAACTTCTTGGTTTTCAATTTGTGTATTCCAGTGTCCTCTTGGTCACGACAAAGAAGCATCTCCTCATTTAGATCAGGACACCATACGTGCAATTCTGGAACTATCGGTCCACCTTGGTGGTCATAGTACATCGCACCTAACATTCTGATCCAAAATCCTTCAATATATGCTAATACTCTTTAGATATGATCAAGATTTTAAATCTCTCGTGCTTCAGGCTCACAATGAATATTTTGAACTATGATTAAATCTATAATACAATTTAAAAGAGCAGCTAAAGCTAGCTGACTAATGAGATGACAGTTTTTGACACTGTGTGAGACAAATTCAAACCTTCTCAATTGGGACCACCATTATAATGGGAATGAACGAAAGCTAGGCCCTATGAAAACGAAGTCCCTTGGAACTTTTCCAGATTTGCACCCTCCATAAAGGCGTAATTGCAATAATAATTTTTATTAAATATGTTCATTACCCGAGATAGTCAGTTATATCTTTTTAGTGTGTTGGAGAAAAGTATTTCATTATTGAAATCTTTGGAAGATCTAGAAAGTTATCGTAGTAGTATTATTGACAGTATTGATGCATTGAAGGCTTTGGAGGAAGTAGACATGGAGTTCGATCTAGTGCCATATATGGATGATCTGAAACAATCATGGGCCAATAGGACAAAAGTAGACATAGAAACTAGTGATAATGAGAATAGCAGTAATTACAAAATACTCTATCATACTTTGAAGTTAGTGAATGCTGTAGTAGTTGAATCATTTAAACAATTTAACAATAATGATGATGTCGACTATGATGAACTGGCTAAGGCTGGAACTGAAAATGAATTGGATGACCTATTACAATATTTATTGAAGGATTCCAAATTTATTCAAATGTATTTAGAAGATGAAGATGGTAGAAGTGATGCTGCTGCTGAAGATGAAATATTATGTGTGGATGAACTCAAAATATTATTTCATTTATTATGCACAAAAGAGGAGGAGGTGGCAAATAAAAGTGAAGAACAAGATGATGATGATGATGATGATGATGATGATCGTCAAAAGCAAAGGCGTGACACTTTCATAAGATGGGCTTGTGAAAAGGAATTGCTTGATGATCACGAGCCCAAGATCAAGTCTGATGACGAAGACGAGGAAGATCAAAAGGAGGAAAAAATGAATGGAACATCGATATCGAGTCTGGCTAAGTATGGACACATAGGAATGATCAATTCTGGAAACAATTGTTATGCTCTATGTGTTCTACAAGCATTGCATTCTTTGTCTGATTTCAGGGATTCTATTTTAAATTTAAATTTTAATGCTGATGCTAATGCTGATGCTAATGCTGATGCTAATGCTGATGCTAATGCTGATGCTGATGCTGGCCTTAAAGTTAGTGCAAGAAATGCGTTGAAAGAATTACAAGTTATTTTTGCTTTGCTGTCGTATAGCACACAATCTGCCATTGACATACGAAAGTTCTTATCCATGTTTTATTTGTATCTTAAACAGAAGAATGACAGCTATATGAACCCTGATAGTGACCAAAGAGTAGTTGTAGATGAAGAAAATAATGGTAGTGCTAATGGCAGTGGTAATGGATTAAGTGAAGGGGAAAAGAATGATGCAGTTTCTTTCTTTTGTGAACTTCTCAGTTTCATCAAAGAAACAGTTCTCGAATGTGCATTGGAAGCCAGGGATAATGCTATTACTGTTACTGTTGATGGTTTTGTTTCGCCAACGGAGATGTTGACAGGAAATTGGGTCAATAAGTTAGTGGGTACTGCTGTTAATACTGATAGTGATGTAAAACAAAAACAATTGGAAAAATTTGAATCATTTAATGTTCTACCTTTAAACATTAACAGTCCTACTGATGCTGATGCTGATGCTGACACCGAAGAGAATGAGAATGAGAATGAGAATGAGAAAGAGAGAGATAGTTACACTTATACTTTAGAAAATGCATTAAACAGATTTTTCGATAGTAATGAACTGAAGTATAAGTGGGCACCTTTGGATACTCCCACTGATACTGATACTGATACTGATACTGATACTCACATAAGTAGAAGCAATAAATATGATTATAAAACTACAATGCAAATTATTCCAAAACATTGGCCAAAATATTTATTTATACAACCAAAAAGATTCGCTGTTAATAGAGAAACTTTTCAATCTTATAAAATTAATAATAATCATAGTAAATTTATTTTTAATAAAAAATTAGATTTAAATTTAAATTTAAATTTTACTTCATATGGTAATAAATATATTTTAAGTTTCATTATTATTCATAGTGGTGATGCTAGTGATGGACATTATTTCAGTTATAGTCATAAATATATCTCTAATGCCAGTACCAATCGATATCGATGGGTGTCTATTGATGATGAAGAAGTTTCTTTTTGCTCATATAAGCGTGTTATGTGTGAAGCAGCTTCGTTTATTGAAGATGATGACGGTGATGAAGATGAAGATGAAGATGAAGATGAAGAGGTGGATAAGTGGCTTGTAGATGAAGACACCAATGCTTACTTGCTTGTTTATACACTTCTAGAGAATGAGAATGAGAATGAGAATGAGAAAGATGTAGAAATACAAACTCAAACAGCATTTGAAACAAAATCGAATAAAAGAAAAACAGTTAGATCTTCTCATTTGAAGGAAAAGGTGCGACAGCTTGATGCCCAGAGTGCTGTTGATGTCTTGTTTTGGTAAAATTAAATTAAAGTGAAAGTCAAGATGTAGAAATAGAAAAGAAGATAATTAGTTGTTATACATATACATATACATATTGTTATATTATTCAAAGTATACATAATAAAAGTCAAATAATAACGTAACTTTAGTTTAGTTTAGCTCTTGTTCATACTTCTCTTTGAACTTTTAATTTTTTTCTTTTTTTTCCTTTTTACTTTTTTTCTCTTTTTCTTTTGTTGCTTGATATTCTTTAGATTGTGCATAACGTCTATAAACTGATATTAGTTCTGATTTTGTTTCACCTTCAGGCCATGATTCTAAATCAAAATAATGTGGTGCCATTTCTATTAACCATTCAACAGGTATAGGTGTTACTGTTCTTATAAAATTTCTTGTTGTCATAACAAAATCTTGAAATGCAACCCATTGTGGTTTTGTATTCATAACAGATGATGGATGTATAGCAACAACTTGATTATCTTTTGCTGTTAAATAATGTCCTTGTCTTTGTAAATGTGCTACTTGCATAAATAAACCAGATGCAATACATTTTCTTATATTAACATAATAATCAGATGCAGTTAAATTTTGGGGTCTTAATGTAATGCCTAATTTTTGCATTTGTCTTGCTAATTGATTTCTAACGTTATCAGCACTTTGTAAGGAACGATAATTTAAAAAATTATCATAACAATAATCTTTGTCATTACCACTTTCTTTGTATGCTAAGTATGCGTTTAATAGAGTAATGTGATCACCATCTTCATGCGCATATTGTGCTTTTGATAGATCAGCTTCTTTTGCAGCTTCTTTTGGTCTCATAAAAACATTTTGTGTACTTAATAATGATACAATTGAAAGAATTTCATCTGGGCATCCATATTGTTCTGATGTCATTAACATTTTTGCTAATTGTGGTTCTACAGGTATATCAGCCATATTTTGTCCTTGTTTTGTTAATTCACCTTCATCATTTAATGCACCTAAATAATGTAAATGTTCTAATGCTCTCATCATTGTTTCTGGTGCTGGAGGGTCCATAAAATCAAAATGAACCAAATCTTTGATGCCTAATTTTAATAATGTCAACACAACTGTTTCCATTCGTGATCTTAACACTTCAGGATATGATTGCACTTGTAAATCATTATAAAATGATGCTTCTGTATATAAACGATAACATTTTCCTGGTTGTGTTCTACCAGCTCTACCAGCTCTTTGTTTTGCACTTGCTTGACTTATAGCTGATACTAACAAACTTTCTACACGTACACGAGGATTAAATACCTATATATATGAAGATATAGATAGTAAGAATAAGAATTGAGTTAGTAATGATTTATTGACATGACAATAAGACATATCATAGTGATATAAGGATGTACGAGATCAGCTGAGGGACTTTCAACGTCATTATCTAACAATAAAAGTACAAATTTCTCAACCAACATTACTCATGGTGACTGTTACCCAGGTTAAAGACGATTTCGAACTATTTCACAATTAATAAATCAATTATGAGCTCGAAACCAACACGAAAGGGTGTGCATGTGTATGTGTATGTTTCAAATAACAAGAAAATAAAACAATGAAAAATAAAATAATCGAACAATGTAAAATACTATAATGTGATACTATATAATGTGTATCACATTATAGTATACCATAATACTTACCTTTTGTTTAGAAAATCCTGGATCAATAACAAAAACTATACCATCAATAGTTAACGAAGTTTCAGCAATATTTGTTGATACAACAACTTTTCTACCAAATGGACCACCAGGTACACGAGGATTAGGTGCAGGCTTAAAAATATCTTGTTGTTGTTTTGGTGGTAAAGTAGAATATAATGGATAAACACTTAATGGACCACATTTATCATGATCAACTTGATCAGATTCTAAACGTAATTGTGTACAAACAGTTTCAATTTCTTCCTCACCAGTTAAAAAAATTAATATATCCCCTTTACCTTCCAATTCATGTATTTGCATTGCTGTTCTTACAGCACTATCAACATAATTACTTTCTGGTTGTTTACTATAAAATATTTCTACTGGATGTGTTCTACCAGGTACTTTCATTAATGGTGCACCATCAAAATATTTTTGGAATCTTTCTGCATCTAACGTTGCAGACATAATAACAGCTTTCAAATCTTTTCTTTTAATTAATATTTCTTTTAATAAACCCATTAATACATCTGTTGGTAATGTTCTTTCATGTGCTTCATCTAATACTATACAACTATATCGACTTAATAATGGATCAATCATTGCTTCTCTCAATAACATACCATCTGTCATAAAACGTAAAATTGTATTGGGATTACTACAATCTTCAAAACGGATAGTAAAACCAACCTCTTTGCCTAATTCAACATCCATTTCTTCAGATACACGTTTTGCAATACTCATAGCTGCAACCCTTCTTGGTTGTGTACATGCTATAGCTTGTTCACCTGGTTTTGCTAACATTTTTAATAAAAATTGTGGTATTTGTGTTGTTTTACCAGAACCAGTTTCACCTTCAATAACAATTACTTGATTTTCACGTACTTGTTTTATTAATTCGTCTTTGAAATCATAAACAGGTAATGCTTTCCTTTTCTTTAGGATATCATAATATCTTCCACTGAATGCATTTCCTGTCCAATAGTTGAAAGTATCTTCTTCATCACCTTCGTCACCTCCTTCTCGCTTCTTTGATGATTTGGTATTCAATCCATCAGCATCTATCTTACGTTTTCTATCCATATTGAACTCTCACCTCGCTGCTTGTGATATCTTTGCCTTTCTTAATGTTTGTATTCACTCTCGCGAAAACTTTCAATTAAATTGATATAGAATAAATCAAAATTCTGCAACTTGATGGAGTAAACAGTGTAGTTGTCAACTTATTATCACAAATTTGTCAAATAAGCAAAGGGGACAATTTTGGGATAAAATGCACCCCAAAAATTGAGCTCTTCCAATCAATAAGAAAAAAGTGAGCATTTATTTTAACAACAAACCCATAATTGTATTGGTGTAGTTGGGTTGAGAAAAATAGAGTTGCTATCTTTAACGTATTTGTGAGTCTCAGTTACAACACTCGGACTTGAAGAAGAGCCATATTCAAGGCTTTTACCATGAGCTCTGATGACGAGGTTGAAGAAAATTTAACTGGTGGACGTATATTTAGTTTATCTCGAGTAAACCCAAGTTGTGGATTTAAGAATGGTAATTTGCATATAGATAGTGAATATAATGAAATTACATTATGCCGAGAGTCCTCTGTATTGCACAAGACATCTAAGAAAAGTTTTGTAGTCGACAAAGCACTTGATATTATACCTAATAGAAATCTTCATCAAGATCAACAAAAAAAAGTAAAAAATAAATTTGCTACTCAAACAGTTGTATGGGATAATGTAAGAGATCAGTTTGATAAACGATTTCAAGTTGGTAGTTCTGATATTTTATTATTGTTAAATGGTGTACAAGGCAGTGGTAAAACTTATACATTATTTGGTGAATCTAATTATGAAGAAAGAGGTATATTACCTAGATTTTCTGATTATATTTTTGATCATCAAGGTAAAAATAAACATAAACATAAAGATAATCCAAATGGTGCGCAAATAAAAAGTACAATAGATGCAAATAAAGTTTTAATAACAATGTCATTAATGATTGGTGAACAAATGATTGATTTATTACATGTTAATAATCCTCAAAGATTATGGAATCAGCACACACATTTAGCATATTCATCAAGTCTAGGACCTACAATACTATCAAGTGATTACATTTTGACAAATAATGCAATTGAATTAAAGGATACAATTGGTTTAGGTTTGAAAACAGCTGCAGCTACTATACATTCTAATTGTAATTTTTATAGTAGTACATTTATTAGTATAACTATGTTAATATTAACTGGTGATAAAACTATTAATAAGAATAAAGATATAAGTAAACATCTGTTTGGTAGTGGTAGTGGTAGTGGTAGTGGTAGTGGTAGTGGTAGTGGTAAAGGTAATAATAAAATTAATCCTGAAGATGATATGAAAGATATAAAAATAACGAAAGTAACTTTTATAGAAATGCCTGGTATTGATGTACCATTACCATGTCCAACAGAAGTTGATCGTTTATCAGGTAGTAGTAATCAATTTCTATCAGCAAGATCTATCATGTTAGATATTGCTGGTGTTGGTAATAGTGGTGATAATCAAAATCCATATATGCCAGCAATATTTAATCAGCATCATAGGAAAAGTATATTAAATTATATGTTACAAGATTGTTTATATAAATATCCAAATGCTATTGTTATTACATGTATAAAAGGTGCAACTTATTGTCATGATGATGACACTAAAGCATTGGATGCCATGATGGAATTAACAGAAAATTTTGATAGATTATCTAATGATAGAAAAAGTTTATATATATTAGATCATATTGAAGCGTTAAGAAATGAAATAAATGAATGTGAAAGAATTGCTATATCTTATGGTATAAAAGATAAATGGTTAGAAAGGGAAACTAGACGTATAAATGATGGACATAAAACGCACAATAATAATAATAATAATAATAATTTAGTGCCAGTATCAGCAGCTACAAATTTAAAATTACCAAGAAGAATAAGGGATAATCCACCTTTGACTGAATATAGCAATTTAACTGTAAATAAAAATAAAGAAGATAATGATAATGTAAATGAAAATGATGTAAATGTGGGTATTTTACAAAGAAATAAATGCACATATTTTCAAAAGTTATTGAAAGGTATAGAATTATTTTTAAAAAAAGATAAAGAATCTAAAAAAAAATTAAATTTTATTTTTAATTATACTTTACCATTTGTTTCATCATTTGATCCATCAATGTCAACACCGGGACGTGGAATGATATTGGACATGGAATATTTGGATGATTCAGAAAATAAAGTATTATATAATGACGTGATACGTGAATGGCTTGTTGAACGTGGAATATTTATGCCACCTGTGAAAATAAAAGTAAGTGCTGGAGCATTTGATGCTCTAGATTTTGGTGATGATGATGATGATGAAGATGTACCAGAGACAAAAAATAATGGTGGTAATGCAAATCATGAAAGCAAAAATACTACTGGTATAGCACACGGTGTACCGTGGTCACATGAAATAGAGGGTATGGATGCTTATGCAGTAATGATAACACCAAATTCAGGTTTAAGTGAATTTTATGGGAAAATACAATTAAAAAAGGGAACAACAATTATTAAAGGTAGAACAGGTAATACTGATATGCCTGAAAATAAATCAAATGCAATATATAATACGACACCTATAGAAGCTGATTGTGAGAAAGATATAAATACATTCCGTTTATCATTACGTGATTTATGTGGGGAAGGCATAGTACCAAGGTCTGCTATTGTTATGTTAGATACTGAAGTTGAAAAAGAAGCAGCTGCAGCAACTGAAAATAATAATACTGATATTATTAAAACTGAGGAAGAAGTCTTTGAATATGAAACACCTGAATCACAAGCAACAAAAGAAGCTGAAAAGAAGAAAGATCCATTAGATAATGTTTATTATATTTATACACCAGGTCCTGGTATACAAAGTTTACATGCAATATTTCGTGTTGAAAATACTACATCTATTTATGTTAGAAATAACTCTTTATTAAGAATTAATGGTAAAATTGTTATACCTGTATTATATGTTAATGGTCATCCAGTCAATGGTGAAATACCTTTACAAGATGGTGACATTGTGCAATTAGGCTATGGAAGATATTATTATATAAGAATACCTATGAAACCTATGAAAATGAATGAACCAAATTCTTTAGCAAAAGAAGAAAAGTTTTCAATCTTAAATTTATGGGAAAGAACAATGATAAGATCATATTGTCATCAATTAAAGCAAGCTATTGGTAATACTGAATCAAATCGTCGGCATGTTAATCATATGTCCATTAATAGGGAATTGACTGCTGTTATGAAAGTAGGTGAAAAAACACCATTACATCGTATTGAAACATATAAAGCTGATGATACAATGATTGATGCTGTTTATAAAACTATTGAACCTAATGATAAATCATATTTGTGTAATATATGTGGTACTTCAGATTTAATAAATTATTATTCATTAAATATGAGAAGATATATGACAACAAAATTTGAATTACAATTGTGTAGTAAAAATGATATTGAACAACGTGGTAGAATATGTTTAATAGATACATCATCTATGGCCGCTAGTAATGCAGCTACTGCACAAAAAAAATTGACACAAAAAGTTAAAAAAGAAAAACAAACTGTTGATGAATTTGGCGATCCTATAGATGATGATGATGAATGGGAAGAGGAAGAAAGTAACAAAGAAGAAGAATACAATCCACGTGGTAGACGTAAAGGTATTAGACAAGCTGGTAAAGGTAGTGCAGGTGAAGGTACTGAAGATAGATTATTTAGTGCTAGCTTATATATAGTTAATACAGGTGAAAAATCTGGGAAATTTTTTTGGTATGCACCTATAACAATTGAAAGATTATATTTGATGACAAGTATGGAATCTTATTATCAATCACCATGGTGTGCAAGAGATACAGCATGGTTAGATAATTTATTTACACCAATGCAAGATCCTTTTAATGATACTCAAGATGATGAACTGATAGGTGTTGGTTATTTATACTTAGATAGTTTACAATATTTAATAGATACAAATGATATAGTACCAATTGTATCATTACATGGTGATAAATGTGGTGCAATAAAAATTAAATCAAGAGTATGGATAGATAAAATTGAACCTTCGCCATCATATTTAACAATAGATGAAGAAAAAACACTAAAAAAATTTGAAAATAAAAATTGTGTTCTTCGTATCACATTTGAATCAATGATGGATTTGCCGAAGAATCATTGTTCAAATACGTATATAAGATTTAATTTTTTTTATCATAATTTACCATATACAACTGTAAGACATAATGGTTGTAGTGTACATCCTGTCTTAAATAGTCATGTAAGAATAGATCAAAGAATTACAGGTGATTATTTAGATTATGTAGCAAGAGGTAGTTTAGAATTAGAAGTTTATGGTAAAAGAAAAGTAAGTGAAAAATATAAACCGTCATTTTTATCAATTATTAAATTAAATAATATAACTGGTGAAACAATACCTGAAATTAAAATTACAGCAGAAAAAGATGAAAGTGATGATGAAGGTTATGATAATAATAAAGATAATAACAATAATAATAACAATGATAATAAAGAGGAATTATTAGAAGCAAAGATTCAAGAATTAACTATTAATTTACAAAAAAGCCAAAATAGTATCAATGCAAATAAAAAAATTATAGAAAATTTATCGCAAGATAAAGCTAAACTTGAAGAAAAATTGAAAAAATCAGAAATAAAATTTACGGAATTGGATGAAAGTTTACCACTAAAATATAAAAGTAAGAAAGGTGGTAATGGTAAAGATGCAGTAGGAAAGGATGCTGATGGTTGCACGATAATGTAAATGCAAATAGTATGTTTAAATAATGTAATATTGTAAATTAAAATGCATCATCTACACTTTATGTATATTTTGAATTAAGTTCAAGCAGAAAATTTAGGAAGTACTACTTTCCTTTTTCATATCATTGTTGGAATGATTATTATTAAATTTAACATCAGTAGCACCACTATGGGATTTCACAAATTCTTCACCACCTTTCCAATGATTTATTGTTTGTGTTGCTAATTCTTTTGCTCGTTCAGTTCTCATATGATCAATAACAGCTTCTCTTCTACCAATTTCATCCTTTAATTCTGTTTCACGTCTATTTATATATTCTTGTAAATCCAATATTTCTTTTTTATATTCATTTCTAATATTTAACGTAACTTTTGTTGATCTTTCCGTTAATTTTGTATTTGTTATTTTTAATTCATCAATATTTTTTTTACATTTTACTAATTCATTCTCTAATTTCATTATAGTTGTTTCGTTTTGATCCTTTTCAGTTAATAATACACTCTTTGTACTTTCAATATTAAATAATTGATTTGACATTTTTGATACTTCAGATTTTAATTTACTCATTGTTCTTTGTTGCATTATCATCAACTTTTTATTATGATGTCCTCTATGTAATTCAAAAATTCTTCTTGCCATTGCTTTAACAATTGCACTTAATAATCCAGCTGTGTCATCGCGATGACGTGTAGAATGTGAACCAAAACGTTTCCGTTTTTCATCTGATATTTTTGATAAATGTAATCCTACTGAACCTGAACCTGAACTTTTATTTTTATTTTTATCATTAGATTCAATTTCATGACCAGTTATTAATGAGCTGCCATCAACTGCCATATATGAATCTAACCAAATAAGTGTTAATATTCCAGAAATTTCACCACATTCAAATTCAAATTCACTTGTGATACCATTCAATGAAGCTGATGATGAAACGTTTAATTTATCATTTAAAGTTTTTTCAGATATACCAATTTTATTTGTAGATAAATTTAACCATTCTCTATATTCATAACAATCAGTTCTTTTGTTAAATAATTCTAGCTTATCTAAAGTATCCCAACATTGAATTTTACATGCATATATTCCAGGTAAACGTATAATTTCTCTTTGTGTGTTTGTTAACATTATACTAATATAATTAGATGTCTTTAGTAGAGTATCCCTTGATTGTTCACCGTCAACTAGTTTACTATCGTTAAAATCAGAATCTAATGTATAATCCAATGCTGTTGATGCTTTACCCTCGTTACATAATTCATTCATACAACAGGATAATACAATACTATTCTCTCTTGATAATTCTAAGGCTCTTTCAAATGAATCAGATGTGTGATCATGATCATGTAAACTATGAATTAAACTTATAACTTGTGATACATGTTTTCCTATTAACATTATTGAGCCATCATTTACTAATTTCATTAATAACTTGTGCATTTTTTCTTCAATATGAGTATGATCAAGTTCTTGATGACCTTGTCCATGTGATTTAAAATCTATTTTCTTTGTTGTTACTAATAATGATACCTCTAAAACTGCTTTTTGATCAGAATTAGAGACGTTAAAACATACGTCAATAGTAGATTTACCAGGAATTTTATGTTCATGACGACTATCAATACTATGTTTACCATCTTCATGTGAAAATTTTGTTATATTTATTTGTGATGATTGAGATGTAGGTGTTCCATCGCTAGCATTATTACATACTCTATCAAGAAATGTTTTCGAAATATTTGAATTACGTTGATTGTACTCTTTATCTACAAGAATACGATTAAGACTTGAAATAGTTTTCATTTTTCTTTTTTCTTCTTTATCATCATCATCATCATCTTCATCTTTATTGACATCATAACCTTCTACTGATCCATTAACATCTTCATCACTGTCACTGTCTTCTTTTACTGATGTACTGCCAACACTATCAGACGTCACACTATCATTATCATCAGCAAACTTCGCTTTATGCCTCGAAATTTTTTTCAATTTTTGAGGTGATACTTGTTGGTTACTTATATAATTTGATATCTCTGGTGGTGGGACATCAACAGTTTGCCAAGTAACACCATCATGCCAATGCAATCGTACTAACAAACTACAATCATCTTCTAAAAGTTCTTTATTTGTACTATACCAACCATGATCTGTATGAGGTTCTGGGGTCATATAAGCTAAACAAGCCCCTAATCCTTGATATGATTTGATTGCACCTGAACCAATAATAGCTCCTAATGTTTCAATAACTCTTACAGCAGATTTATTAACAGTTTTATCAAATGTTATCAAACGTTTATTATTTGAAATAGCAACTTTTATATCAACTAAATGTAAATGTGAACGAATACCTTGTACACATACAGTAAATATTTCATATAGATTTTTACCATTTTTCATATACTGCATATCAATTTTTTCTAAATTTTCTAATTCTTTCTCAAATTGTTTATTATCAGAACTAGTTTTCAATTGATTAAATAAATCACTTGATTTAACGCCATTATCATCACCAAATTGTTTAACTGTTTCTGTACCAGTACCTGTAGCTGTACCACCAGTCTCACTAAAATCTTCTTCTTCATCAGTAATAATAACAACTTCGCCACTTTTTTTTAGGTATGTATATAAATTTGACGATGGATGAATCCACATTTGTAATGCCCACATTGTTTGGTTTAGTTCATCTTGATGATCATCAGCATCTTGTTTAGAATATATTGCATGAAATGATTCATTTTCGCTACTTACTTCAGTAATTGGTATCCAAAATACTTCGGTACCATCTCTACAACGAATATCATGTTGATGAACAATAGTACTTGTAGCAATGCAATGTGCACCATGTTTTCTCATGACCTTTTTATCACTCATTTCACCTGTTAATTTTGATGCAGCGTCTGTTACTGTACTATAACCATTGTCACCACCACCACCATTAACATTAGCATTAGCAGAGATTTCATATATTATATCAACAACCTCTTTCCCTCTAACAGGGGTCATTTGACACTTAACTGAACCAACTAATGATGATAAGTCAGCATGTATTAAACGTCTCATTTCTTTTACAGGTAATTCTAAATCTTTGACATGTACTACTGGAATATTATATAATGATTCTAAAAAACACCATAATTCTCTAAATAACATAGCATCAATAGTCTGATTAGACAATGATGTATTTAATAATTCTAAATGTTGAGTTTTATAATCGTTTGATGCTTTTGTTATTCTCATTTCTGCCATAATTTGTAACATGTCTGCTATTGATATCATTAAATTACAATCTTCATCATTTAACAAATGGTCTGTTAAACACATTATCATCCAATTGTTATGAGAATCATAACCATCAACTGGGAATGAAATACCAATTATACATTTATCGCCATCACCATGAAATAAATTTTTTACTAACATTGGACCAATAATTTCCAATTTATTATTAGAACTAGAACTAGAACTAGAACTTGAACTAGAACTTGAACTAGAACTGACTTTAGCTGGCGAATTAGAATGATGTAATTCTCTAATGTTTTGATTTTTAAGTTTATTCCACATATCTTGAGTAAGTGTTAATGGCCCTGTATCAGCAACAACACCACCTTTATCCCATATACTAGCTATACCCCACAAACTATCAGTTTCATCTACATTACCAGATGTATGCGGATGAAATAAAATACCACTACCTCTCATTTGTGCTGCAACATATGCACCAGCAGCTAAACTAAAATCACTCCAGCTGTCTCTATCATATGAATGAAAGGCATGTGTGTTATGATGTGAGGTACCATGTTGTGTGTGATGTAAAAATGCTGATGACATTGGCAAAACAGGTAATGGTGCTCTATGTGAATGCATTAAAGCTTTCATTGCAATGCCTATTATACCAGTTGTTGTAATATTTGTGTTACTTATATGCCCTGCTTTTGTTTTTGGTACCATTTCTCTTAATAGACTTTCTAACCAACAACGTATAGTTCTTGTTAATGATTTGTCCATTCCACGATACATGACATTTTCATCATGAGTTTCAACAGAAATAGAATTGCGATTACGATTATGATTTTGTTTAATACCATTATTGACAGCTTCATCACCACTAGAATCGTCATTAGAATTCATATTCATATTTATATTTATATCACTAGACTTTTGTTCAGCAGACATAACAGAAACATGTTGTACAATAGCAATTGGAAATTCACTAGTTAAATCTTCACTATTATGTACGCCAGATTGGCGATTAAACAATCGAACATTTGATTGGAAGTTTTTAATATTGACAGGTATATATTCAACAAAATAACACTCACCATGTTCTAGATGAGATTCATGATGTTCGTGACTATTTAAGATATGATGTGCAGCAGCTTGTCCACTAGCAGGTATACCTCTACGCCAGGCTAACAACATTAAATCAGGTCTAATTACACCTTTAGTTGGAATAAATTTATCATGTTCTGTGCCATGAGCTGCATCAGGTGCAGGATTACAATCACACCATATAATTAAACCATTGGATGTTATTTTCTTTTCAATATCACTTATCTCTATTGGATTTTCAACACCTTCCGCTTCTTCACGTAAATGTTCTCTTATATGTAATTTATCAAATAATGCATATGATGATAATTTCATTAATATTCTTGAAGCGTCATCTCTTAAAGCTAATGGTGTTAAAGTTTCTAGTAAACTACTTAATGCTTGTGATGTTAAATCAACTGATGCAATTATTTCTTCTAAGAATGCATTTGCAACTTTCATTTCACGACGATGATTATGACTATCATTGTATTGTCCATTAGATGAACTAGAACTGGAAGCACTATTACTATTACTATTACTACCATTACTATTACTATTACCATTACCATTACTCAAAGCAGTTTTTGCTCTAGCTGCTAATGTCTCACCACCAGGTAACAATCTTGCAACAGTAAAAACAAATTTTAATAATAATGATTTTTCATTTTTTAATCTTATACTCAACATTGCTTTATCTTTTCTAATAATATTATTATTTGCTTTTTCATCAATTAATTGTTGTAATAACGTTGCCATTACAGTGTTAATACAATTTGTACTATTTAAAATTTGATGAATATATTTTGTTTCCTTTAATCCTAAAGGGCTGTCATATGTATCAATCATGTTAATGTTACTATAATCTGTTCTTTTATTATTTCTACGTACAATACGACTAGAATTAATATTATCGTTATCGCTAGATTTATCATCATCGTCAGATTCATTAGTTTCATTATCATCAACATCTGCATCTGGTGCATGTGAATATATATGTTCAGTCTCATTTCTCATCTTTCTCAATTCTTCCATTATACCAAAAATATCAGAATCAGCATTTGCGATGGATGTACTAGCACCACTTGTAGATGTAGACGCTGCTATTGCTTGTTGATCATAAATAATTTGAGCACTAACTTCCAAACCTTGTAATGTAGCAGAATAAATACCATTCAATACACTTGCTTGTGCTTCAGCCCGATAACAAGCTCTTTCTAATCTTAAAGTCAATTCTCGTTGTATTGTTATTATACGTATTGTTTCTATTAAGTATGATGAGATCAACCCACCAACATGTGCGGCACTTCTTACTAAAGCCATTTTTACACTTTTTGGTAAATAATTCTCCTTATTGATAATAAAATCGGAACCTCCTGGTGTAGATGTAGGTATAGTTGTAGTTGTTGCATCAAACCAAAAGCATAATGAAGCAATAACAACACGATCATTTCCATATATCTGACCACGTTTCCTTTGTGGTGAATTAGATGATGATAATGATGCTTTACTTTTTCCTTTTCCATGACTATGACTATTTCCAATAAGTACAGATTTTACCCATGCTAATGGTACAGTGACAAATATTCTTATTAAACGTTGTTTTTGTGATTTTAAACGATGATCAATACCATTATAATAACGCTTGTTGTTATTATTATCATCACCTCCGTTGATGGAGATTGCCATGTCAACATATTTATCTTCAAATCCTATCTCGACACCTGGAACATCCTCAGAATCTGGATTATCTTCCATAGAATAACCAGCATTCTGGAATATATTTTTAGTTGTATAAATATTACTATTGGTGTCATTATTATTGTTATAATTTGAAACAGGAATACTAGTGACTGTAGCATCTTTATCAAAGTTAGGACCATTATTTTCAGTAAATGTATAAGGTAAAGGATTAGCGGCATAACCACCTTCTTGTTCCATACGATGCAAATCTTTCATTAAATTGTTTTGTCCATTAGAATTTTCTGTTGTCATACATAACTTCCATAAACCATCATCGTGATCTGATGATGATGATCTTATTGATGATGCTGGTGCAAGCATGTATGCAGAGGAACGTATACATCCATTTTTTCTCCAATTATTGTTACGAGATCTAGAATAGGATGATCTTGTTGTTACACGATCGATTTCAGCTTGACTGCATGCGTACCATGTATCAATGATATTACTAACAGTACCATTACAAAACGAAGGGATAGTTGTGAAACCAGTACCACCACTACCATTAGTATCATTATTACCATTATTGTCAGTAATATTGATAATGGCTGCATTAGCTTCAAGTTTTTTATTGATATGGTTCTGTGAGTTCCAACGCCAATTATCCTCATCATCATCATCATCATCATCATCATCATTATTAATGCCATCACTTGTATTTTCCTTTGACTGAGTTCGTGGTAAAATATACGGAAATTGTGGTGCAGCTGCTAATAAGAATTTCTCAGGATTTAACCACATATTAAACATTGGCAATAAAGAACGTCCAATACGCATTGGCATGCATGCACTATCTAAAATATTTATCATTGATTGCATATGTGTTGGTGTCATGATATGATTTATACGCATTGCAATAATAAACCCAACACAACTAATAGAGTTAAGGTTTTCTTCGTCATTTTCACTGATACCGCTGATATCAGCTCTGTTACCATTACTATTACCACTTGAACTATTCAATGCACTCAATTCAGAATCTATATTATTTGGTGATAAATACAATAGAATACGTGATTTTGGGGTAATTTCAAGAAGATGTTGAGCATTTTCAAGTTCATCGGCTGTCATATCTCCAATGATAACATTTTGATTTGCAGCACTAGTACCATTACCATTACTACTAGATGAAGTACCTGTACCAACACCTAAATAGTAACGATGGAAATGCTCACCTTGACCATGCAACAAAGTTAAACTACTTTCCTTTTCACCATATCCACCAGCAACCATCGTAAAATCATGTTGATGAAATTCTAGTCCTGTTTCATTGGATGTAGATATTGATGTGTTTTTCTGTTGAGAAGATTGTGATAACACAGATTGTGTTGCTTCACATATAGCATCTGATAAAACACCAGTAATTTGTTTATGATTATTATTATAATTATTAGTACTTCCTCCAGTATTTCTTCTCAAATCAGTGACGTTGTTAAAAGCTGGAACACAATATTGACTTGTAATCGAAGCACTATTGATATGAATTGGAATTGATACAAATTCTGGAGCAATTTCTTTAATTTCTTTTAATATTTTACGATCACCAAGATATGATTCAAAAGATATAATATCTGCATCATTAGTATTAGTATTAGTATTAGAATTAATAGTAGCACTTGCATTAGCAGCATCTCGCTCGTTTGAATTATTTTCATAACATTCTAAAGCAATACTTTCAATTTTATTTTTTATTGTATTTTCATGTGTACTGTAATTACCACTGCTACTGCTTCTACTACCAAGTAAACCAAGAGATTCCTCATTGACAGCAAATTCTTGAGAATGATGTGAGATAAATGAACATACTTGAGTATACCATGAAGATTCATATTCAGGATTTTGCGACCATTTTGGACCTTCATTATCGTTATCATGATTATTATTATTTTTATTACTACTATTCCTAGTATTAGTCTTCGTATAAAGGTGATTGTTATGCGTAGATTGCGACTGTGATTGTGACCGCGAATGTGAATACGAATGTGAATGTGACCTTGATTGTGATTGACCAAGAACATTCTGCTTAACTAAAACACTTTTATCCCATCTCCCACTAGAGAACTTTCCGATAATTGCCCATACCTTGAAAGTTAGTGCAGCAAACTCATTTGTATTCTTTTTCACTTTTTTACTATCATTATCATTATCATTATTTCTATTTCTATTGCCAGCACCTACACCTACACCTACATCTGTTACTGATGATGATTTTTCTGTGTATAATTCAATCAATTGCTCTGTTTTATTATTTACATTGAATCCTTTGACAACAGCCAAATGCATATCAGAATCAGAAATATATAGCGATGATGATGATGATGATGAAGATCTGCTACCTTTGCCATTACTTCTCGTTTTATTAGTATTAATACTAATTGAAGGATACATTAAAATCCAATGACCTTCGTTATCCATAATCCACAAACGTACTGTTCCTTCTTCAGTCATTGTTTCACTTAATATTAATTGTATTGAAACATTATTGTTATCATGACCACCATTAGTAACATCCTTATCTGGTGATGATGATGTCGATGATGGCGATGATGATGGTGATGTGAGTGATCTTGGTGAATCACTACTATTATTTTCATCACTATTACTGCCATTATCACTCTCATTCTTCTGAGAATCATTAACTTCACTAATACCATTACTGTTATCACCTCCTGTAGATGTGGCAACATCAACATCAACATCAACGGAATACATCTGACCAATAAACTTTTTTAATATTTTATTAAATTTAACACGTAATGTACAACATTGGCGATAACTTTCAGCTTTTATAGCATAAATATTATATCTTAAATGTTTTTTGTTTACTTTAGGTAATGACAAATGTAACAAATGGTTACCATTGGTATTCATTTGATTGTTGTTATCATTACTACTACTATTATTATTATTATTATTATTATGATGATGTAGTGATTTATGAACTGTTTCTGCTAAAGATTTAGATGCAGTATATTCATTTTCAAATCCCATATAATTTCCAATTTTTTTATAATTATTAGTAAATTCAAGTTTATTTAAATTTTCAATGAATTGATTCATATCAAAATGATATTTTTCTTCTTTTTTTGCTTGATATTTAATATTATTAATAATATTATCAAAACTTAATGCTTGATTATATATTGTTATAGTCTTATTTTCTTGTTCACGTAAGTCAAAAGCTAATTCAAATAAACTACCCATTTCAGATAATTTTGGCAATAATTCTTCTAATATCATACTTCGCCAAAATCTACCAGCAATGACAAGAAGGCTGACTCGAGGTTTATTGTTATTAATAGTCGCAGTTGCAGTAGTGTTGGGGATACTTACATGTTCACCATAGTAATCTAGCCTTGCACCAATTGTAGGACAAGCTTGAGGTGGCAACGTGTTTAACATAATAGCTGTATCTTCTGTTAATGCATCATCACTGAGCCATTCATTGTCTGCTGTCAATTTCGTTCCTAATAATAAATTTCCTAAACCACAGGAACCTAAGTTATACATATTTGGTTCCATGTGTGCAGATGTAAGACCACTTGCTCTATCACTAACACTAACACTAGCACTATTAGAATCAGTATTTAACAACTTTTGAATTAGGTCATATATTTGACCAGAGACCATATTTGGTGAGAATTCTCTATGTTCGCCACCATTGGAGTTAATCAAATACATTCTTTGACTATTATTGTTATTGTTATCGTTTTCAACACACAATGTGAATGTCCAATCCACATCTAAATAAGCGGTCGTCATATGAGGGGTATGTGCCAGTAGATCTGCATAAGGTTTTTGTGCCCCTTCTAATGAATCTAACAACGATCTTGAGATTGAAGGTAAATTGGTGTTCATATTTATATTCAAGTCAACATTAGTTGCACTTGTTTGACTCATTGTAGCTTTTAGAATGGCTGCAGATTTTGCCAATTTGCTTCCAGCAATTGATCGATTGTTACCATCATTGAATTCATTGTTATTGATATTGCTACTGTTATTACTACGATAAGGGCTGTTATCCTTCACTGGTGATGGACTCAAAGCTGAACGATTCAATGGATGATCCGAACGATAAGACATAACAGGAGAAAATGGTGATGGAGAAGAGTTCATTCCATTATTATTGGTATTGTTATCATTTTCATTACTATCCAATTCATGTATAGATGCTGCAATGCCAACATTAATAGTGGCACCTGCTAATGGATTGAAGACCATATTCGCATGAGCAGACATCCATGATTGTAACAAAGGAGAACTAGCATTCATTATAGAGTACAAAGCTTCACGAACATATCCAGGAATAAATTCATGATTACTATGAAATAATGCAACAAATGCTCCTAAACCACAATGAATATCACCATTATTAGCATAATCTGTTGAATCTCGCCACATAGGAATTGCATAAAAAGATTGTTTATTTTCATCACAATGTCCATCAATTTCATAATCTACACATCCTCCTGAAAATGAATTACTATTACTGTCACCCATATTGATATGTATATAACGTGGTTGCTGATGTATCACAGCTGAAGTTACTAAGCATTCATAAGCATTATTGTTATTAATATGAGTATAAGCATTACCATTTTGATCTATAATTGTATAATGACCAGGACCACGCGAAGTTGCCACTGATGATGATGATGATTGTGATGATGGTGATGTTACACTATATAATGTACATGTACACCATTTAGAAAAAAAGGAATCAATCAATGGTGCTAACTGTTGCCATTTTCGTTGTGCATCAATTGTTGTTTTACAATGCATAGAATGTGAACCTGGTATTATATTAAAAAAGTGTTTATTAATAGCTTGAAGACTATTAGATGTATGTTTTGTAACATATGTACTAAGATTCTGTCTTTGTGTTACTAATGATGCCATAATTAATTGACAAGATGTTTTTAAAAATGTAAACCAAAGCTCTCCAGTCATTAAATTTACGGCATCATAACATAGCTGTTCAATATTATTCAATCTATTTCTATTAATAGTTGAACTATTTCCATTTTCATAATTATATCCATTTTCACTTTCACGATCACGATCACGATCATCATTATCATTATCATTACTATTATTCATTCTACTTGTTCTGTTATTTCTATTATACCGAAAAGCACTTCCATTTTTTGGAGTGACAAACCACATACTACGAGTCAAAGTTGCGATGACATACGAGCTGTTCAATACTCGATCATAATTAATATCACTGCTATTACCACCATCATAATCATCATCATCGTCAACATCACTATTAGTATCTTCGTTACTGTCTTTGTCATATGATCGACGGATATCATCAAGAAAGTCCACAGTACTAGTACTACCAAAAGCATTCACATTGGCGTTATTCGTTTTAGATTCACCGACAGCATCTGAATATCCACGATTTGATTGTTGATTTTCTTTTTCATTAACATTAGCATTTTGCTTTTGTTTGTATCCCATAATGTCATTAAATATAAATCTATCACACAGTGAACGTGAACCTGAACCCTTCAATGTTTGATATTTTCCTGCTTGTGATTCATGTGCAATAGAATCTAAGAAATTACTTTGAATAATATGAGGACTACGTGTATATGGTGCTTGATCTGAATTTGATTGCGATTTTTGCATACTTGTATTCGTAGTCTCATTTATATTGTTATTGTTATTGTTATTATTATTAATATGATCACCTTCCTCTAATGAGCTAGTGGATTGAATACTTGCCCAAGAATCACCAACACGTATAAAACATGTTAATGATACTTCATCTTGTATATGTTGCGGTAAAAAACTTTCCATTGCATTGACAAGAAGACATGGATCACCTGGATATGTACTGCATAAGACGGCAAGTTCTGAACTTGCACGTTCCATAATTAGTTCAGTTTCAAGTTGTTTGTTAACTTCAGCCTCAGCAATGCGGTCATCATGTTCTTGCTGCCATGCATATTTCAGTTGATTTACATTCAAGAGAGTTATCTCATCTGCAGATAAGCTGCTATAGGACTGCATCGTACCTTTACACAGGAAAACTTCAGTAGTTTTGATGAGAATCTAACTTCTTTTGTTAAATACTATAATAACAGATAAGTAGATTTACTTATCCAACACCCAAACACAAAGCGTATGAAAGGAGTTTGCTAGAGAGATGCAGAGAGGGAAAGTGGGACGATTCATTGGAATTTTCAATTTTCATTACAAAATTCAAGCACCCATGATATGAATGTTACAGAAAGTGGAGAAAGCCTCAATGCTTTATTGAAACTAGGAAGTTTTTATTTGAATGATAAAAAGGGTAAGGATTTATCAAGAGCTGGGCATATTTATAAATTTTGCATTGCAAAATATACGAATGATTTCAGAGCTTATTACAATCTTGGCAATGTATACGTTGAACAGGGTATGTTTGATGATGCAATTCAAGCATATAATCAGGTACTGATTTATAATCCTAACTTATTAGAAGCTTATGGATCTTTATCAGGATTATTGATTAAACAACAGAAACCAATTGATGCTACAAGGATATGTTATCATGGTCTCTTAATAGATCCACTAGATCGTACATGTTCATACAATATAAATATTGCATTGAGACAAATTGGTTGGATCAAACAAGCAATATCTTATACATGGAATGCATTAGATACAATTTGTAAAAGCAATGGAAAATTAACATTCACAGATTATCCTTGTCCTACTCATACATATAATACAAATGTAATACATAATAATTCAAATGACAATGATTATAATCATTATAATCGAAAGAAAGAGTCAGAATCAAATTCACATCTTACATTTGTATGTGTAAAATGGGGAAAAAAATACGGTGCTCTATATGTGAACTCATTATATCGTTCTATCAAACAAGGATGGCAATCAACCCAAACCCAAAGCAAATGTCAACAGCATCAACAACAACCCAGCTTTTCATTTATATGTTATACTGAAGATACTACGAATATTGATGAGGAAATTGAATGTAGATCTTTTCCTAAGCAAACAACAGCTGCAGCTGGTGGATCCCAGTGGAGTGGATGGTGGTTAAAATGTAGTATTTTTGCAAAAAACAATAATGATGACGATGATAATTCTGACTGTAACTTTAATTTGGCTGGTTGGATCATATATTTGGACTTGGATACTGTCATCACTGGAAATATGAACATATTTGAATGGTCAAATACCAGCGGTGACCTCGATCAAGAAACATTGTATATTCTTTCAGCAGATGGAATTGTGAATGAACGACGGCAATGTGGAATGAATAGTAGTGTAATGATATGGCACAATAATAACAATAATAACAGTAACAACAATAATTATAACAACAATAACAACAAGATGGAGAGTATGTACACTTTTCTTTTGGATAACTATAAGGAAGTTAATACATGTATATATAAATTTGATCACTACTTGGAAATGATGCTAATGAGTGATCTCGCCAATAGTGATGGTAATAGTGATAAAGATAGTGACATGAACAATAATATCACTAAAAGGAGAGTGAGAGTACCAATATGTAAATACAGATATTTGGAAGATATATTTCCAGGCAGAATTAAAGATTTCCTTTCCATAGAGAATTGGGATGATTATTCCATTACAAGTATCAATGACAATAAAAGTAACAATACTATGGCAACATCAAAGTCAAAGACATTGAAAAGTTTATATGAAATAGATGGAATTACGATAATATGTTTTCCTTTGACACCCAAACCATTGGAAGTTCGTCATCAATACGCGTGGATCGATAATTATTTTAATAACGATAAGGATAGTGTTGAAAATAAAAATATAGTGCGAGACCTGATGAAGGAAGAGATTGATTGAATCAAATTTGTTTAAGTTACTAAAAAACATATTCATTGAATACAAAATTTCATGTTTTTTAATACAAAGATACCAGTTTAGACGTATTTACATTTTACGGTGGCTCTCAAACCGTAAAGTACCGTATTTACATTTTACGGTGGCTCTCAAACCGTAAAGACTCCCTAGAAAGATACTGATGGCGCTGTTTTTCCTCCATCTTATTTCATTAATTATATTAACACTAATACAAAATTACATTTTTCGATTGAAATATTTAATATTATCAGCTAGCTAGCTTCAGTCTTATTCCTAGAACACTCGTTGTCCACGTATCCTACTTCGCATATCTAATGACCCTCTTTTGCATGTGAAGTATGCAGTGCGAAACTCTTGACATTCCCCAGCACTTTCTACACCATCTGCACTTACCTCCACTGCTTTCAAACAATCCTTAATTCCTCCTCCATTCTTCACACATGCAGTTTTCTGCATGCAATCAACCAAACTTTGGGCAACATCTTTACACGATTTACCCATGTTGAATCAAATCTTTATTCTTGGATTTTTAAAATAGAAAAAACTTCAAGATGTAGAGGAACTAAAATATGCCAGTTTTGGATACGTGAAGTACAGTGTGGAGCTCAGTTGAGTCACTTATGGTGGGAACCTGTGTGGGTAAAAACTTCATGACACGATAGCGAGTTACAAATACAATCAAATCAACAATGAATGAAATAATCAACGAACAAAGGTACCAGTTCGTACTATCCTTGTACAGGATCAGAACTCAGTATCCGCAAATGGGCCTCTTTCAGCCGGACTTTATTTGGGTCATATTTAGAAAGATGATGCCGAGTAAGTACAATAGAACTAATGATGACATACAACAATCTGTTAATGAGTGGTGTATAGATTCAACCAAAGCTGAGGCGAAGTATGGGCATATAAGTGAATGGAACACATCACTAGTTACCAATATGAAGAAGCTATTTGAATTTAAGAGTGACTTTAATGATGATATTAGCAAGTGGGATGTGAGCAGTGTTACTGATATGAGTAACATGTTCGCTGGAAAATTTGGATCGAGAGGATCTTTTGATGGGGATATCTCTGGATGGAATGTCAGCAGTGTTACTAACATGAGTGGCATGTTCCATAGAACACTCTTTGATGGGGATATCTCTGGATGGAATGTCAGCAGTGTCACTAACATGGCTT
>JACKZZ010005156.1_pt1 | contig 25908 bp, 16 predicted proteins | sample 8027871 | NCBI WGS metagenome assembly JACKZZ01 (sample SAMN15724774, study PRJNA655200) | protist metagenome | isolation source: fluorescence activated cell sorting (FACS) single amplified genomes of... | place: USA: West Boothbay Harbor, Gulf of Maine | collected 2000-07-19 | reverse complement strand
GTAGCGGTGGAAGGCGGCGATGCACGCCGCACGGCGCTTCCAGTTGGCAGGGTCGGCTGTGTAGAGTGCGTAGTTTGCGCGGGCCAAAGACCGCTCGAACGATGCGTTCGCGTTCACATCGTCTTCCACGTCGCCCACATACACGTCCACTTCCTTGTCCGTGTTTTCGACGACGACGTCGTCGGCAACGGCGGTGCAACTAGCGTTTTTATTGTTCTTGTTGTTGTTTGCAGCGGCAGTAGAACCAATTTCCACTACAACAACACCAACAGCAGCAGCAACAGTAAGTAAAGCAATAGCGGCAGCCGCAGCGGCAGCAGCAGCAGCAGCAGCAGCAGCAGCAGCAGCGGCAGGGGCAGGGCAACCACTAGCGTTTTTGTTTTCTTCGGACACCAGCATGTCGATGATGAGATGGATTCGCATAGTGCCCCCTTCTTCTGCTGCCGCGTTGCCTAGCCGATGCGGCAGCTCGAAATTGCCGATCCAGCTGCTGCCCTCCACCATGGCCACTGGCTGCCCCCCAATGTCCATCGAAAACGCAGGGCTGCATTGAACGGGGATGTGCAGGCGGCAGCACTTCTGGTCGGAGCCGGGTTCAAAATCGCAATGCCAGGCGACGTTGCAGTCTGCTGGTATGCAACTCAGCCGAACGCGCTGTACCTCTATACAGCTTCCTCCTGCCGTTGGTGATGATGCGCTCCCCCCGAAGCTCCGTAAAAGCAGATGTGGGACGATGTACGTGGACGCATCCCAGCACGCTGTGCGCAAGTATGGCTGCCCTGGTGGCGCGGGTGCGTCTGTGTCCCAATGCCCGTTGCAGCTCCGTAGCGACAAAGTGCGCCACTTACCAAGGTGCGTGTCTCCAAACTGGACCCCCGCATCGAACCGCGCCAACAGCGCCAACGCATCCTCCCGCAGCCTCTTCCGGTCCCACAACGCACAATCCAGCTGCTGTGCCACGTGCAGGCCGCTTCCTGGTGCCATGGATGGGTCTGCGATGAAGGCCATAAGGCTGTTCTCGCTGCTCGTCCGCATCATGCTGGCCCGCTTGGCGATGCGCACGCGGTCTTCTTCGTTGCGTTCCTCCCGCTTCGCCGCCTTGCCTAGCGCCTTGCGCTGTTTCTGCGTCAGCCCATCGCTGCTGGCCGTGGTGGCGGTCGTGGTCGAGGCATAGGCCAGGACCGCTTTTTCGAAGATGGCGGGCTTGGTTGTAACATCATCGCTGCCTGGTGACTCCACAGTCACCCCCTTGGCGATTTGAAGCAACGCAGAAGGAACCGACACCCTCCCCCTTTGATGATAAAAATTCAGAAGTTTTCTAGAATTTTGTTCCATGGATTCCATGGATAATATTTCCATGGATTCAATGAAAAATCACGAATGCCAACATCACGTTTTGCATCGTAAGGACTCTGTTTTGAGATTTAATCTTCGGCATGAGTAAAGCTACCCCAGATTATTATGAGGTTCTAGGATTGGAAAGTACTGCAACGAAAGAGGATGTAAAATCAGCTCACATCCTCCTTGCAAAGAAGTACCATCCTGATACTGCTGAGAAGTCTTCATCCCCTTCATCATCATCTTCATCATCTTCATCATCTTCATTGTCTGCATTGCCTCCACAAGCTAAGTTTATTGCTATTCAAAATGCTTATGCAGTATTAAGTAATCCATTATTGAAAAAAGAATATGACGATTCACGATCAGCAGCAACTTCATCTAGAATTGCATATAGCGACACCATCCCAGATGTGTCGTATGGAATACAACAAGCTAATTACACGAATGTACGCAAGCAAGCTTCAAGTAATTGGATGGAAATTAAGGATAAATACAAAACAGAAAAATGGCAAAATTTACCATTAGAAAAGCGCAAATTCTCGCGTCAAAGACCCATCAGCTCCTTGGGTGGTGGAATCATTTCTTTGATTGGGCCTGTGGTATTAACATTTGCAACTTTCTATGGATTATACTACTTTTCGGGTGGAAAGAATAAGAAAAAATGAGATGTATTGTTTAAATTTTTACAGTTTAATTACCATTGACATTCATTTCTACACAAAGCCAAAAACATCTTTTGTTATTTGTGGTTCTCACTATATAATTCATAATATATTAAATTCTTCCTCTTTTCACCCATCACATCACTCACCATCAGCTTTGGATTCTTCTTTTTCCTCACCTTCTTTCTTCTTCTCGTTCTTGTCGTTATTGTTAGTCTTTTTTTTCGCTTTCGCTTTCTTCACTGAAGCTTTCTTTTTCTCCTTCTCTTCAGCTTTCTTATCTTCTTTCGAAGCTTTTGCAATTAATCCTTCAAGCGATCGTTTAGACATACTCAACATGAGACCCTTGGCTGAACCCAAATCAGTACTACCATCCAGCTTACTAATACATTTTTCAGCTTCTTTAGGCTTTAAGAATTGAACAAATGCAAGGCGTTGACCTCTTAAAACAACTCCGTCTACTTGTCCGAATTTGGAACATGTCTCAGTGATTCGTTCAATCAATACATCTTTATCTACCATGGGTAATGTAGATCCATCTTCTGATGAATTCAATCTAGCAATCATAACTACCTTTCTCTTCCCTACAGGGACAACATCGAAAGAAGCATCACCATCTCGAGTAGCAGCTTGCTTTGCAGCATAAATACGCTTCCTTGCATCCCTATTGCTCGATTTCAAAGGATTTTGTTGCTTTTGTTCTTGCATCTTCCCTAAAGATAAAGGTCCTTTTCCTTTAAATGTACGACTTTTGCCACCTGTTTTAACCTTTCCCATTTTTTCTATGCAGTTAGCAATCAGCCAATTGATAAGAATCTATAATCAGTGACGGATGCGCCTTCAAAAAATGGCTATCGCCTTTTCCTTTTTCGCCTCAAAATTAACCTGCTATCAGAATTGGTAGTTTTAATTTCCATTTTTACCTCAAATGATGGGCAAGATTCCGCCCTCCCTCCCAACTCGATCACTCTTGTTTTGTTTACAGCTAAATTAACATCATGGGTTCCAAAGCTTTGATTCACTCTCACCCCAAAGACTCCAATAAATCCAAGGGTGGCCGCAAGTGCCGCGTATGTGGTAAGTTTGTAGTTATTCCAGATTTCCTTATCGAAATGGATTTTCCCACACCAATATTTTGTAATCCTCGTTTCTAACTCTCTTTTTCACGTATTATCTCAATTCGTTATACATTATTCTTTATCACCACCAACAGCCAATCCTTCTGCTATTATCCGCAAGTACGGAATTGATATGTGCCGTCAGTGCTTCCGTGAGCGGGCGCTAACGATTGGTTTCATCAAGGTAAGTAGTATTCCCTTTATTTATCTCCTTTATTCCTTCTTTCTTTATATAGATCATGGACTAGGCTTGTCATTTCCAAATACATTAGATTGATTGGATTTTTTGTTCGTTTTTTTGTTCGTTTTTCGTCGCATTGAGTCATGGCATGGCACGGCGTGGCGCCTCTTTGTTGCTCGTAACCAAGAACTAGTAATTCAATCAATGATAGGATTTGTCTTTCCTGTTTTTGTATCCCTTCGACATATATTGACATGAACTGAATAACTCACTCTCTTTCTTCTTCCTTTCTTTTTTTATCCTTTCATTTATTTATTTATTTATTTATGGAAAAACAGTACAATTAGGAAAATTAAGATAACTTTATATTAGATTGTAAAACAAGCAAACTCTTTTGTCTCTTCTCTTCTCCTCCTTTTTTCTCCTTGTTTATGAAAAAGTTCTACAGTATTTTAATTAAGCAATTTCGGCGCCGTCGGGAAACTCGGCGACATTTTATTTGTCCGGGATAATTTCACAAATCCTTTATTTTCCATTTGTAAGAAATTGCACCATTCATCCTCCTTGTTATTTTTATTGCATGGACTATCACTACCACCGAATGTGTCACATTTTTCATTCGCAGTAATAAGCAGCCTCCGTAACTCCTCAAGATCTTTATGAAAGCTCGGGCCCATATTCGCTATTGCGGCATCCAGTGCTATTTCAGCTGCCTTATATAGTGCTAAATCATATGGCTGTGCCTGGTCAAGCACAAGTTTCTCACGCTCATCCAAAGCATCGTCTGCAGTATACTTAGGAATAGTAGTAGTAGTAGTAGGTGTAGCACAAGAAGTAGTAGTAGTGGTAGTAGCTGTAGTAGCAGCATGTGAATATGAATAGCTATACAGCATATCGTCTATCTGCCATCCCAGATGGTGAGCCAACACTACAAGCGACTCATCGAAGCGTTCTAGTACTATAGCGAATAGAGAACCAATTCTTATACGTTCAACATGACTGAGGACAGCTTTACTGTATGAAGTAGTGCCGTAAATTGCACTATGTCCTACAAGCTCAGTGGATGTCGCATCCAGTCCAGTTCTATAGTGAAATCGGCCTCGTATAGATTCAATGTAGTTTTTGTTGTTGTCATTTTTTCTATTACTTTGCATTGTCTTCCCGTTATCGTTCCCATTTCCGTCCCCTGACCCTCTAAACATTACCGTGGAAATATCATTAATAGAGCTGCTTTTATTGAGGCTTATACCCGCAAGACTAACAAATGATTTCAACGACATACCAAGCTTAGCCGAGTGCCCTACCTTGGAGTTCGAAGGTAGCATATGACTGTACCATCTCCAAGCGGATCGAAACCTATTGGACGGCCGTCTAAGTGTAGTAATATCTAGCCAATAGTTCTGCACTACATTCTTGAGTTTATTGGAGTTTACCGCATGATGACACCATAGATCAAAGGGGTAGCTACCACCGAAAAGACCTTGGCCTTCGCGAACATACGCGAAATGGTCTGGTCTTGCTAAATCCCAAGTTCTTCCTGGATTATTCGAAGGTGGTACGAAACAATTCCATTTCTCACGAATGCATTTTCGAAAAATGATGCTCGTCAAAGTTGAACTACCAGTCTTGTGTGTTTTGAGGAACACAAACCCTTTACTAGATGGTGTATTAGAAATCGAAACAGAAAGATCTCTGTCAACAAAGCCTATAAAACAATATCTGAACAGAAACAACAGCAAGAAAGAAATTACTGCCAATAATAAGTAGAAATTGCCTCTAATATACGACATAACAATTCATATTCTGGGCTTTAAGCAAGATACATGGATAAACCTCGCCTCAACCATCATGAAAGGGGGCAAAAGACCTTTGAACTTTGAAGTATCCGGCAATCGGAAGTAAACCCCCTGGAACCGGGAACCCCCCTGGAACCCTGGACATGAATATCAGGATCAAAGGTTAATAAAGACTGTTTGGTGTCTCGCAAACATGATGACGCAAGAAATTGTCGTAATCTGTACCGGTGAGGTTATGCTTGAAGACGATTCTTGGACTGGAGGAGAACTAATGTTTAAAGGGTACAAGCATGGCGTATTTCAGATCCTTTCCGATGGTAAAATCACATATGGTGAAGATGCTGATAATTTATCTGTGGGACTACAGCTTTATTCCAAGACTCGTTGTATCTTTAAGGGTTATTCATTTGGTGGTACAGAAGTTATTAAAATTGCTGATTTTTCACCTTCCGTAAAAGCTCTGGCACATTTTAAAATGAGTGCATTTAGTATTATTAATGGTCGTAGAACAAATTACTTGAAGTTTGCATTTATAGGAGGAGACTCGTTGAAGAAATTCCTTGATGGGTTCCAGCAAGTTTGTGATGATCATAATCTAAAAAATGCATTTACTGATCCTGTATGGATTGATCTAGTAACGAAGGCCTTTCAATCCGCATCAATATCGAGAGGTAGCTCTATTTATAGCATAAATGATGAGATATTAGAGAAGCCGAAAGATAGCGATGGTGTTTTGGCTGCAAGTGGTGATGGTGGTGGTGGTGGTGCTACTACTACTGCTACTATTTCTACGACTGTTTTATGTAAATTTGATGACCAAAAAAAGAAATTAATGGAAACACTAAAATATCAGTACCAGAGTCAATATTGTGAAGAGAATATTTATAAACTTTGTGAGGAGTTTTTATCGATTGATTCCCAATTAGAAAAAGAAGATGTAGGTGCTGGTAATTCCAACTTTGTTTTATTTATTTCTTCATCTGCTGGTGCAGTACCAATATGGAAACAAAAGAAATCTCCTGATAGTGAGACCCCTGTTATTTGGGATTATCATGTCATTTTGGTCCGTGTAGATTTATTGACAGGAGAAGTATTAGTATATGATATGGATACTGTACTACCAATGCCTTGTCCAATTCATCAATACATTTCAGAGAGCTTTCGACCAGACACGAGGCTAATGGAGCAGTATAGACAGCTATTCCGCATTATACCAGCACAGAACTACATCAACTATTTCTCATCTGACCGTCGACATATGCGAAGAAATGAGAATATTCTAGGTAAAGGTAAAGAAGATGAAAGAACTAAAGGTGGTGATGGTGATGGTAAAGGAGAGGATAAAGGAGAAGATATAGAAGAAGGAGAAGTGGCTTGGGAATGGGAGTGGTTAGCCCCACCTCCCCCTTGGCCTCAAATCAAAGGGGCTCTTTCTCCTCCGAGTGAATTCCATAATCTCCCAACTTACATCAAGATGATAAAGGATAAGAAAATATCCTTTAGTCAGGAGGACGGTGGCGATGATATGTTGGGTATGGTGTGCGATGTTAATGAGTTGTTTGACTGGGTTTATAACCTTCAGTCGTCGCTTTCATAAAAGCATTTATTACGAAGTACTTTCCATGGCTTTGTAGTTTATTTTTGTACTTGGTATTAAGAAAATGTTTCATTGTATGCTTATGATTTAAAAAAGTTAGCGAACCACTGCAGCTGCTACCTTCTATTATGTAAATCACCTTTCTTTGCATATGCTATCATTTTCTGTGTCACTCACTCCTTTGCCTTTGTCTTTGTTCTCTCGTGAAGGACGTCAGTTACCCCCACCCTCGACGTCCACCAAAATAAAATAAGAGTGGCCATTGTAATCTAGGGTCTTGCAGAGGCGTAACGCAAAATGGAAGAAGATTTTATTGTTTAGATTTTTGCATCAATTGTAAGATTTTAATCATGTTTGGACAGTTTGTTAGAAACGGCGCACCTGCTGCTGCCACTCTCCTTATGGGAGGAGGCCTCTTGGCATCTCAGAGAGTTGCCTACTCTGATTCTACCTCAGACAAAATTGATAATATTCTCGCGGTACGTTCCATTAAGTTGCAATGGATGACCCTTTGTGTGCATGTATATTATTGATCTTATATGCAGTTTACTAACACTCTTATGTATTGTTTTCATTCTAAATTCTCTAATTCTCTAAATTATGTACATATTAACAGTCTGTGAAGAACATCGAGTCTGATCTTGGTACTTCTTCCAAGGCCGGCTCCGTCGATCCTGCAGGTAACTTCCCCCACATCACCCCTGAGCACAGATCTCTTACCGCCAAGGCACTTAGAGAGAGACCAGAGCTATATACCAAGTTTTGCAATGCTAAGACTCCCATGGGATTCACTTTCGATCAGGCTATTCAGGCTGGTATGGATGCTCCCCATCTTGGTGTTGGTATTGTTGCCGGTGAAACTGGTGCTTATGATACCTATAAGGAGTTCATGGACATCATCGTTGATGGCTGGCATGGATTTAAGCCCACTGACTCCCACCAGAGCAACATGAATTTCAATGATATTAAGATGACGCCTGCGCAGGCTGCTAAGTTTGATAAGCATGTTGTATCGACCCGGATTCGTGCCGGCCGGTCCATCCAAGGCCTTGCTTTGCCTCCTAGCACTGATCGCAAGCAGCGCAGAAAGGTCGAATTCCTTCTTTCTGGTGCTCTCAAGAGCATGCAAGGCGATCTTGCTGGTGTTTACTACCCTCTCGGTGGTATGTCTAAGGACGTCGAGGATAAGCTCCAGTCTGATGGTTTCTTGTTCCAGAAGCCTACTGGTCGCAATGTTCTTGCCAACTGTGGTGCTGCCCGTGACTGGCCTGATGGACGTGGTATCTTCCACAACAAGGACAAGTCTTTTTTGGTGTGGGTGAACGAGGAAGACCATATGAGATGTATCTCCATGGAGATGGGTGGTAATGTCAAGCAGGTGTTCGCTCGTTGGGCACGCGCTATCAATGAAGTTGAGAAGTCTCTTGCTAACTCTGGTTACTCTTATGCCTACCACGACCACTACGGTTACCTCACTACTTGTCCTTCTAACGTTGGTACTGGTCTAAGAGGATCTGTCATGCTTAAGCTCCCTAAGCTATACAAGAAGATGGGTGTCCATGACCTTGAGGAGTTCTGTGATAGCATGGGACTTCAGGCCCGTGGTGCTCGTGGTGAGCACTCTCCCCCTGGCCCTAACGGCGAGTTCGACATTTCCAACAAGGGACGTGTAGGCAAATCCGAGGTCCAGTTGGTACAGCAGATGATTGATGGTGTAGACATCCTTATCAAGATGGAGGAGGAGCTATAAAAAGAAGATGAAATGTCCAACATAGATTGCACACTTTTTGAAAAGATAAAAGAAGTTTTTTTTAATTCAATTCAATTACTTCGAAGTAATAATAGATTTTCGTAATGAAAAAAACACAATTTAGGACATCAGTATCCTTTTTATTTTGATTCGGTTAGTTAGTTTTTGGTTTGCCGTGCATTATCACTAACGGTAGTCATTTAGAAATCATCATCGAAAGACAGTGTGGCAGCTTCATTAAATACGGTGGCTGTTTCGAGTGATTTTGTGGGAGTAACAGAAAGAAGAGATTCAAAATCCGCTAATTTGGGATCTCCTTTGAAAATAATATTACCAGATGTATCAATAACAATACAAAAAGGCACAGCAGTAAAGCCAAATGCTGCTTTAGCAGTCTCCTTCTCATCTTTCGTCATATAAAGATGTGTCAGATTCTCCCATTCTCCTTCACACATCTCGGAAACGAGATCTATATCACCATCTTCCACTGAAATCCCACAAGAAGCGAAAATAACACCATCATATAATGCCTTCTCAGCTTCAATATTCAACTTTTCTAACGCTGCAGGGCATCGTGTGCATTTCGTGTGCCAGAAATCCAAAACTAAAGGCTTTCCAGCACGAAACTCATCGATGCTACATTTCTTCCGTTCTACATTCAGAATTGTGAAGGTAATATTCTCCATTGTCACTGTCTTAACGAAACTAGATCAAATGTAATCAAATGCTTTAGACATCGCAATACCTGGAATACCATGGAATATGGTTACGAGAAAATCACATTTTCGCATTTTCGCATCCCACCCACGTTACAGTGTGTTTCTTTCTGGTCATTGAAGCCTACATCCAACGTAAATTACTTTACATCTTTTTGACTAAAAATAACTATCCTAAATGCCAAGAGGAACGTCTTCAATGTCCTCATCAGGACGCTTGGTGAATGGTAAGGTTGAAGGCAATGAAATACTGGATGGGATTCGTAATGAGACAATTGCTAGTGCTCAAAACGAAGTTCTTTCTATTCGTAAAGTGCTTGTGATCCAGCAAGAGGAGAATGAGAGGTATAGGAAGCATAATGTTCTATTAAGTGCAGAGATTGATGGCTTAAGGGTAATTGTAGAGAAAAAGCAGAAGCAAATAAATCAATTGACATCAACTGTAAGTAATCATGAATATTCTATTCAAAGTCTAGAACAGAAAATCGTTGATATCACGGTTGATACAAGTGCTATTAAAGAATATGCAGATCAAAATACTATGCTTTTAGGGAAATTTGAGAAGTTGAAGAAGGAAAAAGACACTAAAATCGTTGAGATTGGTAAATTATGTGATGAAACTCATGATCTCAAAGAAATTGCTCGTAAAAAGGCACAGGCGTTGCTTCAAAGTGAGGCTGGCTTAATAACTGATTTAAACAAAACGAATGAGAAACTTATTGCTGCTGTAGCTCGCAAAAATGCAGCAGAAGATGAAATGAATGTATATAAAGAACGCTCAGGGTTTCTTCTGAAGAACTTGAAACAAAGCGAAGACACGCGGATTGCACAAGTAGAGCGTTCTCGTCAGTCTGAATATCGCACTTTAAAACGTACGGAGGAGCTACTAGAGTCTTTAAGAAAGGTAGAGAGTGATAAGGAACAAGTAGGAAAGACATTAGAATTGGCTACTTACCGTGGCGACAAACTACAGGAAAGCCTTATAGATGCTCTAGATGAAGTTGATGAAAGTAAGAATCTAGCTATGTCTGCCATTGAGCGAGTGGAAAATATTGGAGGTTCTTCGCGCTTGCGAGAGCGATTGATGCAAAAGGAAATTGAATCCCTAAAATTAGAACTTGACCATTCAAAACGTACCGTAAAAGAATTGTTTTCCAAAACTTCTCGATTAGAAGAAAGTGTAAAAATGGGCTCAAAAGGGGCTGTTGGGTCACGCCGCCAAAATGCTAGTGCTAATTCTAATTCTATAAGTACTATTGATAAGAAGAGTTCTACATTTGCCCGACCTCCGGCTCGACTCCATCTCAACTCTCCTCGTACCCCAAGGGATGACTTTATTGCCCTAGACTCTTCTATTTCCGATGGCGAATCATTGTATGTACCATCTCAACTCTCTTCATTATCTATTTCTGCTACTGGAGCTGGAGCTGGAAAGGGGAAATTACCCTCTCCTCCCAGTCATGTATTTGACACATTAACAGTGAGTGCTAGTGCTGACGTTGACCTCCGCCCAGATGGTCGACAGCGCCTACTTCTGAACTATGTTGAGACATTTGCTTCTTTACTTAGCCGTGGTGAGAATGGTGCATCATTACACCTTGCGCGTTGCGGGCTGCTTGATGATGATTTATTAAAATTATTGGATCGTTTAAGGTATATTTCTTTGTCAACTGTTCAATCTATTGATTTACGTGGAAACCAACTTACAGATGCTGGTGCTGATTATATTACTACCTGGCTATTAGGACTTAAGGGGTCTGATTTTACACGGCCTGTGGAAGTAGGGCCTATATTAATTGATATTAGAGACAATGATATCAATGCGGCTTCTTGCGACAAAGCTGTTATGAGGATACGTGAAGCAAAACGCCCAGAAGTAAAGCATTGTGATATACTTGATGTAGAAGGACGATATGTCCTTGGTTTGTATGGTCCAACTTCTGGCAGTATTTCGGATTTCAAGAATGTAGCTGAAAACGGTGTAACCGGATTGTTATTTAGAGTGGACTATGGTCGCCCTGTTGCTGGTTCTAGGTCTCTCTCTCTCTCCTCTGTTAAAGCAGGGTCGTCGCAATCACAAATGAAGACGTTACCTATACCATTTGATGATGATGTAGATAGTCAAGTATCTTCTCTTATACCTCGAAACAGAGTTATGAGGGGGGCTGAGTACCTCAATGATAAAGGGCAGAGAGCTGGTGGGATTTTAGCACCTTCGTCCCGTGTGGCACTGCAGGATTAATTATTACTTGCTTGATACTGTAGTAATTATTTCATATGGTAAAATTACATTTTTTATTTGATAACTTTTAAAGAGAAATTCTTACTTCGTATTACTTCAGTATTTCAAATTAATATTATTACGAAGTATGCGTACTAAAAAATTAAAAGGAAACAATGTCATACAAGTAATGTCTGGATGTAAAGGTTTATAGATAGAATTTATTCTTCTTTATGACAACCAAAGCATAAATCATATTGACATGATTCACACCACCACCGTCGCCTACTGCCGCCCTGAAGACCATACGAGCTACGTCCTCTGCAAAGATTGCATACATAACCACCGGTATATCCGCCATTAGAACCGGAATATTCTGTAATTGTGAGATCATTTGAACAACGTCCACAAGACGGAGGTTTCATACCAGTTTTCTTTTTTTCGGTTGTTTCCGATAAACCCCATGTGCTAACAAGATTCTTCCCCTCTTCGGTTATTCCTTCCACTCCTAAGCAAGAAAAGCCTCCAAACGCTATTATTCTACAATCGCAGCAATCATCGTAATTACGAATCACTTCAAAACGGTACTCCAATGCATCGCAACCATCTTCCAAGGACACCAAGTTAAACCACTGCTCCTCATGCTTTGGAAGTGTGATAGTGCCACCTATCTGCACCCAATCCCCGCCTTTAACAACTTTCTTTTTGATTCGTGCTAATTCAGGTGTGTAACCGCTATGATCTTTAAGATAGATTTTTAACGAGCCGAGTGAACGGTCATCTTTTGATTTCATCTCAACCCAGGTGGGGGACGACTCACGTGGAGTTGATCCATCTGCACGCCAAGCATCACTCAAACTCCCACTGAGCATTTTATTCGCCTTTTCTCGGCCTGTGCTTGAGCTAGCTTTAATAGACATTCTTTCTTTTAAATCTTCAGCTCCATAGGTTCCCTCAATTGCCTTATACTGAACTCCATAAATATCCAAACAATCAGCACAAGGTAAGCCATCACTAGGACCACAACGAGCAAGCTTCATTGCACTATCACCAGTGGGAGGTGGTATACCAGGAATTGGTTTCAATTTACCACAGTAATGGAGGTTACCAGCTTCTTTCAAAATTGGAGTTGTTTTAGTCTTACCCTCACCGCACCAACAATCATCACCGATTTTATTCTTTTTCAGTGATGCTTCACGTTTCGAATTTACTTGATTTGCTGTGTCAAGTGATAATGCTATACCTTCTACATGAGCGGGACAAGGGCCTTTGAAATGATTCCCTTGTAAGAAGATATTCTTCAAAGAAGTTGATTGAGAGAAAACAGTAGAAATTCGACACTCGAATTTATTGTTATCCAAAACTAATTCTTGTAGCATCTTTAATTTATTCAAAGCCTCTGGGAATTCACCACTCAAATCAAAGCCTGTTAAAAATAAAGCCACCACATTTTTACCACTTTCATCCAATTCTACACCTGTAAAGTACTCCAAATCCAGACCTTCTTTCCAATTTAGCTGAGTGGCCCATTGTGGATTCTGTGCTACCGCTGCGCAGAGAATTGATTTATCACTCGTGATGAGAGTTGGGGGAGGAGGAGGAGGAGCGATAGAGGCCAAGATCTGTTCAACGAGGGCAACATCCGGTTGAACTACTTCTATTTCTCCCAATCCATTATCTCCATCCACAACAAACAAGGAGTAGCGAGTGCCTGTAGTGAGCTGTGTGACAGCATGAAGTGCATAGACATCGTGCTTCGTGATGTCTCCCGCTTGTCGGTCCAGTACTTCTACGCCTTTCTCCTTACTGAAGTAGCACAGACGCCCACCGGTATATTCAGTAGGATTATTGAGAGCAAGCTGGACAGTCTGATAGCCACCATTTTTATGCAATCTTCCATCAAAGTGCCAACCAATAGCACCTGGAACCGGCCCTCGTGTACACCTGAAGGCAATGGTGGCTTCTTTGTCTCCTGTACCGCCGTGGTACGCTATCAGATCGGCCACTCCGGTTGCCTTATGACCACTATCTCCTGCAGTTACGTGAGTGGTGAGTAGCCGATCAATGGCAGCCCTGTCGGAGAATTTAACCTTCAGATCACAGATGGGCCTGCCCCCATTTTTAGCAACGAGTTCAGGCCCTTTCAGTCCCCACAGGGCGTCCATGAACTGCTTGCAAACATTGCGCTGCGCAGGACTCAAGTACCGCTCCCTTCTATCCTGATGGAACTCATACGGACCATATCGTATTTGTTCGACAGGGATGACATGCTGAGTTTCGGTACCAACGTGAGCATAGAATTGCTTAGTTTCGAATTGCGCTACAGTAGGAGCAGGTCCTACGCCGAGAAGGTGCTTGTTGAACAAATCAGAAGCATCCGTCGTCGTAAAGCTGCTTATCATACCTCTCAATCTTAACACTAAGTGTATAGTGGACTCCTTCTTGATGTTGTAGTCATCAAGAGTGAGGCCATCATCAAGATGCTTACCAGCGAAGATCAAGCGCGCTTGATCAGGGTCGATACCTTCCCTGGCCTGGATCTTGGCCTTCACGTTATCAATAGTGTCAGAAGCCTCCACATCGAGTGTTATGGTTTTCCCAGTCAAAGTCTTGACGAAAATCTGCATCTATGTAATGAAGTTAGCTGGTAATAAAAGATAAGATCAACGAGAACCTCGAGCCTTTCCGCAAAACCGGATCCTCACTTGCGTTGTTTCTCCATGGATTTCCATGGATTTCCGGCAGCCATATATATGGAATTTATCCAAGGTTTTGAAAAACCAGGCAGTGTAGCATTGGTTTGTTGTAGATCAGCTCGGCTATGGTTCCCCTCTTTTTGTTAATTTGTGCATCATGCGTCATAATCGCTGTTGTGGGTATTGAAAAGCAAGGTATCAAAGATCTGAAGCTTGTCTATTTACATATTGCGAAGACTGGAGGTACATCTTTGAATGATTACATTCCTCGAGCATTGGGTATTCAAGAAGGTGCCACTTGTAATAATTTCTATAGAATTCCAGGATGGACGAAACCTCTTTTTAGTGCTCCAGACAAACAATTGAGTTCTCTCCAAGGACGATTAGGACAATGTCATTTCTTAACTATGGAGTGGCCGAGAGGAAATATGGAACCTGCAATGGCAAAAATAGGGTATAACCCGGGTAGTTATCAAGTGTTAGCGTCATTTAGAGAGCCACTGTCTCATTTTTTGTCTGCCCAGTCTCATTTGAATGGGGTTAAGTATTGGAATGATCAAGAAATTAGGAAGAAATCACTTCAATCGAGCAATCCAAATTATAGATTTGGCCCAATCTCATTTCAGGATATGATTGCAAGAAATAAAGCGAAAAAATTCTATGAATACAATTTGGATAATTTCCAAAGCCGATTTATGTATCCTCCAGGTTTCGATGAATCCGGTATTGATAGAATTGATGAAGCTATTGGATTTATGCATAACTTATATTGGTTTTCTTTACTGAGTGAAATTCGTTTGTCACTAGCACTGCTGCAATGTCAAGTATTTGGTGTAGTTGATGAAGCATTGCTGACTGAAGCATTGGCTATGGGATCAATGATCTCGCATAGTAGAGTTAAATATCAATTCTCAGAGGAAGATATACATGATCTTGGATCACTTCTGAAAGTTGACAACAAGTTTTATGAAGCTGTAATATATGAATTTTGGAAGAGAGTAAATGCCAACAAAGAATGTTTGGCTGGTGAATTGAAGACATGGGGAGATTATGAAGTAATGCAAAAAGCCGCTGTTGTGCCTGAAAGCAAGCCTAGGGTGGAACAACGAATGAATAATCAATTAGATCCAAAAATTAAAACACAAGAACAAAGACAAAGGCTGAGGGGGGGGCAACAGCGTGGTGGGTGGCAGTCGAGAGGCAATCGCCAGCTTGAAGGAGAAAATATCGAAGAAGAAGAAAAAGGCAACAATAAGAAAATAATAACTGTGACTTGCGAGCATGGAAATTGTGTATGGTAAAATAATACTACTTCGTATCAATTAATGTAATATTCGAAACAAATAGTAATCAAAGTAATTAATAAATACTAGGGTGTATGTAATAAAAATTAATCCAATTAATAAATAACTTCTTTTCGTGCTTGAAAGTCTTTTTTGCGCTCATGATAACTAGTGGCTGCAGTTAAGCCCTTTTTATTACTTAGATCGCCTAGAGTTTGATCAGGTTTAAGTCCAGTCATTGCCCCGAATGCAGCCTTTGCACGCTCTACGGCGGTACTCTCGCGCTCTTCTTTGATTCTTCGCACTCTAGCCTCCCTTCTACGCATCACGAAAGCCTCAGCAGCATTTGTTACCTTCTTTGGGGGCTCTTTATAGTTTTTAATCCCAAGTTCGCGCTCCAATCTCATCATTTCAAGGAATGATGTACCATAACCGTCCAAATCAGCGGCTTTTGGATCGAAAGCAGTGCTTGTGCAACCCACAGCACGATCAATACCTTTGGGATATTTAATTTGTGTACTTCGTTTATGTTGTTGCCAGAATCCAGGAGGGGGTGGTTTTAAAGCGCCGCGACTAGGAGCGCTATTAAAATGCTGTGCCGCTTCAATTAAAGCATCTCTCTTTTGTTCCTTATATTCAACAGTTAATCGTCGATCTCTTTCCGCTTGTAGAGCATTCTCATGATCCCGAGCTATTTTCATCAAACTCACAGGTCTCGCACCTTCAGCATCATCTGGGGTACTAATACGTAAATACATAAGATGTGTCCCAGAATCTCTATGTCTTGATGTTGCGGAACGAATCGGTCTTATACCACTTGCTCCAAGCTTTGGTATCATTAGCGTGTGCCCGAGGTCTTTCGCTTCTATTCCTTGTGTGATGATGACTCCTTTTTTCTCACGCGTACCGCTACGAGAGCGATTACGAGATCCTCCTCTACTACCACCTCTACTACCTACACTGCCTTCACTAGATAGTGGTCTACCTCTAGAACTACCACCTCTACCATTACCAGTACCTGGTGTTGATGCTCTAGCCTTATTTATCGCATTACCCATGATAGGGGTGCCAGGAGGGCTTCCGTGACTTGAACTAGCGAATAAATTCGAAAATCCCACCATATTATTATGGCCATGCCCAGAGGGTGATGATGGTGCATCCTTGTCTCCATATGGTGTAAATGGTTTGTATGGACCATACACTGCTAGCCCATCTGGCGTTCTATTAGTGCTCACACCAACAGGACCAGGATAAGCTGAATTATCATCATCGACACTAGGAGCAGTCTTAAGAGATGAATCATCCTCACCACTAAAGTGTTTTTCAGTTGTGCCAGGCCGTAATGATCTCGACCGAGGTCGTAATCCAGATGTCCCAATCGACATTTTTGCTAATGGGGATGATGCATCACGTCGACTCGTTCGACTATTTCCGCGCGATCCCCCACGAGAACCTCCAGCACGACTACCCGTAGGAGTGGCGGGTTGGAGTGATGAAGGAATAGGAGTCATGCCACGCCCAAAATCAGCAATGCCGTCTAGTAATCGTTGAGTATCTGGAGAATTAGGAGGAGAGGACGCTCCATATACATCACCAACAGGAATAACACTTGTAAAACCTTTATTATAACCTACAAGTGCCTTTCTTTCACCATGTTCAGCCATCTGTGTCTGTCCTGTCACACGGAGCATAACTATATCTTCTGCTCTGACATCATTACCAGGGTTCCCTACAAGGAATATACTTGATAAATTGTGGTTATACGTTAAACAGTCCACAAATGCCTGTAGTCCTCCTGCTTGAATCGTATTATCACTGACATCTAACGCCTGTAGGATATGGTTTCGTGTTAGCGATTTTGCAATAAGAGTTCCACCTAAATCTCCAATTATATTTCCTTTTAATACAAGCTTTTCAAGATTCGGATTCGATGTCAGTGCTTCAGACAATGAAATAATCGCCTTATCAGTAATTTCATTCTTGGATAGATTTAATGTTCTCAAACGACTAGGAACTAAACTTTGGAAAATCATCTTTGCACCGACATCACGAAGTCGTTGGTCTGCTAAATTGAGACTCGTCAAGCCGCAGCATTTCATTAATTCCTTTGCAATAAACTCTGCACCAATATGTGTAATATGCGGATGGGCGATTTGTTCCAATTCTGACCATGTCTTTCGTGGCCATTTGTTACTAATATTCACATCCATGATATTATGGTTCCTATTCAGTAATAAACCAATATTCTGTGCTCCTTTGTCACCTATTTGATTGCCTCCTAGCCACAGTGTATGTATAGAGGGGTGCCATCGTAGGGCTAAGCAAAGCTTCTCTAAACCATTATCTGTTACAGCATTATCATGTAACATCAAATGCTGCAAGAAAATATTCTTAGGAAGTGAATTGCTGATTTGCTCGAGTATCATATCATCAATCCCTTCCGACTGTAGGCGCATTCGAACAAGACTGCCATCATTCCTTCTTAGTCTAGAGGCCAGGTCACCTACACGCTTCTTCTTATCATTACTATGTATAGGCCAAATTGCAATTTGAGCAGCCTTTTGAGAAGTTAAAGGAATGTCAGCAAGCGCGCGATGTTTCACTCTATCAAGGAATGGGCTTTTATTATAGCCTTGCGGTAACTTCTGAATAGGATCAGCCGGTACTACTTGTTTCGTGTCTGTCTCTCTAGTCCTTTCAAGCACCTCATCCATGTAACTCATAAGCATACGAGTCGCAGATCCATGATCTTTCCCATCAGGCAACACGATTTTTTCTCTCGCAAGCTCTCTAGCTGTTTTCTCAACCTTGGGTGTGAGGTCATAACCCTTGCCATATGAGAAGGCTACGTCCCGTACAACAACCTTCTCGGCCTTATATTTCTTAACTACTGCTCCTTCGCTCATCCCTGCATCCCATTAAGCATCACAGCGCCAAAGATTGTCGAAAACGTTTTTGTAAACCATAAACCCAATGGGAATTTCCAGCGCCCGCGGTTTTAGGATGGAGCCACAAAAATAGGATGTCCATGGACCGAAAAAAAAGGGGGGATGACATCCTTTGGTTTTTGGGCATTATCTCGCTGAATTTGGTGTTGACATCCTAAAACCGTGGGCGCTGGATTTTCGATTTGTTCGGCTGTGCTATTATTTTATGAAGTAAATTAATTTCTATTGAAGGAGTACTTCTTTGAGATCTTTCACGAACTCATACACATCTCTAAATGAATTATACAGAGGAGTAGGTGCTACTCTCATGACATTGGGTTTGCGAACATCACAGATGAAACCTCGACTAGACATTTCTTCGTGAACTTTATCAATAGGATTCTTGAATGATAACGATAGCTGACAGCCACGACGGTTAGGGTCGGTGGGTGTAAAGATGGTAACTTCATCTTTTAAATGTGTGGTAATTAACTGTTCTAAATACCCAGTCAATTGTAAACTTTTTGCGCGTAGTTTTCTCATACCAGCGGCATCATAAAGATCTAATGACGCACGAACGCATGCAACTAGCAAGACAGGAGGGTTAGACAGACGAAATCCATACACTCCCTTGGCCGAGATAAACTTAGGATCCATTACGAAGCGATCGGATTCTCTATGACCCCACCATCCGCAAAGCCGTCCTTGGCCTTTCATTCCACCATCCTCGCTATCATCACCTCCAGGTTCATGGCTTTCATGAACGTAACATCCACCAATGCTACCAGGGCCACAGTTGAGATACTTATAAGTACACCAACAAGCAAAATCAACACCCCACTCATGCAATTCTAGCGGGACATTACCAACAGCATGTGCTAAATCAAGGCCAACAAAAGCACCAACACTTTTACCAGCAGCAGTGATACGAGCAAGATCGAAGAATTGACCTGTATAATATTGCACTCCACTGAACATGACAAGAGCTAGAGAATCACCCTCACGTAAAATAGCAGTCTCAATATCTTCATCACGAAGATTTAATTCGCCCTCTCGTGGAGAAATTTCAACTAAAGCAATAGCAGGATCAAGGCCATGATGTTGGATCTGAGAAGTCACAGCATGAACATCTGAAGGGAATGCCTTCTTCTCAATAAGGATTTTGAATCTAGTTTCAGTTGGTTTATAGAAAGCACACATCATCAGATGTAGATTGGTAGTTAAAGAGTTCATCACAGTAACCTCTTCTTTATTCGCACCAACCACTTTAGCCATAGACTCTTGAACAATATCATCGATTGATAGCCATGGTGTAGGTTCGGTGAAGTGTCCCTCAACTCCCTGCGTTGCCCATTTCTCCAATTGAACATCAATACTCTTCCTTAATCCCTTTGGCTGCAAACCTAGTGAGTTACCGCATAGATAAATGGCAGTTTTTCGTCCACTCGAAGTGGCTCCACCACCTGGCGGAGCTGGGAATATAAATTCATGTCGAAAATGGCTCAAATCATCATGCATATCCAAATCATCAGCGAAATCGGAGGTTGAAAGAGAAGAAATATCCTCATGTCCACCCGCACCAGCAACATCATCTAAAAATGAACTCATTGCAGCAAAAGAGCCCCTAAGTTCTATTATCCTTAATCCTTGATTCCTTGATTTGATAAATCTAATTCATGTGTCCTGGATCCGAAAAACCTAGCCATCCAAAAAAGATCAATCGCCGAAGACAATTAAGAGGTTGATCCTGCCCACCTCGTTGTGTTATAACCCTCATAGTCTACTAGTTATGTCTGTTACACCACCACCATCATCATCTTCGAGTGGATCACTAGCTTGTACTCAACTTAGTGCTTGCATTTGCAACGTGACACCATTGTTTCTCGAGCATCATGATATGGTCGTTATTGGTAGTGGAAATGAGGTCCACCTTATCTCAAGTAAGACAGGAGTTATGGTTAGTTCATTCAAGGGTCATTCGGCCTTTGTGACTGCTTTTGTTGCTAGTGAAGCGAATAAAGATGAAATTGTTAGTGCTGATGTGACCGGGACTATATTGATTTGGGATATTGCGACCGGTAAAGTGACAGAAGAAATCACACTTCCTGAAGGCCCTATCACTAGTCTACATGCCCTGCGAAACTCACGCACTAAGCAATACCAGGAGTTGTTATTACTTCTTCCAGACACTCGTAAGAGTCAAAATAAGCAAATTAATGGCAATGAGGCTGTTGTTGTTAAAACATCGCCAGGTTGTAAACTAGTAGTCTATGATGTTGCTAGTCGTAAGACCCGTAAAGTGCTAGTCGGACGCCTCCCAGTGTCAGATGGTAGCTATAAAGCGAAAGGTAGTGATGTTGATGTCCATATCACGGTCGCGAGAGGGTTCATCGGAGGCAACAATGGACACGATGATAGTGATAGTAGCAATACTGAAGAGTATGTATTTGCTGCATACAAGCAATCCCTACGCGCATGGTCATCTGAGCATCGTACAGACGTATCTGCTTTATGTGACCATGCTGCTACTATGACGTGTGTAGCCGCTAATGGCAGTGCTGATATTGTAGCAACAGGTCATGTAGGTGGTAAAATCACACTGTGGCATAATATTAACAATTTCCTCAAGTCCACTGGTACTATCAAGCCTATCTGTTCGCAGCTGCATTGGCACTCTATGTTTGTAGGTTCTCTTGCCTTTAGTGGCTACGGAGATGTCCTCTACTCGGGAGGTGAAGAAGGAGTGTTGGTAGTGTGGGAAGTTGCATCTGGCGGTAAGTCGTTCGTTCCTCGATTAGGTGCTCCTATTAACGCGCTTACAGCTGCTCAGGACTCTCCTTCTGTTGCTGTTAGCAGCTCAGATAATTGCATTCGTATCTACAATGCAGCGACCCGCAAGGCAGAGTGGACCCTTCGTGCTGCCTGTCTGTCACATCACCCTGTATTCCTTGGTGCTACATCTAAGCCTAGTGATAAGAGTGGGTGCTCCGTAATAGTTGATCCTCATACGAGGCATGTTGTGACTACAGGATATCCTGGTCAAGTCCAGGCGATGGATGTGCCACTCAAAGATTACGTTTATTCGCATGACGTCGTTTCTTTTTCTCGAGTTTCTCGTCCTGAAGGCGATATTACAGTTTTCGTACCATCTGTCACGCTACTTGCATATAGTACTTATATGGGCGCAGGACTTAACGCATTGCCAAGGTTTCTAGCAACAGTAGATGCTCAAAAAGGCGAGGAAATGTCTGTGCGATATAGTTTGAAAATATGGTCATGGTATCAGAATAGATGGCATCTCGAGGCCCAGGTGGATCAGCCGCATCAGGCTCATCGCGTTATGTCTATTGCCTGGTCTCCTGTAGCACCCGTATTGGTAACTTCTGGAGCAGATGGTAGTGTGCGTGTCTGGCGTCGATCAGAGGTGGGTAGTGGTAGTGAGGGTACTTTTAGAAATGGTATCGGCTGGAGGTGTATGTATTCCTTTAAATACAGGTCTACTGAGGCCTTTGGGTTGGCTTTCTCGGCAGATGGGTCCCTTCTCTCTGTCGCATACAAAAACGTCGTTAGTTTATGGGACTTTAATACTGTCACATTACGTGAATGTGTCATTGCGCCTAACTCGTCCTCTGTCCGCTTCTGTAGTATCTTGGAACCGAAGAGAGATCATAAGCTTGGTGGTGGTGCTGGTAGCGCTTTTCTTCTACTCGGCTCATCTACCTCCCTCTCTATTTATAACATTGTGACTTCAAGTTATGTATGGACATTATCAAATGAATTCACATGTTGGGCGTGTGCCCCTAATGAGTCATATATTGACATTAAAGGTGGATGGATTGCTTGTGGTGTGGTGAGGAAAATTTCAGATAAAAGCGCCGTATTTGTAGAAGCAGTCGAAACTGAATTTGCCGTTGTAATTTTGGATCTTTTTACCGGAAAAGAACTTGGATATTACCCCACTCCCACTAAAGTAACATCTTTGGTCTTTTGGGCTGCAACTGGTGAAGATGCGCTTCGTGGTGTAGTTGTAGTCACACAGAGTGAAGAACTATTATTAGTGTCTGCTCCTTCTCAAAGTAGTACAAAATTATCTGAAACAGTTAGTAATTCTAGTGGAGCAAAGGTCGTGCATGCACTGATACCACCTGGAGCCTTGGATATTCCATTAGATACGTATCATTCAATTCCTACACAAGTGACAGGTGTCGACAGAGCTCCTCAACGCAGTTGGTTGAATACCTTTATTGGTAGTAATTCCCAATCATTACCAACTGTAGGTGATGTATTTGATGCATATGTTGGTCGTTCTTTGAAGCGGTTGCGCGATCCTGCTACTACTACTGCAGCTAATGCGAATGCGAATTCTGTAACGAATCAGAATACAGGTTTAGCGAAAGAGAAAAGTGTAGGATTTGACTTAAGTAGCACCAGTACTACTGAAGATGACACTGATATGTTTTCAGACGAATCAAAGGCGAAAAATTCCAGTCATGACTTTGGATTCTTCAATTCAGTTAATAGCTTTTTTAACGAGATTTTTAATGGAACATCAACTGTTTCACATGTTAGCTCTGGAAGCGGGGAAGAAACCACAGCCGCTGCCTCTTCGTCCAAGAAATTAAAACAAACGCATACTCCTATTGCGTCGTCGAAGGATGAAAAGAAGGAAACACATGTTAGCTCTATTAATACTGGAAACGGGGAAGAAACCACAGCCGCCGCCTCTTCGTCCAAGAAATTAAAACAAACGCATACTCCTATTGCGTCGTCGAAGGATGAAAAGAAGGAAAAGAAGACAGAACAAGAAGTAGATGTAGGTGTAGAATCGGTTAGAAATCTTTTCAAGCTACAGCCTTCTCGGGCATCCGGACGTGGTGCCTTTTCTGAAAGCGCAAACAAAAAGCGATGATAAAAATGATAGTAATAGAAAGAAAGAAAGAAAGAAAGAAGAAAAAAAAAATAGAGCGTTGGAGAACCACCTACGGGTATCCCTTTAGCTTGTATCACTAGCTGTACATGCTGCCTTCTAAATGACCCATTCAATTGTACGCTCTGATGTTCATGTTCTGCACCTCTGGCCGCCACTTTCCCAGAACTCATTCCGAATATATTCATGTCGACAACAGTTGCATCTCTAAATACAATGAACAGAGTCTCTTGTGTATGAATGTATTCGGGTAGTGATACAAGCTGAGAGCCCCTCATAGATTTAATGTGATTGGTATTTACAAATACGATTTTTAAAATTCAAAAATAACCACTAAAATTAATCACAAACTACTGTACAATTTTAACCTATCAGTGTGGTAATAACGCGGACGTAATGACTATGTTATGATACAATGGCCTCGTGGTAGTGGGAAGTAATAAGCTGCAAGGCGTATGCATACAATTCAAGATCCTTTTGTTGGTACTGCCTCATACGATCCCTTGTGGTGGGTGTTAGCTGTTGCTCAAGGGAAGAGAAAGAAATACGCCTCTTATTAGACCGTTTTTCTAGATGATTTGCGTGGGCAACAGATGTTACATGTGACCAGCCTAGTACACACCGTGCAAGGTGCGTTGTAATGCGACCCATAGTTATATCGAATACCATCGAAAAACGACGAAGATTCGCCTTGGCCTCTTCTAAATTACCGCCGACCGAAAGATGATCCACCAAGAAATTTCCCAGAACATGTGACCGTATCTTATTTCTCTGATAATCTCCCCATATTTCTTCATATTCTTTTATTCCGTCTTTTACCTCCATGGCCATAAGCATGCATTTCTCTACATGTTTCTCAGCAGCATTATTATATATAGATGACGATGATGCTAGCGAATTTGCAGTGGGGTGAAGCTTACTCCATTTAATACATGAGCCCAATATAGAGCCCTTATAAAATGCGAACTCATAGGTAAAGGCTGAGAGCGCCGAGTCAAGGGGGTGCCTTATGCCTAGCACGTGTGGCAATGCAGTCCAAAATGCAGGCTCTTTTGATTTTTTTGATTTAGAATCGAAATGCAGATTCTTGCCCATTATCGCATGGTAACTAGATGGAAACCCTCCTATAAATGCGTAGGCCGGTTCTAATCCTATCATTTTACCTCGCACCTTAGGTTTGTCAAAGTGTCCATCAAGATAATTCTTCCAAGTTCCGTCATTGCAATTATCACCTCTATCAGCTGTTAAATTGCGTGAACGGAGTTCATGCATATTCATATCACAGAAAGAGGAGCCTCCAGCCTTTTGTACATGCCAAAATAGCATCGGTGCCGCTCCTGATTTGTACTTTTGAAGGGCAGATGTCTTTTGCGATGACGGAAGCAATGCCTGGCATATTTCTGGTGAAGAAGAAGAAGATCCTTCTACAAAAGTCGCTAGTAGACAAACAGAAAAGGAAAGAATTACAAAGTAGAACGAAATCATTTTTTTTTATCTCATTTCACGCCATAATAGTATTGGTAACTGGTTTTATGATCGATTGAATATTGGAAAAAAATCACACAAATTATGCAAATTACGAAAGAAATACGAATGCTTCTGTCTCGCTTTTTATCAGTGAGTTCAGAAGGCCATTCAAAGTATCTCTAGGGCTATATGAATAAAGCTGATTATCCACCAATTTTATACAATCGAAGTCTAAACTTTATGTATTACAATCCATGAAAAGACAAAGACACTGACGACCCCCACTTTTCTTGAAGGTTTTGAGGTTTTGAGTGGATTCCTCCATGAATTATCCCTTATTCCAAGATTAGATTGAAAAATCAGTCTTATAAACGCCCAGGATATAACTTTAATCCCCAATTGGTTGAATCCTTTCTTTGCCATTGAAATATTACGCATCATTCATTCAATTGCAATCAGACATAGAACTTACTTCAAGATGTCTAAGGGAACGAAAAAAAGTGATGTTGTTCCTTCAGAGGTAGAAGTAAAACATGAGGAGACTATGGTTTTTGCAAGCAGTATCTCTTCAGACCTTCCTGCTCCTCGTCTTGGTTTCATCCCTGAGCGAGTGTTTCGAGGCAGCAAGTCTGGATACGTGTTCAAGTCTGGTAACAAAGGCTCAGGCTACTATGTCGATATGACAGAGCAGCGGGAGCACGATAGAACTGAAGACCTCGCCGTAGTGGGAACTAGCACTAGTAGTAATAATAATAATAATATTAGTAGTAGCAGTAGTAGTAGTAGTAGTAGTAGTAGTAGTAGTAGTAGTAGTAGTAGTAGTGGTAGAATTGGCACAAAGACGAGGACTGGGGTCGAACTCCCCTAACCCTAACCCGACCCCTTGGCTATTGAGGTAGTTCTTAACACCCCCACAGCACAGATTAAGAGTGGACATAACGAGGATACGGCTTGTGCTGGACTCAAACCCTTCTCCCTCTTCCTCCCCCTGATTTCTCTCTTCCTCCTCTTTTGGTCCCGAAGAAGGAGGAGAAGGGTGGTTATTAGTAGTCGTAGGAAGGGGGGGGAGGACGAGAAGCGGGCCGAACAACCCCCCTCCTTGCTGGTTGGCTACAGTGCCATGGCTGTGCGGATGATACCAGTATAGGCCGGTAGGGTGGTCATCCACGATCGTGTATGTATACAGACGCTCACTCACATCTCTACTGTTATCGCTATCACTACTA